>Ga0265293_10010146_pt1 | contig 13249 bp, 7 predicted proteins | sample Munlanlewell138R_FD_192505 | JGI IMG/M metagenome (GOLD analysis project Ga0265293, IMG submission 192505) | Leachate microbial communities from a municipal landfill in Southern Ontario, Canada - Leachate well 138R | ecosystem: Engineered > Solid waste > Landfill > Unclassified | place: Canada... | reverse complement strand
TTCCTCAATAATCACCAACAAATCTCCGGCAGGTCCGCCCATCTTGCCGGCATGACCTTTACCCGACATTGGAATATAGTTGCCTTCTTCGACACCGGCAGGAATCTTGACTTGGATTTTTTCTTCAGCCATCACTCTGGATTCGCCGTTGCAAGCAGGACACTTCTCGACAATAATCTGACCGCTACCATTACAAGCATTACAAACAGAAATATTGACAAATTGTCCGAAAATAGAACGTGATACCTGTCTAACTTCGCCGGAGCCGCCGCAGACGGAACAAGACTTTTTCCCGCTGCCTGATTTGGCACCGGTAGAATGACAATCATTACAACTTACATTATGTTTAATCTTTAGAGTTTTGGTCACACCTTCGGCAATTTCATTCAGCGTAAGCGGTAATCGGATACGAATATCTGATCCTCTTTCGCCGGAATATCTTTGTCTGCCGCCGGTATTAAAATATTCTTCAAAAATACTTCCCCTGCCTCCGAAAATATCACCGAAAGAAGAGAAAATATCATTTATGTTGGAGTAGGAGTGGTAATCTTGTCCGCCGCGTAATCCTTCGTGCCCATATCTGTCATATCTTGCGCGTTTGTCTTCATTGCTGAGCACCTCATAAGCTTCTGCAGCTTCCTTGAAGAGATTTTCAGCTTCCGGATTATCAGGATTTTTATCGGGATGATATTTTAAAGCCATCTTCCTGTAATTGGATTTAATCTCATCAATTGAGGCGTTCTTACCTACTCCTAAAATTTCATAGTAATCTTTTTTTGACATCTCTCACTCTGATTATTAATTAATTTGCATTGCCGGATGAAGTTATGACTTTTGCATGTTTGAGTACTTTCTCTTTATACATGTATCCGTTTTGTATGACTTGCAAAACAGTACCTTCAGGTTTGTCGGAAGGAGCCACCATCATAGCTTCATGCAAGTTCACGTCAAACTCGGTATTTTCATCAAAAGCCATTTTTTTAACACCGGCTTCTTCAAATAATTTTGTGCTTTTATTAAATATAAGTTCCAAACCTTTTCTAAGTGATTCAGCATCCATAGCTTTGTCGGATGCATTTATTGCTGCATTCATATCATCTAATATTTCAATCAAAGAGTTAAGAAGTTTTTCATTTGAATACTCAATCAAATCACTTTTCTCCTTAATGCTGCGTTTTCTGAAGTTTTCAAGCTCGGCAGTCTTACGCAGTGAAAGTTCTTTCAATTCATTATTTTCCTTTTGCAAGGATTCGATTTGAGACTGAGAATCATTGACAGCTTTATCCAACTCCTCGATTTTAGCATGCATCTCAAGAAAAGCTGCATCATCAAGACTTACTTGCTCGGGATTTTGTATCGAATCAAGCGATGACTCGACATTGTCGCCGGCATCAATATTCTCATCACCATCGTTGATGGGAATATTCTTGGTTTTATCATTTTTCACATAAGCATCATAAATATCTTTTATCTTATTTGAAGTTCGTCTTAACGGTTTAGACTGATTTGAATTTGCATCATTCATAAAGTAACTCTTCCAAATTATACATATTTTTACAATTATTATATGACGAATTCAAATTACTTAGATTTTGTTTTGCTTTATTATGCTAAATTGCTTATAATTATTCAGATGCATATATTTCTTGTGACTGAATCAAGAATATAGCAGGGTGATAATAATTAAAAGAATGATATTTTCAATACAAAGCTTTGAAACTAATGTGAACTAAAGATTTATTCACTATGTTGATAATGATTTGACTTCTGAATATTGGTATTTGTAATAAAAAAAGGCTGCCTCATAAGGTTGAATATTGATATTCATCTCTCAGATTGAGAGTGATTAACCTTATGAGGCAGTCCTCATTTTTGTAGCGGGGCTAGGACTCGAACCTAGAACCTTCGGGTTATGAGCCCGACGAGCTACCAATTGCTCCACCCCGCGGTGTCTGTGAATACAAAAGTACGCATAATTTTTGATATAAACAAATTATTTCATAATTTTAAATATTATACTTTAACAAATACCGGTTTTTATAATCATGCAATCAAGCAAAATCAAATACACGCGTGAACAGACATTAGCATTATTGAAGGACAGACATTTAGCTGTAACTGCTAACGCAGGCAGCGGTAAAACAAGCGTTTTAGTCGAAAAATATCTTGACTTATTGTTGAATAGTACAGCTGATAATCCTGTCGAGACAATACGCTCAATTGTTGCCATAACTTTTACAAGACAGGCAGCATCAGATATGAAAGCTAAAATTACAACAAAACTAAGTGAAAAATTGTTGCAAGGAACTTTGAACGCTAAAGAGTTACGAAAATTGAAAATATTAAGAGAAAATATTTCTGCTGCCAGGGTCTCAACTATTCACAGTTTTTGCAATTCATTATTGAAAGATTATCCCATAGAAGCCGGTATATCCCCTGTATTCAGAGAGTTGGATGAGTATGAATCTATGCAATTTGCAGAAATGGCGATAGATGAATTGATTGAAAAATACTCGGATGTTAACGATAATGACAAAGATAGTAATGAAATAAAACTTAGATTTCAAGAACTGGTTAAATATGTAGGTATTAACAAATTGCGTGAGAATTTGCTTGAACTTGTCAAAGAACCTGTTTTGCTGGCTAATCTAAAAAATTATTACAACAAAGATACTGATTTGTTATATAAGGAATATAACAATGAGTATGAGTCTCAATTATTAATGAGAATACGAGAATTTGACAATATCTTTATGAGGAATTATAATCAAATTGAAGGAAAAAACATTGAACGGGTCGTAAATCTGAATAATGAACTTCAGAAGGCGATGCCGAATTTGCAACAATGTATAAAATATCTCGGCGAAATTAACAGTGTGAAAAACCCAAGGAAGAATTTGGGTTATTTCCTGATAGATTGTGAATTTGAGGCTGACGAAGGTTTATGCAAACGTTATAGAAATTCTCTGAAAGAGCTGATTGATTTGCAGATGTATGATAAAGAAAATGATTTACTGTATCTTAAACAAATACAATCATTAGTGTTGTTTGCTTCTGAATCAGAAGACGCATTAAAGGTGATGAAGGATGATTACTCGGCTTATTCATTTGACGATTTACTTCTTCTGACTTCGGAAATGTTGGGGAATACGGAGCTTAGAGAGCGTATTGTAAAGGATTTGTCATATCTTATGGTGGATGAGTTTCAGGATACAAACCTTATACAATATTCTATTGTTAGAGCTTTGTGTCCGACTCTTGATGATTGTAACCTACGAACCGGTCCGAAGCTCTTTATTGTAGGCGATTCCAAGCAATCCATTTATGGTTTCAGGAATGCTGATGTAAGTGTATTCAATCAAGCAAAGCTTGATATTGCAGGTTTCAATAAATCATTGTTGGAAAGGAAAATTATTAATTATAGACCAAACTTGAATAATTTTAACGATAACCTGAACGAAAGAGAGGCTGTTGGTAACATATCACTTGCAGATACGTTCAGGTTACTTCCTGCAGTTGCCTTGTTTACCAACAAAATATGCAGAACATTGATTGGAAAGGAAGAATATGAAGACCTTGTTTGCGGCAGGAAATTGATAGAAGAGGTAAAAGATAATTCTACGCTCAGTCGGAAAAACGGAACTATTTCATTTTTGGTTGCCAAGAAACAATATTCCGGCAACTTATTAATTGATGATGTAGAAGAAAGATACGAAGACGAGTCACATAATAAGTGCCTTACAGAAGAAGAATTGCTTGCTGATTTTATAATAAAAATTGTTTCAGGTGAAAGCAATATTCAAATTTTCGACGGTGAAAAGTATGTCCCGCCAAAATTCAGAGATATAGCGATTCTTGCAAGGAAGAAAAATAATCTTTCAGTTCTTGCAAAGGAATTTATTAAAAAGAACATCAACTATACGATTGTTTCCGGCAACGGATTTTTTCAGACTCAGGAAGTAGGTGATTTTATTTCTTTATTGAATTTTTTAGTGAATTCTAGTGATGACATAAGCTTAGCTGCTATCCTCAAATCACCGATGTTCAAAATCAGCGACAGTGAACTTCTGAATATAGCCAACAGTTCCGGACTGTCATTTTACGACAAATTAATAAATTTCAAGCCGCAAAATGAGGATTCAATATATTTTATTGAACGAGCTAAGAAGATATTGCACAACTTAATAGAATCGTCGTCATTGATGCAAATATCAGAACTGATTGAATATACAGTTGAAATTACCGATTATTACGCTGCAATCAGAGTATATGATGCTAAAGAGCAGATGAAATCTAATATAAGTCAATTGATTAATCATGCTCGGAATTTTGAAAGCAAGGGTTATAAAAGTCTGTATGAGTATATAAATCAACTGAACTCATCAGCAAAAGTCTCGCAGGAATCGGAGGCTGCGTTTATCAGCGGTGATGATACAGTTAGTCTGATGACTTGCCATGCTTCAAAGGGATTAGAGTTCCCTGTTGTAGTTCTGTACAAAAGCAATCTAAAAAAGAAAAACAGCAATGATATGATGAAAAGCAAGAATTACGGTATATCCGTCAATTTGAAATTGCCTGAACAATATAATGATGAAGGAAGATTAGTACTTAAACCTGCAAAAACTATGGTACAAAGCCTTATTAAGGATAAAATCAATGAAGCAGAATCAGCTGAAGAGGCTCGTTTGCTCTATGTAAGCTTGACAAGAGCCAAGGACCATTTGATAATAACATCAACAGTTCGTGAGAATAAGGATTCTTATTCTGTTAATGAAGGCTCATTTATCGCTATGCTTCTGAAAGGCTTGGATAAGAAAGCTATTGATTTATTAGGAAATGACATTATTAAGCTGAACGATAAACTGAAATTTACTGCTCAAGGAATCTGTAATCTCAATTTAGATATAAATATAATTAGGGAAATTGAACCCTTACAGAATTTTCGAATCTCGGAAAGCCAAGAGTCGGACAAAGAATCTCCTATTCCCCGCGATTACTTTACAAAACGTGCTGTACCTGGCGATTATCCCGATATTGCCTCGGCTACTAAATACTCATTATTCTTGAATAACAAGGATGAGTTCATTAGTAAGTACGTACTCGGATTGCCTGATTTGTACCTTGCTTCCCATAAAACCGAAGATGTACATGACAGTGACATAACCGGTGGTATCCCCGGCGGAACAGTGATACACTCGGTATTTGAAAATATGAATGAATGGTTACCGGAATATTATTCAGGTAAGTATGAAGCGCTTTATACAGAGGTAGATAGAGTGTTGTTCAACAATTATCTGAATAATGTTAATGATTTGAGACAAAGAGTCATCACTGAATGCAGTAATGCTGCTGACAGCAAGTTACTAAGAGAATATGCTCAACATTTCCCTTTTTCAGAGTTTGAAAAAGAATTTAACATGCCCTTTCACGGTTCAACGATAACGGGTAAGATTGATTTGCTTGTTAAATCTGCTGATGAGTCAATTATTGAAGTCTGGGATTGGAAGTCCAACATTGTAAGCTCCAAAAATGATATGATGAAATTAGGATTGAGTTACTCCCTACAAATTAAATTATACTTGATGCTTATTTCGAAGATTTACCCTGACAAAGAGTTATATCACGGTAAATTACTATTTACAAGATTAGCACACGCTGACGATTGGGTTTATAAAATAACAATGACCAAGCAAGACATAAAAGTATTTGAAAAGGATTTAGTAGAAATGACACATACTGTGAAAAGTTATTAAAAAAAGTAGGCTGCCCTTACGAGACAGCCCCTTTTGTGAATATGATTTAAGATATTACAGGAATTCTACAATTTAGTAATTTCAATATCAATTTCTGCAATACGTGCATTAGCTTGTTCAATTGACTCCTGTTTTTCTTGAATTCTATTTTTGATATTAGAGATCTTGCCGTTAACCTCATTAATGAGGAACTCGTCAATTCCTGCTTCACCCAACTTATTCATTTGAATTTCGAGGGACTCTTTATCCTTGGACATGATTGCATTTAGTCGGGTAATCTTTTCCTCCAAGCCGAATTTAATCTCATTAAGTTTTTTAATTTTTTCTTCTTTTCTTTGTTCGAAGTATTCACTTTTCTTCTTGTCGAAGTTATTGAATGCTTCTCTTATTCTGGCAAACAGCTCATTACGTTGCTCTCTGCGTAAACGTGCAATACGCACTTCACCTTGAACGGTAATAAGGGATTCTCTAATCATATTGAATTCCGTAGAGCCTAAGACAAGAGCAAAGCAATCGTTAACTTTTTCGGTAAGTTTATCATAATTAGAGCTGCATTCTTCATGATATTCATCTCGTTCATGCGATTGTTTTTCATTAATATCTTCAAATACGGCTCTAATGTCGGCATAAAGCTTGTCGCGATGTTCGCGTTTTAGCTTGGTAGCTTTAATTTGATTTTGAGCATTAATCAGCTGTTCTCTCGAGAGCGAGTATTCTTCGGAAGTCTGAGCAAAAGAAATTGCATCAGCAATAACTTTGGACAATTTGTCGAAGTTTTCTTCGGTAATAGCATTGAAGTTATTTCTATCTTCTTCTTGTCGTTTATTGACATCGTCAAATGCAGTACGGATAATCTGGTATAACTCGTCACGTTGGTCTCTTTTAAGCTTCAAGCCTTTAATTTTGCTTTGAACTGCAATCAGAGCTTTTCTTGCTTCGGCATAGATTTCTGAATGATTTGCAAATTCCACAGCAGCTTCAATTTTATGTTTCATGCTGTGATAATTTTCAATACATTCCATTTCGTAATTTTCTCTTTCTTCGTTCTGCCTTTGACTAACATTGTCGAAAGCAGCATTAATCAACCTGTAAAGCTCATCTCTATGTGATCTTTTCAATTTTAAACTTTTAAAAGAATCCTGGGCAGACAGAAGTTTTTCGCGTGCCTGCTTATAATCATTGTTAGAATTGGCAAATTCCACTGCATCATTTACAATACCTATGACAGAATCATAAGCTTCCTGTGATTCGGCATCGGCTTTCTCATGTTCAGCAGCCTGTCTGGTATTAATGTTCTCAAGAGCAATTCTGATTTGCTCATTAATCTCAGTAGTATCTTCCTCTTTGAAAAACATGCCTTTAAGTTTATCCCTGACATCGGATAATGAACTGCGGATTTCTCTCCATTCATTACTTGAAGCTGAGACAGCAATAACGCTTTCAAGTTCATCCTTAAATTTGTTGAGTGCTGTAATATATTCGAACTCGTTGTTATACTGTACCAAAATTTCACCGCTTTTAGGATTAGTCCGGTTCTCACTGCTTGTATTCATCTCTTCACTCACATCCACACCTATTCAAATATCATTTTAAGTATATTAATTATTATCGGTTTGTTCAGTAATCGCGTGATTACCCGAATTGTCGAAGTTAGTTGATTTAATCGCAAGCATAGCTTGCCTGCTGATAGGTGGTAACTCTTCACCACGAATCAAAACATCGAGTTCTTCACCGTCGAGTATTTCACGTTCAAGTAATATTTTAGACGTCTTGTGCAGCATCTCGATATTTTCCTCAAGTAGGTCTTCGGCTCTGTCTTGAGCATTAGTCAGAATTCTTCTTACTTCGGAATCTATGGTTTGAGCTGTTTCCTCGCTATGGTCTCTTGTTTTGGAGAAGTCTCTGCCAAGAAATACTTCTTCATTGTCATGATTAAAGGTAACAGGACCGATTACATCACTCATACCCCATTCGCAGACCATCTTACGTGCAATCTGTGAGGCGCGTTGCAAGTCACTCGAAGCACCTGTTGATAACACATTAAATACCAATCTTTCGGCGGCTCTTCCGGCAAGTAGAACTACTAATTGGTCTTCGAAGTATTCTCTTGATTTAGAGTGAAATTCTTCATTTGGCAAATGCCAAGTCAAGCCTAATGCTCGTCCTCTTGGTATAATTGTAACCTTATGTACCGGGTCAGAATGTAATAACAGTTTACCTGCCAAAGCATGCCCCATTTCATGGTATGAGGTCATTTCTTTTTCGCGGTCAGATATTACCATACTCTTCCGTTCAACACCCATGATAACCTTGTCTTTCGCATTTTCAAAGTCATACATGGTAACCTTGTCGCTGTCTCTTCTTGCAGCGAGTAGTGCGGCTTCATTTACGATATTTGCTATGTCGGCTCCGGAAAATCCGGGAGTTCCTTTGGCAAGGGTGAGAATATCTACGTCATTTCCGAGGGGTATTTTATTGGTGTGAACCTTAAAGATACCTTCTCTCCCTTTGACGTCAGGACGATCAACCACAACTTGTCTGTCGAATCTTCCGGGTCTTAAAAGTGCCGGGTCTAATACATCAGGTCTGTTGGTGGCTGCAATAATAATCACACCGCTGTTTTGCTCAAATCCGTCCATTTCAACGAGAAGTTGATTCAAGGTCTGTTCACGCTCATCATGACCTCCGCCTAATCCTGCACCTCTGTGCCTGCCGACAGCATCTATCTCGTCAATGAATACTATACAGGGGGCACTTTTTGTTGCTTGCTCGAATAAATCTCGTACTCTACTGGCACCTACACCGACAAACATTTCAACAAAATCTGCTCCGGAAATTGAAAAGAACGGAACATTAGCTTCACCGGCAACAGCACGAGCAAGAAGTGTCTTGCCGGTACCGGGAGGACCCAACAATAATACTCCTTTTGGAATTTTACCGCCAAGTCGCTGAAACTTCGAAGGCTCTTTCAGAAATTCAATTACTTCTTGCAATTCGTATTTGGCTTCGTCAGCGCCTGCTACATCGTTGAATGTTACTTTAGGAGAGCCTTCATTCAATAATTTTGCTCGTGATTTCCCAAATGAAAATATTCCTTTTGGTCCACCGCCTTGCATCCGACGCATGAAAAATATGTACAGACCAATAAGAAGAACCCATGGCAAAAGGGGAAGTATATAGTTCCAGAAAGCTCCGTCACCTTCCTCATAAGACCAGGCAATGCCCTTTTCAGCCCATACTTGTTCTGTCTCGCTATCAAGTACTCCGAGCTTTGTCGAAAATCTTGTTATTGCTCTTTCTCTTCCTTCTGCTGTTATGTTCACAGGCTGTTTAAGTTCGCCGCGGAATTCATATTTGTTATATTGTGTTTTTACTATTACGGCTTCTTTTATCAAATCCTCTTGCAAAAATCTTTGATATTCTGTATAAGTAACAGGCCATTCCTGACGCTGATTACCTTGCATAAATACATAAACAATGAATATACCGGCAGCAAGTACAAACCAAAGCATCATATTACGCATAAAATTAGCCGGTGGCATCTTACCGTCACCTAATTTTTTGAATTCATCAAATGGATCTCGTTTGTTGTTCTTATTCTTATCATTATTGTTTGGCGATTCTGCCATCAATATCCTCCGAATGGAATCATCAGTAAAAAAATATATGATAATGACGTAATATATACGCCATAATTTTTGGAAACTTGACTTAATTATTTATATTTAAGGAATTAATCTTAAAATTATTTTACATTATAAAAAATATATGTATGTCCGGACTTGTGAATTTCTTAATAATTTGCTGCTTTATAATAAAGATATCGAATTATTTGTGAAAGAAATCAATGAAAAATTTTGTTGATACAGGAGAATATGTTACTTTTGTAACAAAACGCTGAGAAAAGATTTTTATAATTTTTTCAAGGATAATGTTTATAATATTCTGCTCCGGAGGCAAACTGATGGAAAAGAGAATTGGAACGGCTCTGATACTTATTGAAAATAAGGCTGAAGTCGAATTGCTGAACAAAATACTCAGCAAACACAGTGACATAATACTTGGAAGGCATGGTATGCCTCTCAAAGACAGACAAGCAAACGTCATATCGCTAATTTTTGAAGGAACTACTGACGAAATAGGTTCATTAACAGGGAAACTAGGCAAATTATACGGTATTCGGGTTAAATCTATTTTATTGAAAAATAATTCTCATGAGGTTTTATTATGAAATATTATCCTCAGAATTACAAAATCCCTGACGAGGCGATGAAACCCTTTATTGATGATTCTGAAATCATCAATATATTGAGCTCTGTGAAACCCGATAAACAGCAGGTACGTGATATAATAGCAAAATCCCTTGACAAAAACAGATTGAGTATGGAAGATTGTGCTGTTCTCATAAATGCCGACGGGGAAGACATGATTAGTGAAATAAAGGATGGCGCAAGAGAACTCAAAAAGAAAATTTACGGTGACAGAATTGTATTGTTTGCACCTTTGTATATCGGCAATTACTGCTTGAATAATTGTTCCTACTGCGGTTTCAAGCATAGTAACAAAGAAGTAGTCAGGAAGACTCTCTTAGAGAATGAACTAATCAAGGAAGTGAAATCACTTGAAAATAATGGTCATAAACGCTTGATATTAGTTTTCGGCGAGCACCCTACATATTCACCGGAATTTATTGCACAGTCCGTAAGAACTGTTTATACTGTAAAAGAGAGAAACGGAGAAATTAGAAGAGTAAATATCAATGCAGCTCCCCAGGATATTGAAGGCTTCAAAACAATACATGATGCAGGCATAGGAACCTATCAGATATTTCAGGAAACATATCATCACGATACTTATAAAAAAGTTCATATTTCAGGTAAAAAAAGAGACTACAATTGGCGTTTAACAGCCTTAGACCGTGCTATGGAAGCTGGTATTGATGATGTGGGTATCGGTGCATTGTTCGGATTGTACGATTGGAGGTTCGATGTACTCGGGTTAATTAGACATGTAAATCATTTTGAAGCCGTATATAATGTAGGACCACATACCATATCTTTTCCAAGGATTCAATACGCTTCCGAGATGAACTTAGATATGAAGTATCAGGTAAGTAACAGTGATTTTACTAAGCTGGTCGCAATTCTGCGATTGGCTGTTCCATATACCGGAATGATTCTTACTGCAAGAGAATCTGCTGAGCTTCGTGACGAAATAATGGAGTTCGGTGTTTCACAAATTGATGGCGGCACTAATATCGAACTCGGCGGGTATAGCGAGGAGAACAAACTCATTCAGAATATCAACAAAGAACAATTTACGATTAATGATGATCGCACCTTGAACGAAATCATTCATGAACTGCTTAGTGCCGGATACATACCTTCATTTTGTACAGCATGCTATAGAATGGGGAGAACAGGTGAACATTTTATGGAATTTGCAGTCCCGGGTTTTGTAAAAAAACTTTGTACACCCAACGCTATGCTCACGCTTGCAGAATATCTTGAAGATTATGCACCGGAAGAAACTAAGACTCTCGGTTATGATTTGATTTACAAAAAAATTAAAGAGTCTGATTCAGTGTCAAATATAAATTCATTGCTTGATAAGTTAGAACTTGTTAAACAAGGTAAAAGAGATTTATACTATTAAGCACGCATCTAATTTCATGCTCTTGATTATCAAACTGCTGATAGTATTTAATGGATTTTGACGTTTTAATCAGACTGAAACGATTATATAGTCTGAAAAAATTACAGCCGATTTCTACGTTCGAATAAGTGGAAATCGGCTTTACTTTTGTCTTGATATTATTGTTATAAACAAAAATAGAATTGAAATTATTACACCCGGTAATCACTCGGAAAGCAAGCGATTTGATGTTATAACAGCGTTGAATACGATTTGTTATGTCGCACATAAAAGCTTGATATGAATGAATGTTAGTAGAATGTCTAAGTCTGACTTGCAAAATTATTAGTTATATGATAAAATTTATTTGTAATTGTGAAAAAAAATTGCCAATTTTGTATATTCATTTTGTGTATATATTGAGAAAGATAAATTTTGGAATCTGTTAAGAAGCGTAAAAGCAATAAGAGTATGGTCGCAAGGAAGAACAACTCTAAGGGTATTTCAATAGAAAAAGCCAATGAACCGGTGAGAATTAATAAATTTCTTGCCGAAGCCGGCGTTGCTTCTCGCAGAAAAGTTGATGAATTGATACTTGAAGGATTGGTTAAAGTTAACGGTAAGTTGGTTGAAGAACCCGGGGTTAAGGTTAGTGCCACTGATTTTATAACAGTCAACGGTGATCCAATAAAAGAAATCAAACACAATATATATATACTTCTGAATAAGCCTAAAAATATAATAACAACAACGAGCGATGACAAAGATAGAAAGACTGTTCTGGACATTGTCAAGAAACACGACAGGATTTTTCCAATCGGAAGGCTCGACAGAAACACAACAGGTGTCCTCTTGTTAACTAATGATGGTGACCTTGCTTATAGACTCACTCATCCGAAATTCGAAATCGAAAGAACTTACAATGTTAAGCTTGATAAGATTTTATTACCCGAACATGCACGTCAGATATCAAAAGGCATACAACTTGATAACGGAGAAGAATCCGGTCAGTGTGATGTCTTTATTAATCCGTCAGACGAGACAAAAATAATTCTGACTATCAGGGAAGGAAAAAACCGCGAGGTCAGAAGAATTTTTGAGACATTGGGATATGAAGTTAAACAATTAGAGAGGAAGTTTTTTGCAGGTCTTTCTACTAAAGGACTTGCACGTGGTGAATACAGACATTTATTAAAAAACGAAGTCAATGATTTAAAAAGACTTACCGGATTGTAAAAAATAAATATAAAAAAAAGTGATTTTTTTGTGTGACTTTTTTGCTTCTTGTGTGTCATTACATATAGAGAAATGTAAATTTCAAAATTGTTCTTTCAAAAATTAACATTTATGTGTTGCTTCCTTTCAGAATCGGCACATAACAGGATTTTTAAATTTTTTTGTGTACTTATTCATTTTTGTTGTTCTAATTATGTCAAAAAGTTGTGTCAGATAGACATTTAATGTAATTATTGAACCCTAAAAATGAATTTTATCTTGATTGTTCATTTACTTTATTAAAAATGTTGGAATTTCGCTAGCTTCAAATGCAAATTCACTGATATAACTGCAAATAATCAGGTACATGTTCATATAAATGAGCAAAATCTTGAATTATGAAAGGAGATGAACTTGACTATGAAAATATGGTTTCGATTTATTATTATAACTTTTTGAGGTGCTTTATGAGTAAACTTATTACAAGGTATTCAGCAATTATAGCCATATTGCTGTCCTTAGCCATCATGAATCTTCATGCAGAACCCAATCAGGATGACCCTGAAATCCGCAAGGATTTGAAAGAAAGGATGCCCTTCCTGATGAATTCAAACAATGCCGGAACACTGTTCTACTTAGCATTCCAC
>Ga0265293_10010145_pt1 | contig 13250 bp, 7 predicted proteins | sample Munlanlewell138R_FD_192505 | JGI IMG/M metagenome (GOLD analysis project Ga0265293, IMG submission 192505) | Leachate microbial communities from a municipal landfill in Southern Ontario, Canada - Leachate well 138R | ecosystem: Engineered > Solid waste > Landfill > Unclassified | place: Canada... | reverse complement strand
CCCTCCTTGAAGCAGTCGATGATGGCCGCTTGATGGCCACCCCGTCACAGACGAGCTGTACTGACTGCATGTACCGCCCACTCTGTCGAAGGAGGTATGCCACCCCATGATGCGCTTTGAAGAGTTCTTGAACCAGAGCGATACCCGCCTGGACGACCATCAGCGGGCGGCCATCGCCTGTGATGCAAACTGCGTCGTCAGCGCCGGAGCCGGCAGTGGCAAGACCACCGTGCTCAGCTATCGATTCCTTCGCCTCGTCCTCGAGCGAAAGGCGAGGGCCGATGAGATCCTCACCCTCACCTTCACCCGAAAGGCAGCGCGGGAGATGCAGCAACGGATCCACCGCCAGCTGCTCACGTGCACTGACGATGAGGCCATCGCAGCGCAGGTCGCCGACTTTGGCTCGACCTCCATCTCGACGCTGGACAGCTTCTGTAGCTCAATCGTCAAACTCGATTCGCTCTCCTACGGCATCGTCAGTGACTTTGCCATCGATGACGAGGCGAGCAACAAGGGTGTGCGCCGCTGTGCACGTGCACTCTTGGACACCTGGCCGCAAAGCGATGGTGCACAGATCCTCAGCACCCTCTACACCCCCGACCGCCTCATCGACGAGGTGCTCTTGCCGCTTGCCAACCAGCACTACCCATTGCCCAGGCGGGTGGAGGAGAGCGCTGCGCTGCAGATCATCAGCCAAGTCGAGCGCGCCTATGGGCGCTTGATGGAGGACCTCATCGCCATCCTCGAACGGTATGCGTCGCTCAGCGATGCCACAAAGACAGTGGGAGACGTTGCATCCGATGCCCGAGAGATCCTCAACCGTCTGGCTGCGTGCACATCATACCAAGAGGAGTTGGCATTACTCGCTTCCCCCATCGCCCATCGACGCAAGCCCACCGGTAAAAAGGGCGATGCACTGATCATATCAGAGAGCTGGCCGACCTACCTGGATGTACGAACGAGAGTATGCATAGCCTTGGCCGCACTGACCGAGAACGATCGCCTGGAAGCGGTGATCGACTTCACCACACGCTTCATCGAAGCGGTCCACTCCCAGAAGCGGGAGAGTGGGATCCTCACCTTCTCCGATGTGGCGAACCTCGCCATCGATATCCTTGCACGCAACAAAGCGCTGAGGCAACGCTTCAAGGAGCGCTACCGCTACATCATGATCGATGAGTTTCAGGACAACAACGAGCTGCAGAAGGACCTGCTCTACCTCTTGGCCGAGCGCCTGGGGGATGAGGGTGACGGTATCCCCACCGCAGCGCGGCTTGAAGGCGACAAACTCTTCTTCGTTGGGGATGAGAAGCAGTCGATCTACCGCTTCCGTGGCGCTGACGTCTCCGTCTTCAAGGCCCTCGGTGATGAGTTGGTGTCAAATGGTGGAAAGACCTTCCACCTCGGGACCAACTACCGCAGCGAGCCAGCCCTGATCGAGTGGTTCAACACAATTTTCCCCTCCATCATGACCCATCGGGGAGAGCGGTGGGAGGCGGACTTTGAGGAGCTGGGCACCCGTCCTCCCACCGAAGGGATCACCGCCTCGGTGACGGTCCTCATCAAACCATACACTGACAACGGCAGCGAGGAGGAAGAGCTTGCCAAATCCATCGATAGTGAGGCGTATGCGGTGGCGGCGCTGGTAGAGGAGATGCTGAACACCGATGCCTTCCTCATTCCCTCAAACACGGGCCCACGTCGCCCACAGAGCAGCGACATCGCCCTCTTGATGCGCACCACCGGCAATCAACTGAGCTTTGAGAAGGCACTGCGGCAACGCAGGATCCCCTACAGCGTCCAGGCTGCCCGCTCGTTGATGCTTGAGTCGGTGGCGGGCGACCTCTATGCGATGTTGCAGCTGGTCCTCTACCGTGAAGATCGTCTCGCCTATGCAGTGGTGCTCAGAAGTCCCTTCTGCAAGCTCAGCGACCGCAGCCTCGCCGATGTGATGGAGAGTCCCCCCTTCGCCCCCATCGAGACCCTGGGTGAGGAGGACCGCCTCCGCTTGGCGCAGTGCGGCCGCTTTTATGACCAGCTGACAGCGATTGTCGCGACGGGGACACTCAGTGAGGTGGTCCATGCGCTCTTTTATGAGAGCGGCTACTTCCTCAACCTGGCCACAAGCGAGGAGTACCAGGTGTACCTCGAGCACTACACCTTCCTCCACCGCCTCGCCCAGATTCAGCAGGCAGAGGGCAAGAGCGTAAGCCAGTTCGTCGATTTTTTGCGCGAACACCTGGCCCAGAACGAGAAGATCGAGGATCTTGAGGTGATCAAGGAGGTGGAGGATGGGGTACAGATCATGTCGATCCACAAATCCAAGGGCCTTGAGTTCCCGATCGTCATCGTCGCCAACACCGGCAGCAAGGCAAAGCGCAACGAAGCGTTGATCTCCACCTACGCCCAGCATCCCATCCCCCACTACCTTGACAAGCCCATCCATGAAACCGCAACCAAGGTCATGGCTGCCCGCCACGCAGGCCAATTGGAGGGGCGTGATGAGGAGCTGCTCCGGGAGCGGGCCGAGCTTAAGCGCCTGCTCTATGTCGCCCTGACGCGCAGCGAGACCCATCTGGTCTTCAGCGGCAGCTTTGGGCGCAACAACCGCTCCCTGAGCGAGGATGGCCAAGCTGATACCCTGCTCTTGATGCTCACCGAGGCGCTCGGTCTCGACATCGACAACCCTGCCCTGGAGGCAGGCATCGTGCGGGTGCTGCCCATCGAATCGATCAAGGAGGGGATGCTCTATGGCTTGAAGCGAGAGGGGGAGGAGGCCTTCGCGCTTCGTCTTGCGCAGAACAGCGGGTGGTATGATGAGGCGAGGGAGCCGATCGCGACCCCGCTGCTACGGGTGGGTGTGACCACCCTTACACCGCCGCGCTTGGGTGAGGGGGGTATGCTCCTGCCAGCGCTGGAGAGCGACAGCGTGCTGGCGCACTTTGGAGAGGAGCAGGTCACCGGTTTCGGGACCCTGGTCCACAACCTGCTCGAGGCGCGTCTCCTGGGCTCTGACGAGCGCGATGTGGACGTGCCATCCTCTCTCACCGAGAGCCTCTCCAACGAAGCATTGACAATCCTTGGTCGCGATGCCCGCACGCTGGTCGACTCGTTCATTGACAGTGACTTCTACCGGGATGAGATCGCGCCGTATCCGATGGAGGTGGAGGTTGGCTTCTTCTTGAGAGTTGAGGAGGGGGGCCGGGCTCTGGTGGCAGAGGGGGCGATCGACCTGGTGGTCGACCAAGGCGAAGGTCTGTTGGTGGTCGACTTCAAGAGCGACCGTTGGTGGGATGAGGAGGCCCATGAAGGGCAGCTCTCCACCTATATGGAAGCTGCTGCCCGGCTGTGGGGCAAGCCGGTGGTTGGAGCGGTCGTCTTTGTCCGTGACAGCAACCGCATCGTATACTATCGATAGGAGGGTGGTGATGATCCGAGTGACATATGAAGAGATGAAGGGCCAGTTTGAACGGGTGCTGCTGAGCCGGGGGATGGACGAGGGGGATACTCGCCTCTGTGCACAGCTCATTGCAGATACCTCGCTGGAGGGGGTCTATACCCATGGGGCACACCGTTTCCCCACCTTCATCGACTTGATCGACCGCGGTGTGGTCAATGTGAAGGAGAGGGCGGTACGCATCGCCTCCCATGGGGTCCTTGAGCGCTGGGACGGCAACAGCGGGGTAGGGAATCTCAACGCCCATGCCTCGATGAGCCGGGCCATCGAGCTGGCGAAGTCCCATACCATCGGCATTGTAGCGCTGAAGAATACCAACCATTGGATGCGCCCGGGCACCTACGGCATCATGGCGGGGGAGGCGGGGTGCATCGGCATCCTGTGGACCAATACAATCGCCCTCATGCCCGCGTGGGGCGGCCTCGATGCGAAGGTGGGCAACAACCCGTTGGTCATTGCCATCCCCGCCAAAGAAGGGGTGATCCTCATCGATATGGCGATGTCCCTCTTCAGCTACGGCAAGATGGAGGGGTATGTGCGTGAGGGCAAACCGCTTCCGGTAGCCGGAGGATGGGACACCGCGGGCAATCTTACCGACGATGCCCAAGCGATCTTGGAGAGCAAGCGACCACTGCCGATCGGATTTTGGAAGGGCACGAGCCTGGCGTTGATGCTCGATCTGGTGGCAGCGTCGCTCAGCGGCGGGCGCACCACCGAGGAAATCAGCCGATTGGGTGATGAGCAGGGGGTGAGCCAGGTCTTTGTGGCAATGAACCTCTCATCATTTGACGATCGCGAGGAGATTGAGAGGCGCATCAGCGCCTCGCTTGCCAGTATCAACGCAAGCGAACCGATCGAGGCAGGAGGTCAGGTACGCTGGCCCGGGCAGAACCGGCTCAAGATCCGTGAGGAGAACCTGAGGTTGGGCATCCCCACCAATGAGGGGGTCTGGAAGGCTATTCTTGCACTCTAGGTGGTCTGTGCATCAGAAGAGCAGAGGGAAGATGAGGACGACAAAGAGGAACCACGCACCATAGAGGAGCAGGAAGCCGGTTTGCATCCGAGCGATGGACCGCCTGCTCAGCAGGGTGGCCACGATGGCAATGAGGTTGGCACAGAGCAGGATGTTCTGTGCCAGCACTGCAAGACGGTTGGCGGTGAGGCCGAATTGGGCCAGGCGTGTACCGATTGCTCGAAGTGCGACGATGTCGAGGGTGAGGGCAATGGCGCTGGAGAGGATGATGAGACCCCTCCATAGCCGTGGCCTCTGCTGGTCTTCCAGCTGGCCTGCCGCGTACAAAATCATCAACAGCAGCACAGCGAGCAGGATATCGATGGCCAACAGGAGCGACCGGTCTTCAACCACCGCTCCCGTTCCAAAGAGCAGGACAAGGAGGAACGCCGCCATAAGGAGGGTGAAGACCGGCAAGAAGAGGGTTGTCAACAGGCGGATCAGCTGTTGCAGCTTTGCTCCTCTGATCGTGAGCAGATGGAGCGAGAGGAGGGGCAGGAGGGGAACAATACCGGTAATCGTTACGGTGGCCACCTCATCCTCGACCCTCCACCCGATCGCCTCGAAGAGCAGGGTGACCAGCATCATCGAGAAACCGGTTGCACAGAGGAGCAGGAAGGTCAACAGGAGTGTCTCCTCGACCAAGCTCAGGTGTGTCCACATACGCTCAACGAGGCGGCGGTGTGGGCCGAAGAGGGCAAGGCTGAGGGTAAAGAACAGGGGAAGGTGGAGGATTGCAAGCACCACGGTGGGGGACTGGGTATCGGCCTTGCCCACAAAGAGCATGTTCACTGAGAGTGCCAGGAGGGCTGAGGCGAGCAGGAAGGAGGCCAAAAGACGGGGATGGCCCCACCCGCGATAGATGGCAAGGAAGGGGAAGATCAGGAAACTCATGTTCAGTCCATAGAGGCTGGACGTTGCATCGCCGAATGGATAGCCGAGGAAACGGGGAAGTTGGGAGAGGGTGAACTGAGCCAGCAGCAACAGCACAACCTTCAGGTGGGCACGCCCAAAGAGAGGCTGCTGTTCGAGGCAGAAGCACACACCCATGCGAAGGAGGGAAACTACTTGGGCCTCGTCGTCTGAAATATCACCGAGCGTCGCCTGGATGCGCTGCTGCTCAGCACGTGCCCGGACAATCTCTCCTTCAGGTGTGCCTTGCCTGATGAGTTCGTCCTTCCAACGATCAAGATAATCTGCCATATGCGCCTCGATAGGACAGTAGCATACGACAGAATATCTCAGATGCAAAGGTGTTGACGATAAAAACAGGGTCGGCGATCGCCAACCCTGTGTGTCGATTTGAAATCCTTCGATCAGTAAGCACCGTACAACGGGCCGAAGTTGGCGCAGGCACGGAAGTCCGCCCCCTCCTTGTCCATGCCGAGCATCGACCAGGCACTGGGCCGGAAGATGTCACCATCGGCAACGTTGTGCATGTTCACCGGGATGCGGAGCATCGAGCAGAGGGTGATGATATCCGCTCCGAAGTGACCGTAGCCGAGAGCTCCATGGTTGGCGCCCCAGTTGGCCATGACCGAGTAGACATCCTTGAAGGGGCCGTCCTTGCCATCGGTGCGCGGCACAAACCACGTCGTCGGCCAGGTCTGGTCGGTCCGCTTGTTGATGATCTCGAAGACCTCCTCAGGCACATCGCACGTCCATCCTTCGGCGAGTTGGACCACCGGTCCCACTCCTTTGACGACGTTGAGGCGCACCATGGTCAGCGGCATGCCGCCCTCACTGAGGAAGGTAGAGCTGAAGCCACCGCCTCTGAAGTAGCCGACATTGGCGACGCTGAAGCGGGTGTTCTTCAAGGTTCTCTTCACATCCTCCTCGGTGATCTGCCAAAAGCGTTTCATCTCGCTCTCACCCTGCTCATTCTTCATCTGTCCTGCGGCATCGAGGGTGGTCGCCCCACTGTTGATCAGGTGGATGAAGCCCTCCTTGGCAAGCCCCTCGGGCTGCCAGCCAGTGACCCGCTTGACCGATTCAGGGCTCCAGTAGGTGCGCACGTCGCTGAAGATCGAGGCCCGGTTGGTGAGCAGCTTGCAAAAGAGCATGCTGATGCCGTTGAGGTGGTCGTTCTCCGTGGCCATCAGGAAGGGTTCGCGGATGCCATTCCAATCGAAGCTGGTGGTCAGCATCGTCTCCATGAAGTCACCATTCGGCCAGTGGTCGGTCCATTGGCGCTGGCCCTGGAAACCGGCGAGGATGGCGTTGTGGCCCAAAGCCTCCTCCTCAAACCCGATCGCCTCCAGCCTCTTGTTGCCGATCATCAGGTCGCGTCCGATCATCGTCATCTTGGTGCAGTAGGCCCAGTCCTTCTCAAGCTGCTCGGTGCTGCGCCTTGACTCGGGGGCATTGACAGTATCCTCTGCCTGGATGCAGTTCTCACGCACCCATGCAATGGCCCTCTTGTACTCCTCCGGGTCGTAGATCTCTTCACTGATGCGGCGCTCGATCTCGCTCATGTCGACGACCTCACTCCTCATGCCCAAAAAGTTCTGCAGCAAGTCCTGGTCGACAATCGAGCCGGCGATGCCCATCGACATGCCACCGATGGAGAGGTAACTCTTGCCTCGCATCGTCGCAACGGCGATTCCGGCGCGGGCGAAGCGGAGGATCTTCTCAGCCACATCGTCGGGGATAGAGGTGTCGGCAGAGTCCTGCACGTCACGTCCGTAGATGCCGAAGGCGGGAAGACCCTTTTGGGTGTGGGCGGCGAGCACGGCGGCCAGGTAGACCGCGCCCGGTCGCTCGGTGCCGTTGAAACCCCAGACTGCCTTGACGGTCATCGGGTCCATGTCGAAGGTCTCGGTCCCGTAACACCAACACGGGGTTACCGTCAGCGTGACCGCCACCCCTTCACGGGCGAACTTCTCAGCGCAGTCGGCGCTCTGGCGCACTCCGCCGATGGTAGTATCGGCGATGACACACTCCACCGGCTCACCGGTGCCATGGAACACGTTCTCGCTGATCAGCTTTGCGGCGGCCTTCGCCATATTCATCGTCTGATCTTCAAGCGACTCGCGTACACCCCGTTGCCGGCCGTCGATCGCTGGACGGATGCCGATCTTTGGAAGAGAAGATGCATAGCGCTTCTCCGGTCCTACATTCTTCATTGCCATATCGTCCCCCTTGGTATATGATGTTCAATGTAATCGTTTACAATCACCCTTAGTATTGCACAGGGGAGCCCGCTTTGCAATCGAAAAAACAAGGAGAAGGCCATGCTCAAGAATATTCCTTCGATCCTCAGCCCCGAGTTGTTGAAAGTCATCATGGAGATGGGCCACGGCGACGAGATCGTCATCGGCGACGGCAACTTCCCCGCCGCGAGCATGAACGAGCGGGTCATCCGCCTCGACGGGCACGGCATCGAGGCGATCTTGGAGGCGCTCTTGACCCTTTTTCCGCTCGACACCTACGCGCCGAACGCCTTCTTGATGGAGAAGGTGGGTGGTGACCATGTCGAGACCCCGATCTGGGCATCCTACGAGAGGATTGCCACGGCAGGGGACGAGGGCTTCAAAGGCTTTGAGATGATCGAGCGCTTTGCCTTCTACGAGCGCAGCCGCAAGGCGTACGCCATCATCGCCACCGGCGAGACGAGCCTCTATGCCAACATCATCCTCAAGAAGGGGGTGGTGGTGTAATCTCGAAAGTTACTGCCAAACAGATTGATAGGACTTGTTTGGAATCCATTCATGCTCGGCGTAATGGACAAAATCCGCTCCCTTGGAAGAGAGTATCTGTGTGGCTATTTCAATGATTTCACTGCCGTACGTATCTTGGCCATACGTCACGCACCCGATGAGTGGGGAGTGCTCATCCTCCATCAGCTGTTTGAGCTTCTCCGTATAGTTCTGTCCAACCATGACGATCCTTTTGGTCCTGGCGTACTCTTTGATCAGGTCGTAGGTATCGATGGTGGTATCTTCGCCAAAAGACATGACAAGGCACGTATCTTCCTCTTCCAAGGACTCCAGACGCCTGATCAATTTAGGTTTGTACGCCTCATAGCTTGAGGAACACTCCAAACGCTCAATAATTTCAGAAGAGAAGTCAATCTTGGTGCGAAGACTGTCAAGACTGCCGAGCAGGCGCTGTTGGCAACCCCACCCTGAAATCGACTTGTCCAATAAAATGATGGAATCGATTCTCCCGTCCCATTGACTGAGTACGAAACGGGCTGCATGGTCTCCGGCGATTTGTCCCGCCTCCACGTTGTCAGCCCCATAGTAGTATGAGTTCTGCACCGGCAGGTCGACCATGATGACCGGTATGTTAATCTTTGAGTTGTTCAGTTTTCTCACGATGAGCTCACCGACGTCAAAGTTGCTGGAGTAATCGATCAAAAGATCGATCCCATCCTGGATGAGCAACTGGATGTTGTCGATGATAGACTCATAGTTGCCTGAGTTGCTCCTGATGTCCAAGCTGAATTCATGGTGGTGCTTACAGGCTTGCTCAATGGATTCTGCCACTTTGTTTCTGAATTCGGCGTTGCCTGGGTAGAAGGAAAATCCAATCTTTTTTGTTCCCCGCAGGCCAAGGTGCAACACATGGTCGGGCCCGCAATAGGTGATCGGATAGTTGTAGGAGACGTTCTCCTTGACAATCTCCTCATCCGGCACTTCGTTGATGACGATCTCGATGAGATTCTTTGTGATAGTCCTCAGGTCAACCTGGCGATCGTGGCTGGGCGCGGTACCCAATTTCGATGAATCAAGAGAGAAGATCAATTTCACACCAGCCTTGGTGAAGGGGCCGAGGATGGCAGCAAGCGCTGGGTCATGCAGGGAGACGAAATCTCCAGAGTCATAGGCGTCTAGGCTCAGGAAGGCTTTGGAGATCTGCATTTCTTGTATAAAACTAGCCGTCTTGAGCAATCTCGAGAGAGGCTTTTTACATGATGCCGGGCTATCGAGCAACAAAACTTGGACAGGTGTGCCTGCCAAGAGCGTTGCGCTGTGAAATGAGGTAGTCACAACTTGGAGGTCTGTGTACGTTTGCAGAATACCTGCAATGGCGAGGCTGCAGGGACTGTCATCCAAGAAAATTGTCTCATTGGGCCCAATGTGAGAAGCACAACGCTTTGCCACCAGCTCAAATCTTCGGATTGTTTCATCATCCCAGGTGTGGGGATGCTGGGTATCCATTTCGACAGTGGTAACGTACCCATGGTGAAGGAGCAGCAGTCCTTGCTCATCAAGCCGTTTCAAATCAGCACGAATTGTGGTGGAAGAGACGTTGAAGATTTTAGCCAGCTGGGTGATGCGCATCGTTTGCTTTTGGGCGAGCATCTTGAGAATTGATTTGGCACGCTCATCCCGAGAGAGGATCCCATTGGCCAGCAGGAACGATCGTGCAGTGCTGTTTTCATTGAGGAAAATTTTTCGGTTTTCCCGGGAGAGCACTCTTTGGCGTGTCAGGTACTCAACATCCCTGCGTACCGTTTCCCGATTGATTTTTAGCTTTGAAGCAAGCTCTGCGTACGTTGCTGAATTTCCTTGGTGCAGATAGGCAAGAATACTCTTGATTCGATCGTCTTTTTCCATATGCACAGTATAGCAAATGTTGGATGATAAGAGAATAGAAAAGTAAATAAAATCTTAATAAAAGCGAAATATGAAATATTATTATAGTACAACTCATTAATATATAAGTGAATAGCAAATTATTACTATCAATTTTATGCACACGAAAATACCCTCATTTGGTTTGACGTTGCACAGATTAGCTCGTATAATTGAGACATCGTTCCTTTTTGTTTGAGTGTAATTACTATGTTGAGAGGGTATCTATGAGTCGTATGAGCGATGGAGCGTTGGAGAAGGGGACTGGATTTCGCATGAAGAGACGGAAGCCGCTTCACGCTGATGTTGGGGTTGTGGGGGTTGGTCATCATGTCTATTGGGATCAATTTCCCGGACTGAAAGAGACGCTCATCGAAAAGAAACAAGTCTTTATGGACAAGGTATCCACTCACAAGGTTACCATTCACGACTTTGGGTTCATTGATAATTCGCAATCCACATACGAAGCATTGGATGCGATGAAGCGGACCCCTCTTGATCTGCTGTTCGTTGATATGCTCACCTATGCGACCAGTGCAACCTGGGCGCCCATCATCCGTACCCTTGATATACCAATAGTCTTGGTCGCCTTGCAGCCGCTTCAGGCGATGGACTATGAGAATGGTGAGATCCGCATTCAGCTGGAGAACGATGATATCTGCTCGCTGCCTGAGTTTGCCGGCGTTGCAGTACAGATGGGCAAATCTGTACCTCCGATGATCATCGGGACACTCTACGATGATCCTGTCGCCGACGAGGAGATTGCAGAGTGGTGCAGCATTGCCAAGGTGCTGCATGACTTGAAGCGGGCGCGCTTTGGACTGATGGGACACGTGCTTGAGGCGATGTACGATATGCATGTCAATCCCGCCCTGCTTACCCGCACCCTCGGTTGCCATGTCGTCATGACGGAGCCCGACGATGTGATGGTGCACTTCCGCAAAGTGACTGAAGAGGAAGTGAAAGAGAAGAGTGAGGAGATCCTGCAGTTCTTTGATACTCCCGACCCGGTGAGCGATCCGGTGACCACCCGTCTCACCGATGAACACCTCTACACAGCAGCCAAAGTTGCCGTTGCGCTGGAGCGGTTTGTTGATGAGAAGCAACTTGATGGCCTTGCCTACTATTACGAAGGAGAGGAGGGCACTGATGTTCGCACGCTTGTCACCAACTTCATCGTAGGAAACTCATTGCTCTGTGCCCAGGGCTTTCCCATGTGTGGGGAGTTCGACTTGAAGACATGCTTGGGGATGATGATCATGGACCGGTTGGATATCGGGGGAAGCTTCGCTGAATTCCATCCAGTGGATTTCAATAACAACACGGTGCTGGTCGGTCATGATGGGCCACACCACATCAACATCGCGGATGGCAAACCAGTCCTGCGTAGCCTTACCAAGTACCATGGCAAACCTGGGGATGGGGCCAGCGTCGAGTTCAAGTTGAAGACGGGACCGATCACCATGCTCAGCGTCTCTACAAATCATCAAGGGATGCTCAAGTTCATTGTCGCTGAGGGGGAGTCAATCGATGCCCCTATCCCACCGACGGGCAATACCAATACGCATGGATCCTTTGGTCCTGATATCAGACAGTTCCTCAGACGGTGGATGGCAGCCGGGCCTACGCATCACTACGCCTTGGGTGTTGGCCACTACGCAGCTACGCTGCAGAAGATTGCCCAGGTGTTGGGGATAGATTTTGAATGGGTTGTGTGATGTGCCGTTGATTCGGTGTGAGAAGGAGGTCGCCAAGAGATGCAAACACATGGCGTTGTAGCCAAAGAAGCTTTCACTATGAAAATCATTGTACATAAAAGGAGAAACACAATGGTAAAGAAATGTTTGATTGTCCTGCTGATCGCAGGACTGTTGATGTCGTCTGTCTTTGCTGCTGGAAGCAAGGAGAGTCCGGTAGGAGCTCCCCAGAAGATGCGGGTATATGCAGAACGCTTCACCCCAGGCATCGATCGGGCAATTTCGACGCTTCCCCCACTGAGGGCGTTTGACGACATTGCAAGGGATTACGAGAAACTGTTTCCGAACGTTGAGATCGAGTTCTACAACTTCATGGGAGACCACTCCAATACAAGTGAATACATGAGCTGGATTACAACGCAGTCGATTGCAGGGACATTGCCAGAATTGGTCATGGCTCAGGCGACCGAGCTTGAAGGATTCAAGGAGAACGAATGGTTTGTTGACTTGAGGCCCTATCTTGAAAAACCCAACCCCTATGTTCCCGGCAACAAACGATGGATGGATCTCTTTGGTGAGAAAATTATCTCCACCAGGCTATCGAGCACAGGAGAACTCTGGGCTCTGCCGATCTCACTGGTCGCAACGGGGATCTACTACAACAAGACGCTCTTCAATGAATTAGGGTTGGAAGCCCCGCAAGAGTGGGAAGAGTTCAAGCACGTATTGAAGACAATCAGGGATAAGACGGATGTCATCCCCTTCCTCTTTGATATGTCTACGACCACAAAGGCCTCTTGGGCATACCGGGTGTTCCTCTCATTCCTCTTCGAGCCCCTGTTGCCACAAATCGACTTGGATGGTAATGAGATCGTAAGCACTGAAGAGTTTGCCCGGGCGGTGAAATTTGGCATTTTGGGTGCAGCCACCCCACAACACCGGGAAGTCCTGAGGCTGTTGGATGAGTGGAAGGATTATTTCCAGAGAGGGTTCCTCACCGCTCCTGCAACTGGGTTGTTCAACCGTGGGCAGGCCGCCATGTGGTGGGAAGGCATCTGGGAGTATCCGGTTCTCGAAGCAGATCCTCTCAAGACTTTCGAAGTTGGAACGTTCTATGTCCCCCGCATCACGAGTGCTACATCAAAGTATGTGGATGACAACGCACCGATGAGGATGATTGGAGGAGCCTCTGGCGTCCAGTTGGCGGTATCGAGGAGTGCGGTTGACAAGAACATGGTTGATCAGGCCATTGATTTCTTGATGTACATCACCACTCCTGAGCACAACGGCCGGATTGCTGCAGAGTCCAAGGAGCTGGCACCAATTGTCATTGGGGCAAAGGGTGATGATTCTCTCGATAGCTTCTTGGAGCAAGCCAACAATGGTATCACTACATTTATCATTGAGAGATTCTTCTCCCCTGAGCAAATCAATGACTGGTTCAGGACACTGCAGGATTTCCTCAGCCAAAAGATTTCGCTTGAGGAAGCGACCAATCGTCT
>Ga0265293_10010143_pt1 | contig 13252 bp, 14 predicted proteins | sample Munlanlewell138R_FD_192505 | JGI IMG/M metagenome (GOLD analysis project Ga0265293, IMG submission 192505) | Leachate microbial communities from a municipal landfill in Southern Ontario, Canada - Leachate well 138R | ecosystem: Engineered > Solid waste > Landfill > Unclassified | place: Canada... | reverse complement strand
AGCCGATGCCGGATTCAACCCCGCCGAGTTTGCAGGCCATTCGCTGCGATCGGGGTTTCTCACCGAGGCGGCGCGGCAAGGTGCCAGCATCTTCAAGATGCGGGACGTCAGCCGCCACAAGTCGGTGCAAGTGCTGTCCGACTATGTGCGCGATGCTGAGCTGTTCCGCGACCATGCCGGCGAAAAATTCCTGTAGGCGGAATCCGCCGGAGCACCCTTCCAAATATTGAACTGGCAACCGCAAGCCAGGACAGGAAGGCCGGCTTTTCGTGTCGGATGCAACTGCCGGAACGGACCCGCCGGGCTATTGGCATGCACCGCTTCGAAGAAATGAAGCTTATCCAACCGCATGACGTGATCGGCGGTTCCTGGGTTACGATCCGAGCGAGCGACGGGCCACAATATCCATTGCGCCAACCTGATTCTGCCCGGCCGGTCAGATCTCGAGATTTCGCTTCTCGTAAACGGTCGAAATAGCGCGGCCGTCCCAGACATAGCAGAGGTGACGTTCCTGGCGGCAGTTGGACAGAAGCCGGGGGCGGAATACCGCCACACATTCCCCGCCTTCGTCGCGCACGCTCCCGTAGAGGATACCATCCGAGGCGGCGCCGCGCAGATCGCGGGCGAGTGCCTGCGACATCGCGTAGTTCGCCGGGTCGTAGAGATCGCGTCGGCTTTCACGCATCGCGCGAACGTCGTGCATGTCAGCGGTCAGATCGACCGCATAGACACGCATGTCGAGTTCCTGCGCCGGTTCATCGGTCGCCATGAGAAAGCGCGTGCGATGCCATGCCGTTTCGGCGATCGCCGTTTCCAGCGCCAGACTGGCATAGAAGACACCATAGGAACCGTCGGTGAAGCGATCGCCAAGCGGATTGAGGTGGGTGAAAGCGGCCATGATCGGCGAAGTGCCAGGACCCGACACCCTATCCTCGACCGGAACGAGCGCGAGGTCGCCGGCCTCCTCGCGCAGCCGATCGTTGGTCATCGCCTCGATCTGGAAAACCGCGTCGAGGTCGGCCGGGTCGGCAACGGCCTCGAACAAGGCGATAGGTGGAAAACGGCTGGGCACGATCCGATAGCAGGGGTGCCACCGGACGGCAGTGACTGGAATGTCCACGCCTAGCCGCGCTGCGCGTCGATATATTGGCGCACCACATAGAGATCTGCGACATTGCCCGATGTCATGCGCTGGAGCGCCGAACCGCCGCCGAACAGGGCTGCCATGTTCGGCTTGCGGACCCATTCATCCGCCGTCTTCGGCAAGAGGATATGCAGGCCCTTGTAGATTCCGAGGATGTAGGAGATGCGCTCGAGCGCATCCTTCGGGATCGCGGCGACCGCCCCGCGCTTCCAAGCCTGCAAGGTCGAACGGCTGTCGAGCCCGAGCAGGCTCATCTGTTCGGGTTCCTTGAGGCCCCAGGCCTCCGCGATGCGGAAGAACGTCCGGAGCGCCGGCCCCGTGAGGTCCTTCCGGCCCTTCGCCGTGTCCTGCGACGCGCTCGCCATGGAACCTGATCTCCTTTCGCAATGGCGATATGTTCAATATCTGTCTAAAAATCAAGATGTGATCTGAATTTGAACATTCGTTCCTCCCCCCCACCTCCTCGTGGGTGCATACAGAACCCAGGGATTAGCCACAGGATGGTGGCGACGCGCGGAGTTTCGCAATACCAGCGTCGGCTTTGCCGATTTTCAACTCGAGATCGGCCAACCCGGCATGTAATCGCGCCAAGACACTATCATGCGGCAGAATGTGCCGCGCGAGCCAGCCGCGCCGTTCGATAGCGCCGATGCGGTTGCGAAGGCGCGCCATTGGCCCTGCCAGCGCATCACGCTCCATCACCAAGGTGTCGATCTTGCGTTGCCGCGCTTTCGACCGCGCCTTCGCGCGACGCACCTCATCACGCTCAGCCTTTTTTGCCCGCCGCCGGGCTTTGGCCGCAGCTTCTTGTTCAATCCGCTCTCTTCTGAGGCGCTCTATCTCGGCCCGTCGGGCTAATGTCTCGCTCGCATAGCGCGCAATGGCCGGACTGCCGACTGGCCCGACACATCGCACGAACCAGCTCAGCCTGCGCCGGGCTTTGTGCTCGATCTGCCCAACCCGTTGGGCGGAAAGACCCATGGCTTCGCCGATTTGGCGAAACGTCTTGAGATGTTCCCTCCCAAGCCCATAGCGATAGCGAACAACCTCCTCCTCCTGCGCAGACAAGAGGGAAAGCACCGTATTGACGGTAGTGTCGTCACTTGCCTGGCTCGCAGCCTTCAATGCTTCGACGGCTTGCCGCGCTCTCTCGGCAGCATCCTCGAGAATGCCCATCGGCTCTGTCCTGCCTCATCCCGCGCTAGAACCAGCCGTCGCGCCGGCCCTCGCCATTGTCGCGCAGGCTGCGACCGTTGAACGCGGACCGGCGGATGTTGAGCTCGATCTCACTGCCCTTGCGGGCGATCTGGACATCGCGCGGATCGAGATTGTTGCGGCGGGCATAGTCATTCGCCGCCTTCTCGCTGCCGAACTTGCCGGCCTGTTCGAATTCCCACGCCATCTTTGTCTCCTTCGCTTTCTGAGGGGCGCGCTAGCGGCCAAGGCGAGGCCGAGCTGTCACAAAGTCACCTTTCAACGCTTGCTCAGCTCGGCAGCGCAGCACGAGGTAGAGTGTGCCGGCATCCCGCTCGGCATCGATCGGATCTCGCGTCAGGGCGGCGCGCAGCGCGGCCTTGAGCCAGAAGCTAGTCGCTGGATCACCCAGCAGCTTCTCGATTTCTGATCTCTTCTGTTCGGTCACTTTTCCTCCGATGCGGATTATTCGTTGCGAGCCAGTTCCAATGTTTGAGATTGCCGTCGTTCGTGCTATGTTCGATCTAGGAGGTAGGTTCGATGAGCCGGTTCGATTGGGACACTTACAATGCGACCAAGGACTCGCCGGCTGGTGCCGTCCACGCCACGAAGATTGACTGGACTGAGTACCTTCCCGAGGATGATTCCACAGACGTCAACCATCCTGTATCCGCTACATGGCACGCGGTTGTGGGGCTTGTTTTTGTTGCCGGCATTCTCGCCTTTTTTGCATTTGTTTCGACTATCATTTGACCACGTCTTTCAATCACGCAGTTTAGGGTCATTGAAGAAGCCGACATTCTGACTGTCCGACACTTCCGACCTCACACGTGATCCCCCTTGCCTGTTGACAGATCTCCCCGTTTGCGCAGCAGCGCGACCTTCATCGCTTTCCTTTCGACCCTCATCGATGATCGCCGCAGCCGAGCCGGGATCGTTTCCGCCTCCCGGGCTCGAGGGTCGCCGGCCACCTCCTGAAGGGGTGTAGTGACCACGGACGTCGCTCTCGGATGCGACATCGGGACGCTGAACGGACACGAGATTCGGTTCATGAAGCTCCGAACGGATCTCCTCTCGGATGCTATCGAGACGATCGTCCATCCACCTTTCGATCATCGCGTTGCGGGTGGCGCGATCATGCGCCGACAAATCAGTGGCCCAGAGGTCGGGGACATTGATTGCAGGGTTACGCGCCTGCTCCGCGCGATACCATTGGGCCAGATCCTGGCTCAGATTCTCGCTGAGATTGAGCCCATGGGATTCCGCATAGCTGGCGTCGCGCGACAGAGATTGCGCGATCTCGTCGAGCTTCTCGGCCGACCGTTGGTAAGATTGAGCAAGAGCAAGGCTTTCTTCGGAAATCCTCGCGCTCGAATCCGTAATGGACGACCGGCTGAAGCTGCCCGAGCGCTCGTAGGTGCCGGCGGACTCGCTGGCGCTGGAGCCGCTCGCATGATCGTCGCGGAAGCTGCTCGACGAAGCGCTGCGATCTTCACTGGAAATATTGCGGTTCGTGGAATGGCTCAAATCCGACTGCTGCGTTCCACGCGCGGAAGTGCTCGCACCCAGCGAGCCAGACAGCGGACCACCGCCACCGGCGCGCCCGCGACTGCCCGTTCCGGCACCGACCGAGCCTTCGACGGACTGTTGCACTATAGCTTGGCGCCCGCGATTGTCCGTGACCGAGAATCGGTCGGTGTCGGCATTCGATTGCTCGATTCCTTCGGACGTATTGGCGGTCCGACGATCGAAGCGGTCGACGGACGTGGCCGATTGCGAGCCGCTGGCACTTTCGACACCTGACGTCGTTTCGCTGGAGCGCGTGTGAACCGATGCGTCCCGATCGGTGGCGGTGAGGAGAGTGCTTGCGGTATTGCGATAAGACTCCGCCTGCCGCCTTGCCTCGGAGGCAACTTCTCGCATCTCGGCGACGCTGTTCGTTGACATGGTCGGCGTGAACGCGAGCCGCGAGATTGCCCCTGTCGTGTCGATGACTTCCTGGCCGTTGCCATAGCTCGAGATGATCGCTCCGTTGTCGGCGCGGTAATCCAATCTCGGAATGCCGGCCATGTAGCTCGGCGCCGTCGACCATTGATCCGACTGGCGCATATTGGCCGAACTGTTAGCGTAGCTGACATTCCCGTAGGAGTAGTTCCCCGTCGTCTGCTCGAGCGCGGCGGCCTCGGCAGCTTGCTGTGCCGGCGCGAGCATCGCCATCGAATGGCTTGCGATCCCCATCGCGCCGCGCGCCATCCCCGCTGCGAGGAATGGCACGCTCATCAATAGGAATCCCGCGATCGTTGCGGTTTCCTCATTGACCGCGCCAATGCCGGCGAAGGTGGAGAGCGTCACGCCGCTGGGTGCCATTGCCGTGGCCGAGCCGGTTGCCCGGCTCATGATGATCATGTGCAGCACGACATAGAGCGGGCCCCAGGCGGCGAGGTAAAAGAATCCTGCCGTATAGCCCTTGAGCGTCGGCACGCCGGTTCGCGGCATGAGGAACAGCGGAAAGATGACCGGGAACATCGCGAAAAAGACGACGGTCAGCACGACGTTGAGAATAGGAACCCAGCTCATTGCCTGCTGCGCGATCGAACCGTACGTATTGCGCGCCTGGATATCGGCTCGTGTCATGGCGAATGTGTCAATCGCCGCCGCGCCGGTACTCCCCGACATGGAATTGCGTGCCTGCATGAAAGCGTTGATCGCAGTGCTCTGCCGCAGGATGCTCACATGACCGCCCGCGGATCCCGTGAAGGCCTGGTTGATCACCGGCACGTCGTCGCGCAGCTTCTGGGCGGCCAGCGCATTGCTGAGCTTGGGATAGAGTTCCTTGCCCCAGATCGGTAGGTTGGCCTCGATCATCGGCGTCCACTGTGCATCGAGCGCCGCATAGGCATCACTGCAGGTGCGGATGTGGCTCTCGACTGCTCCTCCCGAAACGCGTGTAATCCAGATCTGCGAGCGCGCAGGCGAACCGGGTCCGATCGCCGCCCACAGGTCCGGTGCATTGGCGAGGTCGGTCATCGACTTGAAGCCGAGCATCACGTCATAGAAGACGCATGCCTTGAAATGCTCCTCAAGGTTGGTCGAAAACTCGGCATCGCGGATGCGCAGGTTGCGCGTCGCATCGAACAGCCGCGCGCCATACACCATGCCGTTGGTGGTATAATTGAGCGATGTCGGCATGACGAACACCGTCTCGGCGGTGCGGGTCAGATAGTCGCCTACCTGGCTTGTGAAGCTGGCGATCACCCCGAGCCCGATTGGAACATTGTCGATCGTTGCCGGAGCCAGCGAGGGATTGAGGCGGTCCGTCACCTTGATGCCGACGGTGGGCACCATCAGGCACATGTAGATCGCGGTCGCCTGCAGGAACCAGTTCAGCCAGGCGCGCCAGTCGAGGTTGAACGCCACTACCAACAAGGAATAGATGAGGCCCATCACCATGACTACGCGCAGCATCGACCGGTAGCCCCCGCCTCCAGCCCAGGCCGCAACTGCGTTGAACGTGTTGACGATGTATTCGCCGCCGCCGATCGTGAAGACTTCGAGCATGGCCGGCCTTCCTTTCCCGCTATTGGAGGCCCTGCGCGCTGAGTCCGCGGGAGAAGTTGAGCGCGGCCGACATCCCCGGCGTCATCGTGTTCTGCAGCGTCGATTCCAGCATGATGGAGCGATCGATAATCTGCATCGTCACTTGCAGCTTTTGATCGAGCCGCACGCCGCGCTGCTGGAATTTCTGCCGCGTGGCCGCAATCTGCTGACGCCACTGCGCTGCGGTTTCCTGGTCGAAGGTCTGATAGTGGATCTTCGCCTGCTCGACGCGATCGAGCATGTTGTCGATCATCGCATTGAGGATGTCGACCGATACGATCTCGGCGAGCGTTTGGATCTCGCCATCGGTCAGTGTGTAGCGCGCGGCCGACTGCACCGCGAGGATCTTGAAGAGTGGGATGCTCGACATATTGAGCAATTGCTTCTCGGCCGCGTCGATCGCCACATCCGTGCGGATCTTCGTCGCGATATCCTTGATCATTGCGGCGATGCGCGGGCGCAACGCGGCGCTTTCAGGGATCGAGAGCGTCTGGGTCGAGATATTGAGACACAACGTCTCTTCATCGCAGCGCAGGATGTTGACCGTCGCCCCGCCCGATGTGCCGTCCAGCAAAGCGGTCACGACCGCTTCCTCAGCTGGCCCGACCATCGTCACCTGGCCTCCAACGCTTGGATCGGTCGAAGGTCGCGTCACCACGGTCCCTACCAGCGTCATGATGTATTCGCTGAATTCCTTGTCGAAAGCGCCGAACTTTTGCGACTTGCGGAGCGCCTCCCAAGTATAGTTGTGCGGCTCGCCGACGAGTTGGTCCTTCATCGCCGGATCACTGTTGGCTGCGATCGTCGAATCCCGACGATTGCCGTTGTTGCAGTTCTGCCGGGCGGCCGCCCAATCAGAGAATATGCCCTGGCTGTTGCCGACCGCCTCGCAGATCGTCGCGCGGGTCGTGTCCATTTGCGGCCAGATTCCGCCAACCAGCGCCTGCGCCGTCTCGCAACTCGAGATGTTCATCTGGTTCAGGAGTTGAGCCTTCTGCGCGAACTCGTCCATTACCTTGCCGATCTCGGGGCTGATCGAATCGATCGCGAGCTTGAAGGCGAAGCCGAGCGCATTGTTCGCCGTCGCCTTCAGCATGGCGACGATCTCGGACGTGTTGATGAAGGAGAAGCTGCCCGAGAACAGATCGATGCCGCCGCAGCCCGCGCGTGCCGAGGGGAGCTGGAGGTTGAACGGCGAAACCGACTTCTGGGGAAAGCGCGTCCACAGATTGCCAAGCGAATAGTAGCCCGCCGACTGGCCTTCGAAGGCGCTGGGCCCGGTGACGTTGGCCGCACCGCCGGCGTCGTTGAAGAAAGCGTTCATCTCGCTCGCCACACCGGCGTGCGCCGCGGGCACAGCGAGATGGAGCGACGCAAGAAGGGCGGCCGCAGATGCCGCGGACCGAATCCGGGAGCGAAGGGAACGGCTCATCAGAAATCACTCCCCACAGTCGTGTTGGTAAGCGTGAAGATGCGGTCCATGATCTCGTCGGCCGACAAGATGCCGTAACCTACGGGGATCGTCCGCTTCGTCACCGTGTCGAACAGGACAAGCGCCGGCGTTTCCTTCCCGGGGATGCCCATGCGCTCTCTTTGGCCGCTGTCGACGAGATAGTTGGGAAAATCCTTCGATGGTCCGCCGTCCATCGACACGGCCATCACCGTCAGACGGTGGCTGTTCGCGACCGAACGCAGAATTGGTCCGGCAACATCGCAGGCGGCGCAGCTCTGCGCGTAGAAATAGAACAGGCCATAACGCTCGCCGAGACGGGTCAGCACCGCATCGCGGTCCGCCTTGCGGTTATCGATCCATGTCCGTTTGCCCAATGTCGAGACCGGGCGCTGCAAGGTGTAATCCATGTCCGGATGCTGCCAGATTGCCCGCTGCCAGACGTCAGAGAAGGTCGAAGCGCGGTCCAGCTGCTCGCGCTGGAAGCGGACATAGGCGACGACATTCTCCTCGCTTGGATCGAGGATCGCACGCGCCTTTAGCTCATCAAGCGCGGCCCTGACCGCAGCAAGCTGTTCGGCCGCCGGCACCGGCGGGGACACCGGATTGTCTTTGGGTGCCCGCCGAGCAGGATCACAATAGAACCATGTGCCGAGCCGCCGTTCGCCGCAATAGAAGGGATCGCCGGCAGATCGTTCCCCGCCTTCCTCGCCAGCAATAGCGGCTGGGCCGGTAGTGAACGCCGTAACGGCAATCGCAAATGCAGCCAGCAGGGCTAGAACGGGACGGCGCGATACCCCGATCCTACGGGAAACTGAGTGCTGGCGCCGAAAGACGCCGGAGGTGCAAAGCGGCGAAGTGCGGCGCGGATCAGCCGCCGCCAGGAGCGGATCGGGCATAATATTCCTCTATCTTTTTCTGGATGTCGGACATGGTCTGGACTTCATCAGGCAGCTTCGCGGCGTCGATGAACTCGGCGTAGACCTCGGTGAAATCCATCTTCGACAGGTCGAGGCTCGCGAACTCATGGATGCTGAATCCGCGGCATTGCTCGTTCTTGGGCTTGCCCCAGGGTTTGCCGAGCTGGATGCGGCCCTGCTCCTGCAGGATACGCGAGAGCTTGCTCTCGAAGCAGCAATAGGCCGTGCGCCTGGTCTTGCAGATGCCGAGAAAGCTACTCGAGCAATAGGTTCCGACCCTGTAGCAGAAGCCCATGCGATCCTTGATGTCGAGCATCTTCTCCTGGGTGGAGCAGGCGAACAGCGTGAGGAATGGCGTCGCAAGCGCCGCTATGGCAGCCGGTCCGCCGGCGAGCGCAGCCGCTCCGGCGCCGACCGTGAGCACGCCCGACACTTTGCCGGCGCAGCAGTTGATGAGGCCGAACACCGGCTTGTGGCAGGTCTCGCGCTCGCCGCTGAACACCGTCAATTCATCGGGATTGAACTCCTTGCCCGCCTGGCCGATCGCGTGCAGTGCGACCAGCGCGTCCTTCAGCTCGGTCGAAGCCTCGCGTTCGATCGTCTCGCATTCGCCGTTGAGGCAGTAGACGTCGTTTCCGCAGATAAATTGCTGTTCGTCGGAAGCTCCGCCGGACCCTGGCGTGGGACACCTGTAGATCCGCTCGCGCACTTCGCAGCCGGGCGAAGCCTCATCGTCATCAAGACATTCCTCGCGGACGAACGTGCATTGGGAGTTCGCCTCTAGGGATGGACAATCGTTGCCGGCGGAGAGTGTATGGCACAGATAGGTCCGGTTCCACGCCCAGCAGGGCTGTGTAACGGCCACGCCGTCCACGATCCGCGTGACGGGATCGCTTGATGTGCAAACCTCCTCTTGCTGGACGCACATCCTGTCGCCGGCGAACGCGGCGCACGCCGACTCATTGCGCGTTGCGGTGACGTTGGTCGCTTCCGCTTCCTTCGAAAGCCAATACTCGCCCGTCGCAAGGACGATGCCCGGATGATAGTAGCCGGGGGTGATGTCTTGCGCCGGGGCGCTGCATTTTAGCTCATAGGCGGTGTGGCCGAGCGACGGGCAAGAGGTTGCGGCAGTAAATCCGAAGGGGCCGAAATTGCCACAATAGTCGATTGCCCGGGTTTCCTGGCAGATTCCGCTGGCCACTTCGTCGTCGAATGCCGCCCGGGCGGGGTAGACGCCGCCATCTGTAGGCATCGTACTCATGCGCCCCGCCCAATAAGTATAGGTTTCACGCTTTTCGACCGAGACGCTGAGCGGGATCGTGCAGGATCGGACATGCTCGGTGAGCTTGCTGCCGACGTTGCAGCTGGTCTCGTACCAGCCCTGCGGTTTCTCCCCAGGTGGAAGCGGGACGCAACTGCCCTGCCCGCCGCTGATAGCCTCGCCATCGAGATATGCCTGCGGATCCTCCTCGATGGCTCGGCCGCGCGCGATATCGGCCTTGATTTCAGCTGCATCGAACTTTGGGCGGACGCGATCACCTTCGATGATCGTCCGATAGCCCTCATGTGAGCCGGTCTGCGACGATGCGTCGGACACCATCCTGTCGGGATCATCGAAATAGGAGGATTGAGGCAGCGTGGTACCCTGATAGCCCGGTACCTCTTGTGCCTGGCCATCCGAGTCCGGAACAAGCGTCCCGTCCTGGCGGAAGGCTTCGGCCATCGCCTTGCCTTCAGCCCTGGCTTCGGCTGTCGTCTCCTGCGCCAGCACTGGCGTTGCCGCCGCGAACACGGCGAAAGCCAGCAAGACGTGACGCAGGCTCATTGCCGCGCCTTCCGGAGATTGGCGAGCGCCACGCCGGCGACCGTCGCGCCGGGGCCACGACCATCGGCAAAGGATGTCAGCGCATGTTCGACAGTGACATTGCCAGTGAGGCGATCATTGGGCGGGACCACCGTCTTGCAGCGAAAGCCTTCACACAGGTCGAAATCGGACCCGACGGCGATGTAAGTCGGGACTGCCTGGACTTCGAATGCCCGGAATAGACGAGGGTCGATGCCTATGCTGGCATAGTCGGCCTCGTCCTTGACCAGTCGCGCGATCGCGGACTGGAACGCTTTCATGGAGTTGTCCGGGAAACCGCGAAACACGACAACGCCGCCAGCGCGGGAGACATCGGCGATCATCCGTTTCAAGGACTCCTCCGGCATGGACAGGCTGGCGAAGGCGATGAACTGCGGGGCTTGTCCACGCGGCGCCTCGATATTTCCGACCGCGCCGGCGACCAGTTCGTCGAAGTCGACGACGCCCTTGGGACCGACGGGCAGGTCCGCGGGCGAAAGGCGTCTCAGATTTTCCCTGCCGCCATCGGCCGTCGCCGTGGCCTCCTCGCGCAGCGCATCGCCGCGATCCTTGACATGCGCGACGAACGTCTCGGCGTCCTCTGCCATCGCCGCGGCTCGGGCCTTGATCGCCTGGACGTCGATTTCGTCGGTGGTCTGCGCAAGCAGCGCGGAGACACCAACAAACCCCGCAAGAGCGCCAGATATAATGAGAATTCTGCGCACGGCCCCCTCCCCTACAGCACACAGCAGTTGCGCTTGCGCCAGACCAGGTAGCCCATGTCCTCACCGGCGGCAGGGTAAGCTCGGCCAGCGTCCGGCGGCATGGTCGATGCGCCAATCGGCGAGCACGCATAGCGCCCCGACACAGTTGCGATCGGGTTGGTCATCTGGAAGCGATATTGCTGCTTGCGCATGATCGGCATGAGGTACTTTTTGCACAGGCCCTTTGAGCCCATCGTCCCCCAGGCGAGTCCCATCCGGTGCATCTTGTAGGAGAAACGAGAGAGAGCGAGCCGCGAGGACTGCACATGGCCGATATGCGAAGGGATGTTGCCGTTAAGCGGATACATCGTGCCTTGGCAGCCGGCGCACCAGAACAGCGAGTCGAGTGGCAGGTTGACGGTCGAGGTCACGCAGTCGCCGGCACAGGCGGCGACTGCGAGAGGGTTGGCGAACACCACCGCCTCGGGATTGATGAGCGCGGTCAGCGTGTCGTCCTGCCAAAGCGGATCGATCTCGGTCATATAGGCGATATCGAACGAGGCCTGCTCGAAGCAGAGGAAGTCCGTCAGAATCTCCATCCAGTAGAGAAGCGGGTAAACGTACCAGTGGACGTGCCACTTCGCCGTGTTCTGGCTCTTGCCGCCGACCTGGCTCGGCCCCGCAAGCATGCCCTGGCCGATGTCGAAACCGGGCGCGATCTTCTTCCCGCCGAGATTTACGAAGCACCACGGTTTCATAGTCACGTCCGCCAGCCTGACCGGCTCCCAGAACCCGACCGAAATCCCGATACGCGGCAAAGGATCGGCACACGCGCAGATCGGCGACGCCGGATTGTTGGTGTCGGGCCTGCCGCTCGGCCAGATCTTGAGGCCACCGACCGACAGCGGGAACAGGCAAGACCAGCAGACGTCCGTAACAGGATTGACGAACTTGCCCGAGCATCCGACCGCTTCCGCGCGGCCCGGCAGGAGCGTGACCGAGCCGAACAGGGCCAAGATTGCGGCAAGGAGACGGAGCGGTTTCACGGCTCGACCTCCCCGCGGCGACCTGCAAGCCAGGCATCATCAGCGGCGTTTTTCGCCCGGAAGTAGCGGATGCCACAGAAAAGTGCGGCGAGCAGCAGCACGGCGCAAATGAGGCCCGCGGCGTTGCCCGCGAGCGCGCGAAGCGGTTGCAGGCAGAGGATCGAGGCCGCAAGCGCAATGCACAGGAGTTGCCACAAGTGGCGCTTGCGGCGGAGCATCCTTGTCTCGGGCGCTGCCATCGGTGTGCGCAGCATGTCGAGCCAGATCGGCATCACTTCGCCCCCTGCCGCGCCAGGACATGCTCGCGTACCTGCATGACCTTGCCTTGCTGGCTCACGACCGCCGGCGTGTGGCGAATGCCGAACCGCTCGGTCAGCACGCCATTCTGATCGAAATAGAAGCGGCGCTTGCGGTTGGTCATCTCATCGATGGGGGAACCCGCCACGAGGATGATCTTGGCATCCGTCGCATTCCAGCGCCCGGTCGCCCACGCCATCTGCCTGGTATCATCGCCATCGACGAAGACGAGTGCCTGGCGCACCGTCACGAAATCGAGAGGGTTCACGCGCTGCCCCGCGGCTGCGATGAGATTGCCCTTCTGGTCGAGGATGTCCCGCTCGACGACCATTGCCGGATCGAATTGCCAGCTGCGCTCCCGCGTCGCCGGTGTGATGCCGGCGACTGGCTTCGGCCGACGTACGGACTGCTCGACGCGGCGCGCGAACTGTTGATTGAGCGCGTCGATCTGGCCCGATGACTGGAGCCGGGCCAAGCGGGCCTCGATCGTCGCCAGCAGATCTGGCTCGATCACCGGAAAGGCTTGCGCTTGTGTTCCATAGTCGCGCGCATGGGTGGACGCGGTGGCGCCGACGGCGACGAGAAGGCCTGTCCCGACCATGCTAAGGACAGGAGCCCTCACAGTATTGCCTCCCCGGTGCCGAGGATTTGCGGGCGGCAGATGAACCCGATTTCGCCATAGCGGCTGTCAAAGCTGTCGGGATGCGGAGTGCCCACGAAATAGCAGCCCTCCGGCACCGTGCCGATCGGTCCGGGTGTCAGCTTCTCGCCCCGCCGTGTCACTTCCTTCATCGTGCCGACGAGGCGCCCGTTCACCAGCACTTCTGTGCCTCGATGCTCGACGGTGTCGCCGGCCATGCCATAGACGATCTTACCGAACGCGCCTGGGTTCTCGCCGAAATGCGCGCGCACGAGCGCGTTCACGGGCGGGACGAAGAAGAGATAATCGCCGCGCTTGGGCGCCCTACCCCGGTCGATGGTGAAGGCCCAGTTGGGCAGGGATTCAGAGGCGTTGATGAACAATGCGTGGTTCTCGCGCCAGGACGACAACGCACTC
>Ga0265293_10010142_pt1 | contig 13254 bp, 10 predicted proteins | sample Munlanlewell138R_FD_192505 | JGI IMG/M metagenome (GOLD analysis project Ga0265293, IMG submission 192505) | Leachate microbial communities from a municipal landfill in Southern Ontario, Canada - Leachate well 138R | ecosystem: Engineered > Solid waste > Landfill > Unclassified | place: Canada... | reverse complement strand
TATGCGGCTTATAGGGCTTCCGGGTAAATCATTTGTTCCAATGATTTTAGGGTTTGGCTGTACTGTGCCTGCTGTTATGGCTACACGAACCCTTGATGAGCATAAGGACAGAATAATGACAATATTTATTCTTCCCTTTATGTCATGCGGTGCAAGGTTACCGGTTTATGTACTTTTTACTGCTGCTTTTTTTGAAGCATATTCGGGCTTTGTTGTTATGTCTCTTTATTTAACCGGTGTTGCTTTAGCAGTTCTTACTGGGCTTCTTTTGAAAAAAACAATTTTTGCAGGTGAACCCTCTCATTTTGTAATGGAACTTCCTCCATATAATTTTCCCAGAATAAAGCATATTCTTTATCACACCTGGTTAAGATTAAAAGTTTTTATGCTGGGTGCTGGCAAGATCATTATTATTGCAGTTACCATTCTTTCATTTTTTAATTCCATTGGGAAGGATGGAACATTTGGAAATGAAAATAGTGAAAATTCAGTGCTTACGAGCATAGGCACTACCCTGGTTCCTGTTTTTGAACCTTTGGGTATTGAAAAAGATAACTGGCCTGCAGCTGTTTCTATTTTTTCCGGTTTGTTTGCCAAGGAAGCTATAATAGGAACTCTTAACTCCCTTTATTCTCAAGAGGCAAGCCTGGAAGAAGATGAGGAAGAATCAGAGGGTATCATTGATAAAATGAAGGAAGCTTTTGCATCTATTCCGGTTAACCTTGGTGTTTCTTTTAGCGGATTTTTTGACCCATGGGGAACTACATACGAGGAAGCAGAGGCAGAAATTCCCAGGTCAGGTATTTTTGAAATGATGAGGGGACATTTTAAAAGCGGTATAAATGCCTATGCCTATCTTCTTTTTGTCCTTATTTATTTTCCATGCTTTGCTACAGTAGGGGTTGTTTACAGGGAAGCAGGTTCTTTTGTCGCAGTATCACAGGTGCTTTATACCACTATATTAGCATGGATTGTTGCTGTGTTGTTTTATCAAATTACAGCTGGTCATGATGTTTTATGGATAACTGTGGCAGTTTTTCTTCTTGCTGCTATTATGTCGCTTTTTAAGATTGTGGGGGTTTTCTTTTATCCTGACAAAGAGAGTAAGATGTGATTAAAGCATTGATTCTCTTTTTTACTTGATTAATTTAAGGTATTAATTATTGATTATTAGCAGATAAATTCTGCGATTATGCAATGAATTGCTGTATTGATCTGATTTATTGCTGAAACTTCAGGTAACCGGATATAATTAATGATTAATTTAAATTGTGATGCTGGCCTTAATAATAAAATAGGAAACCTTGTTCTTCTTGGTCTTAGCCATAAAACAGCTCCTGTTGAAACAAGGGAACTCTTTTCTCTTCCAGAGTCCCAGATTCCGGCCTTTTATGAAAGACTCACAGAGGCTGGAGTAAGTGAAGCTGTCTATGTTTCTACCTGTAACAGGGTTGAAATTTACATGATAGCTGAGGATGCTGAATCTGCTGCTGACACTATTAAAAAGCTTATGGAGTATTATACAAGGCTTCCGCATGATGATTTTATGTTATCAGTTTATACTCATTATGGAACAGATGTGGTAAAGCATCTTCTTTCTGTTACCTCCTCACTTGATTCCATGGTTGTTGGTGAAAATGAAATAACAGGGCAAATTAAAGACTGCTTTAGTAAAGCTGTTAATGCAGGTGTTACAGGATCTGTTTTAAACCGGCTTTTTCATAGAGCATTTAAAACTGCAAAAAGAGTAAAAACTGAAACTGATATTTCAAAAAATCCTTTATCAATAGCGTCTATTGCTGTTGATCGCGCAAAAGAAATTTTTCAGGATCTTTCAGAAAAATCAGTACTTCTTGTTGGCGCAGGGGAAATGGGGGAGCTTATTCTCAAGTATCTGGTTAAGGATAATCTTAATAAAATTGTTGTGGCAAACAGAACTGTTGAAAATGCGCGCAGGGTTTGTCTTGATATGAATTTTGAAGCTGACATTATACCCCTTGCAAAGCTTGACACAGCCCTTGCTGAGGTTGATATTGTAATCTCATCTGTGACTGCCCCTCATCATGTAATAACCAAAAGAGATATGGAAAGTATAATGATGGAGCGCACAGATAAACCCCTTTTTATTATTGATATAGCAGTGCCCCGTAATGTGGAACCCTCTGTTGGCTTGCTTGGAAATGTTTATCTTCATAATATTGATCATTTAAAAGAAATTGCTGATTTGAATAAAAAAAGCAGATACGATGAAGTGAAAAAAGCTGAAACCATAATTGAAGAGGATGTTGCCCAGTTTTTATGCTGGTATGATGAATTAAGCATTACCCCATCAATTACAGCGTTAAAAAACAAGTTTGATGAAATTCGTAAAATGGAGCTTTACAGATTCAGGAATAAAAAATTGAAACATTTATCCGAAGAAGATTTCCAAATTGTTCAGGAGCTTTCATGTCAGATAATGAAAAAAACTTTGCATAACCCTATAATGAATCTTAAAAAAGAAGCTACAAGCAGTGATGAAGGACATGGACAAAATTCAGTTCTGAACAGTGCCAAATTTTTGGAGGATTTTTTTACTAAATGCTAAGAACTAACATACCCAGACTTATATTCTGGGAGCTTACAAAAAGATGCAATTTAAACTGTCTTCATTGCAGGGCAGAGGCTGATGATATAGATTATTCCGGTGAACTTGACTTTGATTCTGTTTGCCGTGTAATTGATGATATTGTATCTGATTATTCTCCCATACTTATTCTTACTGGCGGTGAACCCCTTTACCGCAAAGATATTTTTGACATAGCTGCCTATGCTACAGGTAAGGGTTTGCGTGTTGCACTTGCAAGCAATGGAACCCTTATTGATGATGAGATTTCAAAAAAAATAAAGGATTCCGGTATTTCAAGGGTTGCCATTTCTATTGATGGTAAAAGTTCAGAGTTCCATGACAGTTTCAGGGGCGTTAAAGGGGCATTTGACGGTGCAATCAATGGGGTGCGTTCTCTTGTAAAGGCCGGAGTGGAGTTTCAGATCAATACATCTGTTACAAAACAGAATGTTGATATGATTGATGATATCCTGGAGCTTTCCATTAAAGAGGGGGCTGCTGCTTTACATATGTTTATGCTTGTTCCTGTTGGATGCGGCATAGAGCTTGCTGAAAGCGACATGATCTCTGCTGAAAAATACGAAGAGGTTCTTGGACATTTTTATGAGAAGTCAAAAATTTCACCTCTTGAATTTAAGGCTACTTGCGCTCCTCATTATTACAGGATTATAAGGCAAAGGGCAAAGGCAGAGGGAAGAAAGCTTACATTTGAAACTGATGGCATGTCTGCTGTTACAAGGGGTTGTCTTGCTGGTACAGGTGTTTGCTTTATTTCACACAGGGGTGATGTACAGCCCTGTGGTTATCTCCCTTTATCTGCCGGTAATGTAATGGAGCAAAGGTTTCCGGAAATATGGAAAACCTCAGAGCTTTTTAAGTCTCTCAGGGATTTTAACGCACTTAAAGGAATATGCGGGGATTGTGAATACAAGGCTGTTTGTGGAGGATGCAGAGCAAGGGCATATTACGCAACAGGCGATTACCTTGAGGAAGAGCCTTACTGCCTTTATACCCCTGTTAAAAGGGGGTAGTATAATGAAATTTAGCAAAGAGGAATCAGTAATATTAGAGCTTATTCAGCAGGGATTTAACCCTGTTCTTGAGCCATATAAATATATTGCTGAAAAGGCAGGCCTTGAAGAGGAAAGGGTGCTGTCAATAATAGGGGATCTTAAGGAACGAAAATTAATCAGAAACATTGCCGGAATTTTTGAAGGTAAATCCTTAGGCTATAAATTAAGTCTGGTTGCCTTTAAGGTAAAGGAAGAAAATATTGAGCAGGCAGCCAGGGTAATTAATTCACATCCTGGGGTAAGTCATAATTATCTTAGAGAGCATAAATTCAATATCTGGTTTACCCTTGCAGAGGAGAGCACAGAGGCTTTTGAAAAATCCCTTTCTGCTATTTTTTCAAAGTCAGGGGCAGATGATTACCTGGTATTTAAAAATGAAAAACTTTTCAAAATAGGTGTAATGCTGGATATTGGGAAATCCTCTGATAAAAGGGAACCTCTTATCCCATCTTTAAAAAAAATATCCCATGAGAAGAATTTTACAATCTCTGACAATATGAAGAAAAGTATTTTTATTCTTCAACAGGATTTGCCTGTTGAAAAGAATCCATTTGTCAGATTAATTGAAAAAAATAATATAGATATAAATGTTAATGATTTAATAGATAATTTTAAAACTCTCATTGATGCAGGTGTAATGAGAAGATACGCTGCTGTGCTTCGTCACAGAAATGTTGGCTATACTTCAAATGCCATGACTGCATGGAAAATCAATGATGATTTTGATCCTGAAATTTTTATTAAACATAAGGCAATAACTCATCTTTATTTAAGAACAATATATCCTGGTAAATGGGAATATCCCCTTTTTGCCATGATACATGCCCGTTCTAAAGATGAACTTGCGGAGATTTTAAATGGGCTTTCAAAGGAAAGCGGTATAAATGAATATCTGGTTCTTAATTCTTTAAGGGAATTTAAAAAATCCAGGGTACAGTATTTTTCAGAAGAATTTATAAATTGGAAGAGGGAAAACTATGATTGATGTAGGCAAGCTTTACTGTGGTGGCACTTCAACAGGGGATGGTCTTAGATATGGGACTGCATCCGGGCCTGACAGCCATGGCAATGTGCCACATAAGGTTGTTACATCTGCAAAGGATAGACGTCCGATTGTGGTATGGAATATTACCAGAACCTGTAACCTCAGGTGTGTGCATTGCTATTCAGATTCAGATAATAAGATATATGATAATGAGCTTACAACAGAAGAAGGGCTTAGGCTCATTGACGGGCTTGCAGATTTTGGCATACCCTCTCTTCTTTTTTCCGGTGGCGAGCCTTTTATGAGAAAGGATCTTTTTACCCTTCTTGAGTATGCTGCCAAAAAAGGAATAAGGCCTGTAATCTCAACTAATGGAACTCTTATTGACAGGGAAACTGCACAAAGGGTTAAGGATTCCGGTGTTGTTTATGTTGGGATTAGCCTGGATGGAATGGAGGATGTAAATGATACCTTCCGCGGTGTGCAGGGGGCTTTTACAAGAACAATGAAGGGTTTTGATAGCTGCAGGGCAGTGGAGCAGCGTGTGGGTCTTCGTCTTACCCTTACAAGAAGAAACTATATGGACTTGCATAGAATTTACGACTTTATAGAAAAGGAAAAAATTAACAGGGCATGTTTTTATCATCTTGTATATTCCGGAAGGGGTACGTCAATGTATGGGGATGATTTGTCCCATAAGGAATCAAGGGATGCAATGGATATTATTTTGGAAAGAACTGCTGATTATTTTTCCAGGGGTCTTGATATAAATATACTCACTGTTGATAATCATGCTGACGGGGTTTATCTTTATCTTAAAATGAAGGAAAAAAACCTTTCAGGTGCTGATGAGGTTTATAACATGCTTAAGTGGAATGGTGGTGCTGCGAACTCCACAGGTGTTGGTATAGGAAATATTGATTTTCATGGCAATGTCCATCCTGATCAGTTTTGGCAGGACTATACATTTGGAAATATAAGAGAAAGAGGTTTTGGTGATATATGGATGGATGAATCTGATCCGCTCATGAAGGGTCTTAAAAACAAGGCTGAATATATGAAGGGCAGATGCTCTGTCTGCGCTTATAAGGATTTATGCACAGGCTCCATGCGTGTAAGGGGATACAGGGCTTACAACGATTTTTGGGCACCTGATCCACAGTGTTATATGACTGATGAAGAGATTGGACTTGATGCAGATAAAAAAGCAATGCTTAAAGAAAAGGGAGAGGAGTTCCCAGTGCCTGAGGAGCTTATCAGATAATGAAGCTTTACCCTGTAATGATGAATCTGGAAAAGAGGCTTACCCTAATAATAGGTGGAGGCAATGTTGCAGCAAGGAAAATATCCGATCTGTTTGAAGCTGGTGCTGTTATAAGGGTTGTGTCTCCTGATTTTGTTCCTGAAATAGTAGAAATGAAGGAGCTTAATCCATCCAGGTTTGAGCTGGTTAAAAGAAAGTATATAAAGGGTGATTTGCAGGGAGCAGTGCTTGTTTTTTGTGCAACTGATGTTAGAGAAGTCAATGAAGCTGTTTATGCAGAAGCAAAGGAGCTTGGTATACTTGTAAATGCTGTGGATGATCCTCCTAACTGCAGTTTTTATGTTCCATCATTTGCAAGAAAGGGGGATCTTGTTTTTGCCCTTTCAACAAGTGGTGCATCACCTGCAATGGCAGCAAAATTAAGGCGTATGCTTGAAGATATGTTACCCAAGGAAATTGAGGATATGCTCCAGGCATTGAGGCGCGGGAGAGAAATTCTTAAAACCGATAGTTCATTTAAACATATTGACACAGCTAACAGGGGAGAATTGCTTAAAAAAATTGTAAATGATGAGAAACTTTTAGCAAGATTAATATTGTGTAAAAATGACAGTGAAATAGTTTCGTTTTTAAAAGAAATTAGTGTTTGATTTTAGTTTATTATCTGCCCGATTCTGTCTCTATTTTTTTAGGAACTGCTATCATAAGAATTATTATTGTAAAAAGTGCAAATGTAATTCCCCAGATAAAAACACCTCTGCTCCCCTGATTAAAAAGAATTATACCTGATAAAAATGGACCTGCTGTTTGTCCCAAACGAAGCACTGTAGAGTTGATAGACATGAATGCTCCCCTATATTCAGCAGGGGTTATAATTGAAATACGTGTTTGTATATTGGGTAAAAATATTCCGTGGGCTAAACCATAAATAAAAATTGGAATAATAAATAAAACCATATTAGATGCAAGTGATGAAAGAATAAGCGAAGTCATATATAATACAAAGGAAGCTATAAGGAGCTGCTTTGAGGAAAATTTTCTGGAAAGCTTCCCTATATTAAATGCGCCAATAATTGCCCCTATTGATGTAGTTGATGTTGTCAGTCCTATATGAAAGGGAGTTGCCTGAAAATTTTCGCTCATGTAATAGGGGAAAAAAGCTAACATAACCCCATAGAGCAGAACAAATCCGGCAAGAGTGCCAAAGTAAAGAGCTAATACCTCTTTTTTTATCATGAGTTTAATTGATGATGAAAGGTAGTTTCCTATTTTTTCAGTTTGCTTTGGTTCAGGGTTTTTTAAACAAACCAAAACAAGTAATGCCACAGGGAATCCGGCCATGGGCAGAAGAAATGGGTAGTTCCAGCCTAAAAGGGCTATAGCTCCTCCTATAGAGGGATAAAGCATTGTACCAAGGCTTAAAACAGAGCTGTTATAACCCATTGCAGCTATTCTTTCCTTTCCAGGGAAAATATCCCCAATAATTGTCTGATTAAGTGAGCTTAGCGATGCTGCGCCTACGCCCTGGAAAAATCTTAGAATAAGAATGGTATTAAAATCACTGGTAAATGCGCATGAAGTACCGCATATTGAAAAAATCAGAATAGATGGTACAAGGACTTTTTTTCGACCAAACCTGTCAGCCATTATTCCAAGCAAAGGTGAAAGAAAAATTCCTGGAATTGTAAATACTACAATAAGGAGATTAACCTCCTTTGAGGTAAGGTTAAGCTGTTTTGCTATTGTGGGAAAAGCTGGTGTGATAGAGGAAACACCCATAACAGCTATGAGAGTTACTGTAAAAATAATTTGTAAATTGCTGTTAAATAAAACGCTGTTGGATTTAATTTTCATAATAAACTGTTTAAATAGTTAGCAGTGATATGTGCAAGCTTTTTATGTTCTGCAGCATCAAGATGTGTTCCATCTAAGGCGCTGGTTTTTATTGTGCTGGAAATATCAATAAAGTGGTAACTTTTTCTTAAAGAGAGTTGATTCAGCATTTCAGAAAATGCTCGTATTTTGTTAATTATTAATTCGTAAAAATGAGCTTCCTCAGCAGACAGGTTTATTTTAGGCAATCCTATAAGGATAATTTCAGGTAGGGGAAATTTTGAATATGAATGGGCATTTTTTATTGTTTCAGCTATTTTTTCAACAGCAGCGGTTATTTCCCATAATGGTTCTTCAGGGGCTCCAAAGAGATCGTTTAATCCCAGGAAAATTAAAGCAATATTTACAGGAACATGTTTTTTTATTATTTTTTTTATTGAATCAATGCCATTGGCAGGGTCAGAGCCTGGGTAAAGGTTAAGAGCAGTGCGACCATTATATCCTTCTTCAATGATTTCATAATTCGATTGCAAAAGTTTACCCATAAGAGCAGGCCATCTTATATCTTTGCTAAACCTTGTACCGGTTGCAGGCTTGTATCCCCAAGTATTGGAGTTTCCATAGCATAATATTTTTTTCATAAAGATTATAATTATTTTTATGAAAATATTTACAAGCAGTTTTATAAGGGATTGTTTATTAACCAGGAAAAAAGAGGATTCGTTTTTAATAAAAAAATGCCGGTTGAAAATCATTCAACCGGCATTTTTGATAAGTGCTGTTATTTGAATTTGGCTGGTGGAATAATATCCATGCCATGTTTAGTCTGTGCTGTTTTAAGGTCATCTCTGATTTTATTTAGTATGGTAAACATTTTTTCAGGGACCATTTTTTCAGATTTATACATTGTTTCAACACGGTCAAGTTTCTCTAAAAATTTAGTTACGCGAATTGAAAAAAGTTTATTATAAAAATCTTCACTTATGTCTTTGCTGAAAATTTCCTTGTACAGTTTTTTGATGTCTTCAAATTCAGGAATATATCCTATGGGTGTTTTAATTGCACTGTATTCTCCATGGGTTCTGCCCTCCATCCATAGAATCCAGACTTTTTTATCAACCTTGTCATTTATGAAATTGCCATCTTCCTTTAGAAAATAGTTTGTAGCAAAAACAAGGGGCGGATTTTTAATTTTTTTCCCAAACTGGAAATGATTATCAAGATATTTGCCAAGTGGAATTGTTAAAAAATCCATGTTAGCCATGGGGCTTGCTTTTCTTACTCCTGCCTGTCCAAGGGTTGCAGCTGTTGTTTCAGATTCAATAGTGGCGCCTATAAAAACACCGTGATCCCAGTCAAAGCTTTGGTATACTGGAACAGATGTGTCTGAGTCGCGACCTCCATATATAAATCCGCTTACAGCAACACCTTCCGGATCATTGAGCGCAGGGTCAACATTTTCCAGTTCACTTAAACGGACTGTGTACCTTGCATTTTTATGTGCAGGAAGGATTTCGTTTCCCTTGCTGTCCTTTTTGCCTTTATGCCAGTCTCCTGAAAAGTTTGCTCCTTCATCAGGGAGTTCCTGACCCATGCCAAGCCAGTAAGGCTTATCATTGTTTATAAGTATATTTGAGAAAATAAGCTCTCTGGGCGTTGTGAGTATTTTGTATATTAGGGGGTCATCAATAGCGTTCACATCTTCAATTATGCCAAAAATACCCTGTTCAATATTTACAGCAAATGCTTTTCCATCAGCACCTTCTTTGATATATGCAATGTCATCACCAACTATAAGCTGGCCTGGAATCATGGCTGTGGAGGTTTTACCGCATGCACTGGGAAATGCGCCTGTAAAGTAGGTTACACGGTTTTTATTTTCAGGCTTTACTCCCATGATAAACATATGCTCTGTGAGCCAGCCTTCCTTGCTTGCTTTATAAATAGCAAGACGAAGGGCGAGTTTTTTTAAACCTATGCTGTTTCCTGCATACTGGTTGTTTACAGTGAAAACGCCCCCTTCAAGAAGGTCAGCATAAATTCTTCTGTTCTGGATATTAACAGAGCACTTTCGTTCATCCAGTTCACCTGCTGAGTGTATAAAGTAAAAGAAACCACTTGAGCCTTTAAGATTTTTGAACTGCTCATATCCGGCTCTGTAAAGCAGATCCTCGCTATGGGCAACATAGGCAGAGTCTGTTATTTGAAGAGCAGAAATGGAAAATCTGGAATTTAATGGACCCAGGCAGAAAAACCGTACCAGCATTTCCTTGCCTTTCATGATTCCGTCCATAATTTTATGCACTTCATCAAGACCCTCATCTCTGTTCATAGGATTTTGTGCTTCATTTAAAGTCATGTCACTATTGATTAGTATGCGTGTATTGTTTTTGTCTCTGGCCTGATCATTATAGCCATCAAAGTGAATGGTATGACCTTCTGTTTTAAGGTTTGTTTCTTCACCATTTTTTAATGAAAGCTTTCTTACATAAAGAATGTCTTCCGGTGAATCTGTAATTACTGTTACTTTGGCAGGCTTGCACAGGTTTATGTATTTTTCTATTATCCTGTATGCCTTTTCATTATTTAAAGCTGTGATTTTTTTTCTGTTTTCTTCGTCAAGTATTTTCAAATCAATATTCACACTTAACCTCCCTGGTTTACACAATTACTGTTTTTTTATTTTTTTGGTAATGGCAGAGGAAATAATATTGCCGATACAATTGAAGTGAAAATACCGGAAAATTATTAACTCCCTTGGCTTAAAGCAATTACAGGTTCTTTTATTAAATTTTTAGATAATATTAAAAACTTGCAGCTTATTTCAAGTAAATTATGTGTATTAAAATGAAAAATGTTATTCTGGTAAGGCTTGTTAGTGGCTTATTTTTGTAATTTTTGAATCATTTTTTTTTAGACCCCATCTCCCTAACCCTCTTCCCCTCAATGAGAAGAGGGAATTATCAACATGGATTTTCTGTAAGTATTGGATTTTTTAGCTTCATAAGTCTAAAAGTTTACTGTGTAGCCCGGGCTTTAATCTATGGGGTCAGAGCCTGGTGAGTCCTTAAAAGATTAGCTCTGGATAAAGTTCAAACAAACATAAATTTCAAATTAAAAAATAGCTTGTAAAACAACACCCTGCAATTTAGTTCTTAATAATTAATTTATCAGGCAGGTTTTATGGAAAACTTACTTTCGCAGGTTATAGATTTTGTTACTCCTTTAGGGAATCATTTTATATATATTTTTTTATTTCTAAGCTCTGTTTTTGAGAATATATTTCCTCCAGCTCCAGGTGATACAATAGCTGCCTTTGGAGCATTTCTTGCTGGGAAAGGAAGGCTTAATTTTTTTCTGGTCTATCTTGTTACAATAGCCGGGAGTGCAGCAGGGTTTATGATACTATTCTTTTTTGGAAAATTTCTTGAAAAAGAATTTTTTGTTAAAAGAAATTTCAGTTTTTTCTCCACAGAAAAAATTGAAGCTGTTGAAAAATGGTTTATAAAATACGGGTATATTATTATTCTTTTAAACAGGTTTTTGCCTGGATTAAGGTCTGTTGTATCAATTTCTTCCGGATTTTGCGGTCTTAAAATTGTTCCTGTATTTTTTCTTTCTTTAATAAGCGCTATGGTATGGAATTTAATATGGATTTATGCAGGGTTTACTATTGGCAATAACTGGGAAACTGTTAGTGCCGGTATATCAAGGCTTTTAAGCAGCTACAATTATGCAGCTGGAGCAGTTATATTTATAATTTCTTTATTTTTTATTATCAGATATTTTTTAATAAAAAAATTATCTGATTGATTGTTCAATTGCGCTTTTCAACTGTTTCTTTTCAAGTTTTTTTATTGATATAAGCAGCTTTTCAACATTATTATCAAAGGTTTTCATTTGAATTGCATGATGAGCAGCAACCCTGGATTTGAAATCGTTTGAATAAAACTTGTTAAAGGCATAATCCATAAATTTTTTATAACCAGTTGTAATATTTTTCAAATATTCCTTGTTTTGCTTTATGTCTTTTAAGGGGATGTTGGATTTTATATCTTTTTTGAGAAAAAAAGTAAAGAAGGATGCTGAATAATTTTTGGTTATATTAAATACCGGTACTGGTTTAAAATATTTTTTTCTCATGCTTAAAGTATGGGCTCTGAATCTGCCTAAGGCGCTTTTGGACTTTATTACCATATTGTGAGTTGATTCGCGAAAACCAAAGATCAGGGTTTTATCCCTGTCAGTAAAGAAGCGATCTTTAATTTCAACAAGATGTATTCGAACTTCTTTTTTATAAAATGGCTTTTCCAGTAAATGCTGAATTGAGGTTTTATACTCTTTATAACGGGTAAATGTTTTGGAAAAATCCCTTCCTGCTATGAAATTTCCAAGGCGAAACCTTAATTCATTCAGTTTTTTGAAAAGCCCTTCTACTGTAAGTAATATAGCGAAAAAAATTAATCGAAAAATATGCTCAAAAAAGCCACCTTCGATTTTTCTTTTTTTTATTTCATCAAAATAATTTTTTCGATTTCGCAGCATTTCCATAACCCTTTCCTGGATTTTGATACATTTTTAATCAGTTAATTTCTTTGTCAACTTTTTATCTCTATCACCTGCTATAATAATCCCTGAGAGAATCAGGATCATGCTTATAAAATGTAAAGCCTTTGCTGTTTCATTGAGAAAAATAATTGCCCATAAAGTGCTGAAAAGCGGGAGAGTGTAGTATATCAGGCCTGCATTGGATGGGCCAATAATTTCTATTGATCTGTTCCATAAAAAAAAGGCAGCAACAGATGCAAAGATTCCTATATAAAGAATGGCAACTGTAATTTCCAGATTAAAAGACGGAAAGGGGTGTGAAACCAGATCAAGTATGTAAAAGGGTATAAGTAAAAAAAGCCCTATTGTAAAGGTTGAAAAAAGAAAAGTAGTTCTGCTTAATGCAGGAGGGCGTTTTTTTACCAGGATTGAATAAACAGCAAATATCATTGCTGCTATGAGCATCCATAAATCCCCTTGAGCAAATGAAATATTTAAAAGAACTGAAATTTCTCCTTTGGTAAGAAGAATCAGTATACCTGTAATTGTAAGTATAATTCCTGTGATTTTTTTTAAGCTTATTTTTTCATTAAACACTATTAGTGAAAATATTACAATAAATATGGGAGATGAAATTGCTATAAGGGACAGGTTGATAGCTTCGGTTGTTTTTCCTGCCAGGTATATGAGTGTGTTAAAAACAGTAACTCCTAAAAATGCGGTTATGATTATATACTTAAAATTTTTTTTTATAACATCATATTCTCTTATGCTTTTTTTTAAAGCAATTGGGGCAAGTACAATAGCAGCAACCAGCCATCTGTAAAAGGCTAATGATACTGGTGGTATTGCATCATGAAGACCTCTGGCAATAATAAAGTTCCATGACCATATAACTGTTGCAAGTATGGCAAATAAAATACCTGTGAAAATGCTTTGTTTT
>Ga0265293_10010141_pt1 | contig 13255 bp, 12 predicted proteins | sample Munlanlewell138R_FD_192505 | JGI IMG/M metagenome (GOLD analysis project Ga0265293, IMG submission 192505) | Leachate microbial communities from a municipal landfill in Southern Ontario, Canada - Leachate well 138R | ecosystem: Engineered > Solid waste > Landfill > Unclassified | place: Canada... | reverse complement strand
ACATTTATTTTTATCATGTAAAACTATACCATCTTCTCTGATGTAGAAACAATCAACTGGACAAACCTGCTCACAAGGTGCATCTGTACAATGCATACAAGCAACAGATAATGAAAACTCCATTCCTTGTTTACCCTCATTTACAGTAACAACTTTTCTTCTACTAATCTCAACTGGTAACTCATGTGCTGAGGCACAAGCAACTGAACAACCATCACAATGAATACATCTATTTTCATCACAATAAAACTTCATTCTTGCAAAATTTATCTTATTATTACTCATGTTACTTCTCCTAAGCTCTTTCTACTCTACATAAACCACCTTTTGTTTCAGGGATTTGTGTAACTATGTCATAACCGTAGTTAGTAACTGTATTTGCACTCTCACCTATTGCATAAGGTAGTGTTCCAGTTGGATATCTATGGCTTAAATCAACACCTTCCATAATTCCAGCAAAATGGAATGGTAGGAATACTCTATCAGGTGTAACAGAGTAAGAGTATTTTGCTTTAACTTTAATTTTAGTTCCATTTGGAGAGTGAATCCACATCATAGAACCATCTCTAATACCATGTCTTCCTGCTAAATCTGGATTAATATCACAGAACATTTCAGGTGTTAATTTAGCTAAATATTTACTAGCTCTATTTTCAACACCAGCACCATTTAGATTTACTAATCTTCCAGTTACAAGATTTGTTGGGAAATCTTTTGCCCAATCTTGTTTTGTCTGTTCACTAATATATCTAGTATCAACTCTCCAGTGATCTTTTTTATCTGCAAAACTTGGGTAATCTTTAATTAAATCCGTTCTTGGAGTATGTAAAGGCTCTCTATGTTTTGGAATAGGATCAGCCCATTGCCAAACTTTTGCTCTTGCTTTTGCATTTCCATAAGGAGCAATTCCAGCTTCCATACATTTTTCAACTATCAAGTTAGATTTATCAACTTTCCAGTTTGCACCCATTTTAGCTTTTTCATCTTCAGTTAATTTAATTTTTAAAACTGTTTCGATGTTATCTTTTGTAATTTCAGGATACCCACCATCTTGAACACCACCAACTGGTGCTGAACCTTTAGGTGACAATAATGAAACTCCCTCATGCTCTAAACCAAAGTTTTGTCTAAATCCCATACCACCAAATTTAACTGGTTTTGAAATATCATAAAGATTTGGGCTTCCTGAGTGTTTTTCTGTCCAACAAGGCCATGGTAAACCATAGTATTCTCCAGCCATATCTCCATAACCAGCTAGTGAAATTTCATCAAACATATGCCAATTATCTGTATGTTTTTTAAGTCTTTCAGCTCTCCATCCAGTTAATCCAATAGTTTTAATAATTCTAGCTATCTCATTTGTTGCATCTTCTGGCCAAACAAAATCTTTACCTTTTTGCATTCCAGCAGTTAATTGCTCGTAAAATCCTAATCTTTTTGCTAATTCAAACATGATTTCTTGATCAGGTTTTGATTCATACATAGGTTTTACAACTTCATATCTCCATTGACCACTTCTATTTGTTGCAGTTACAGATCCTGCTGTTTCAAACTGAGTTGCTGCTGGTAAAATATAAACATCGTCTTGTTTATCAGTAATAATTGCACCCTCATTTACAAATGGGTCACAAAATACTGCTAATTCTAACTTATCTAAAGCCTCTTTTACTTTTTTTGTTTGAGCAGTTGAAGTAATTCCATTACCCATTACAAAAAGTGCTTTTAGATTAGTTCCAGCATTATGAATAGCATCTTCACCTTCATTTCCAGCTAAAACACCAGCCCACCAACGTGCAAGTGTAAATCCATTTTTACCCATCCAAGAAGGATCTTTAAATCTTCCTTTAAGCCACTCAAAATCAACTCCCCAAGAAGAAGCAAAATATTTCCATGAACCTTCAGCTAGACCATAATATCCAGGAAGTGAATCTGATAAACAACCAAAGTCTGTTGCACCTTGAACATTATCATGACCTCTTAAAATATTAGTTCCACCACCAGCAACTCCCATATTTCCAAGAGCCAATTGTAAAATTGGTGCCATTCTTGTATTTGAAGTTCCTATTGTATGTTGAGTTAATCCCATAGCCCATACCAAAGTTCCTGGTTTTGATGCTGCATAAAGTTTTGTAATTTGAACTATTAAATCAGCTTTAACTCCTGTTACATCAGCAACTCTTTCAATTGGCCAATTTTTAGCCTCTGCCATAATATCTTCCATACCATAAACTCTATTATTAATAAAGTTTTTGTCATGCCAACCATTTTCAAAAATAATATTTAACATTCCATACATAAATGGAATATCAGTACCTGGTCTAATTTGTGCATATAAATCTGCTTTTGCAGCAGTTTTAGTAAATCTTGGATCTACTACAATAATCTTTGCATTGTTTCTCTCTTTAGCTTTTAAAAAGTGTTGGAAACCAACTGGGTGATTAACCGCTGGATTTGCTCCAAAAATTATAATTGCTTTAGAGTTTTGAATATCTCCCAAAGAATTTGTCATAGCACCATAACCCCATGTATTTGCCACACCGGCAACTGTTGAGCTATGTCAAATTCTAGCTTGATGATCTATATTGTTTGTTCCAAACATAGCAGCAAATTTTCTATAGTAATATGCTTGCTCGTTATTAAATTTTGCTGATCCCAAAAACATCGCTGAATCAGGACCATCTTTTTGTCTTAAATCTTCAAGTTTTGATGCAATATTATTTAAAGCGTCATCCCATGAAATTCTTTGCCATTGACCATTTTTCTTAACCATTGGGTATTTTAATCTAACCTCAGATTTAACCATATCAATCATATCGGCACCTTTACAACAATGCCCTCCAAGTGATACTGGATGATCTTGTGCTACCTCTTGTCTTACCCACACACCATTTTGAACTTCTGCAATAACACCACAACCAACAGAACATGCTGTACAAATTGTTTTTACAATTTTAGAACCAGGAAAAGGATTTTTAATCTCTTCTTCTGTAGCTGCTCTAGTTGCTACTGTACTTGCAAAAGATGATGTAACTCCAAATGCTGTAGAAACTGCTGCCATTTTTAAAAACGACCTTCTTCCTACTTTTGCATTTAAAGCTTCATATGTATTTGCTGACATAAGCTTCTCCTACTAAATTTATTTTGCGTTTTTATAAAACTCTTCCCAAGCCATTGTTTTTTTGTATAGAATCTCTTTTTTATTAGATTTTCCAACAACAACACCATTGTTTGAATCATCTTGAACAGATGTTTCACCATTTCCAGCCAATACAACAGTTCCAGTTGTAGCAACTGCAGCAGCTGTGATAATTGCTGCTTTTTTTGCAAAAGCTCTTCTACTTTCTTGCACGACTGACCTCCTTATAGAAATTAAGCCTCTCTAAACTTAAGAGACTTTATAAAAAAAGTTAAACTTCCTTTATAAAATCCCTAAAAAGGAATACCTTTTTAGTTTTTAGGACCTAAAGCTTTTAATGCTCTATTTCTCTCTCTTCTTTCTCTTTCCTCTGGAGTAATATCTCCCCAGTTATCAGTTACTTGTTTTTTAGCTTTCTCTTTTTTTATTGGTTTTGTAACCTCTAAATATAATCTTTCAAACTCAATAAATGAGTGTAAAACAACCATGAGTTCTTTATAGATATTTGCTTTTTTGTGCTCATAAATACTTTTTGCAAACTCATCTACAAAAGGATTTAAAATCTGTTCAAAAATACAGTGAACAGTATTTTCATACTGCTTTTCTCCAAGAGCAACTAAATTAGACAACTCAGACATTATTGAAAATATAAAGCCAACAGAATCTTCATATTCAAAATATCTCTTTTCATCTCTTCTAAGCTTTGTTTTTGCAACAAATTGAATCATCTCTACTCTTTTTTTACCAGATTCAACACCCTCATCATAGAAAGAGGCTGTTTGTCTAACTTTTTCATAAACAGGATTATGAAAAATATCATCATACTCTTGTATTAAAGATTGATTTGAATCCTTATCTAAAAGATTTAAAATATTTTTGATTGACTCTTCAGAGGCTTCATCCAAAGAGCTATCTTTTAAAAGATTTAAGAGTCTAAAAAGTTCAAAATAGTTTTTTATATCTGAACTTGGAACAAAAAAGTTTGCAAACAAGTTGTAATATATTGCTCTAGCTTTATTTATAGATTGTGTATCTTGCATTTTTTATCCTTATTTTCTATTATCAAAATAGCTTTGCATCATAATTTTTGGTTTACAATTAGCACAACAGTACAAACTTCTTACTTTTACAGGATCACTTGCAAAAATTGTTGCCATTTTTGAAGCAATTTTTTCTATTGCTTTTGTAGTTGCAAATTCAACTCCACACTCAACACACGCAAAAAGTTTATCTTGAGCTAAAACACTCTCTTTAAACCAAGTTGGTTTTAACTCGATTGTATCTTGTTTTATTGTTAAACAATTTGTTTCAGGACAAGAGATTTCACAATATCCACATGCTGTACAAATACTTGGATTTATTCTTAGGGTATTATCACTAGCATCAGCAACTAAAGCTCCAACATTACAAGCACCTACACAAACTAGGCATAAAGTACATGTATCTTGATTTACTTCAACTTTTGCATAATGAATATGTTCACCTGTTTCAACAACTCCTAAATCATCATTTCCAACAATCTTTTGAAGTCTATGAGAGAATACTTCTCTTTTTTTGAAGCCATCTTGATTAAAGTTAAAATAAGAGTTTTCCACAAAAGATATTTGTTTTAAAGCCAAAGCTAATTCATCTTCATTCATAGCAATTAAAACAGCATCTTTTTGGTATTTTTTTTGATAAATATCATTTAATATTCTAATAGCATCTTTTGTACCTTTTGACAAAAAATCACTATAAAAAATAAGTTGCGAACCTGATATTTGAAGCAAAGTAAGCAAAGTTCCTTCATGTAAGAACTTTTCACCTTCAATTGCAAAAGGAAGAACATTTTCTTTAAGATTTATATTTAAACTCTCTAAATTCATTTTAGAAGGAATTATTAGAGGGTGAGTATCTTTATAATATTTTGAGATTTCATAAAGTGATTCTTTATTTGTAGGAGTATAATCTAAGGCTCCACTTGGGCAAACACTAATACATCCACCACATCCATGACAATCTACTTGAGAGAAAGTTAAAGTTTTTGTTGTATCATCTTTAGTAATTGCAACAGTTGGGCAAACCTCTTCACACTTACTACAAATTACCTCTCTTCTTCCATCATATTGACAAATAGTTTTATCATAAGTTGTAAATTTTCTATATGAAAAAGAGTTTATATTATCTTTTAATATTTTAACTACTTCATTTATGCTACTTAAGTTTGGGTCAAAAACTCCAATTCTCTCTTTAGGAGATGGTTTTGCATCAAACCAAACAATTTGAGAAACTCTTAAAGTTATATCTTTATGACTATCTTTTACAACTACTTCAAAATTTCCAATCTCTCCGCTAATAGTTTTTAAAATTGTTTCATCTATTCTAAAAAGTTCAAAGTCATCTTTTGATAATTGAGATGTGAATAAATCATACTCTTCTTGTGTTTTTGTAATTAACAAAACCTCTTTTGAGATATCTACACTATGCGAAATATCCTGAGCAAAGTCAAATCTTGTAGCATTTATTTCATATAGTTTTGAAACATTTTGAATCTTTTTTGATAAGTTATCTTGTGAATTTTTAATATAAAAGTCTATCTCTGAAGCAATAAATTCAGAGTTCACATCTTTTGAGTTAGATATTAAAAAACTTTTATCTTTAATATCATCTAAACTAGTAGTTACTTGGATTTTTTCACTTAAAGGGAAATCCAACCCGTTTTTATTGTAGTATATAAACTCTTGCATAACCTATGCCCTTAATTTTTAGTAAAAAATATTTTACCATATTCTATATATAAAGAAGTTAAATAAAACTTAATTTATAAAATATATAAAACATCTTATAACAAATAAACTAAGAGTTTTAAACTCAAATAATGTAAACTTATGAATGGTTAAAAAAGTTTTATTTGTAATGCTTATTTTTATTTTAATATATACTCTTAATAGTGAAAAATCTTATAATCAAGAAAATATATTGATTGCATCTTCTATACCACAAAGTGGAGCTTTAAAAGATTGGGGAGAGTCAGTTTTTGAAACTACAAATAGTTATTTTAAATATGTAAATGATAATAACTTAATAGAAAATAGAAAAATATTTTTTAAAGCTTTAGATGATAAATATGAACCAGATTTAAGTTACGAAAATATACACAAACTATCAAATGAGAATATTTTAGCTTTTTATGGAATAGTTGGAACACCTACAAATAGTAGAGTAATCTCAATTATAAAAGAGAGTCAAATTCCATACTTTGCACCTTTTTCAGGGGCAAGTTTTTTAAGAGATAGCGATTTTTCAAATATTGTAAACTTTAGAGCATCTTATAAACAAGAGATACAATCCTTAATAGATTATGTTGTAAATAAAAAAGGATTAAATAAAATAGCAATTTTTTATCAAAATGATGAGTATGGAGAAGAGGGATATATATCAACTTTAGAGGTTTTAAAAAATAAAAATATCTCTTTTATATCAACAGGAACTTATAAAAGAAATACTCTATCTATAAATCATGCATTTAATGAGATAAAAAACTCTAAACCAGAAGTTGTAATAATGATTGGAGCTTCAAAAGCTAGTTCACTATTTATTCAAAAAGCAAAAGATGAAAAGATATTTCAAGATACTATTTTTTGTAACATCTCATTTAGCGATGCAAACTCTATAGTAAAAGAGTTAGAAGCTTCAAATACCAATACAAAAAATCTAATTTTTTCTCAAATAGTTCCAAATTATGATGATAAATCTTTAAAAATTGTTCAAGAGTATCAAAATATAATGAATAAATATTCAAACAATTTAGAGTTTGGTTTTATATCTTTTGAGGCATTTTTAGCTTCAAAAATTTTGGTTGATGCTATAGTTAAAAACATAGATAACTTAAGCAAAAAAAACTTTATTAATAGTTTAAAAAATCCATCAAAAGATATTTTACATGAGATAAAACTAGAGTTTGAAAATAGTCAACTTTTAAATAAAATCTATTTATATCAATACAAAAATGGTAAATTTAAAGAGATTGTAAAATGAAAAAACTACTTAAATATTTTGATACATTAAAGTTTTCATATAAGGCAAACTTCTTAATTTTTATTATTGCTGGTGGTATGATTTCAATTATAGTTTTATCTCAAATCTCAATATTTATTTTAAAAGATGATTTTGACACTCTTTTTGATAAAAGAACAAAAAGCTTAATCAAACTTCAAACAATTAAAGATTCATATAAAATTAATATTCAAGACACTCTTAATGAATTTGAAAAAAATAGTCTAAACTATGAACAAACAATTGAGGTATTAAATATAGCTAAAGAGATTATTGAGAAAAATTGGAGTGAGTACAAATATAGATTAAATAAAGATTATAATAACTCAATATTATCAAAGATAAAAACCTATTTTATAAATTCAAATCACTATAAAAACCAATATATAAAAGAGCTAAATATTGAAAATATTGATAATAAAATGGTTGATATTTTTAGCTCAATTGAAAAATTAGATAAAAAAAATAGCAAAGAGTATTTTACAAATATAAATTTTAATATAGACTCAATTTTTGTATATCTAGGAAGTCTTGTAAACTATGATTTAAATCTTGCAATAAATGAAAAAAGAGATACTGATAATATTTTTAAATTAGTTACAATATTCTCTTTTATCTCTATCTTTTTTGTTGTATTTTTTACAATTATATTATCTTTATTTATTACTTTTCACTTTAGAAAATTGTACTATTTGCAAGAGAAGATTGTTGAGAAAAAGACAAAAGAGCTAAAAGAGTTAAATAACAATTTAGAGCAAAAAATCAAACTAGAAGTTGCTAAAAATAGAAAAAAAGATATTATCATGTTTCAACAAGCAAGATTTGCAAGCTTAGGAGAGATGTTAAATAATATTGCTCACCAATGGAGACAACCCCTTGGCTCAATTACAATGATTATTCAAAGTTTTCAAACAAAAATGAGAGTAAACAAACTATCACCTGAGTTTGTTGAACAAAAAGTAAAAGATGCACTACTTTTAGCACAAAATATGTCAAATACTTTAGATGATTTTAAAAACTTTTTTAGCCCAAACAGATCAAAAAATAGCTTTTTTATAAAAGATTGCGTGGAACACTCAATTGAATTATCAAAATATTTTTTAAATAAAGAGAATATAAAAATAGATTTAATTGTAAAAAAAGATAAGAAAATTACAACTTTTTATAATGAACTTTCTCATACACTTTTAAATATAATATCAAACTCCAAAGATGCTTTAGTAAGCAGTGTTAATAAAAATGATAGAATCATAAAAATCATAGTAAATAGCAAAAAAAATTTTGTTTTTATCAATATTATTGATAATGGAGGTGGAGTTCCTGATGATATTTTGCCAAAAATATTTGAACCCTACTACACAACAAAATATAAAAGTGCTGGAACTGGAATTGGTCTTTATATGTCCAAACAGATTATTGAAAAACATTTAAACGGTGAAATATCTTGTAAAAATATAAAATTAGAAGTGAATAAAAAGGTATTCAAAGGAGCATCTTTTACAATCACAATACCAATATTTGAGGATAAAAATGAGTAAGAATTTAGAAATTTTAAAAGATTTTAATATTTTATATCTTGAAGATGATGAGAGTCTGTTAAAACATACAAAAGATGTTTTAGAGGATTTTGTAGCAAATATTTATGGTGTTAAAACAACTGTTGAAGCTATGAAAATTTTACTTGAAAAAAGAGTTGATGTAATTATTAGTGATATACAACTAGAAAATGAAAATGGTATTAATTTTTTAAAATATATTAAAAGTAAAAATATAAATATTCCTAGTATCTTAACAACAGCTCACACAGATACAAACTATTTAATAGAAGCCATTAAATTAAAAGTTGAAAACTATCTTATTAAACCAATAAATATTGATGAACTTCTAAATAGTTTATATGATGTCATTTTGCCAAAAATCCAAGAAAAAGAGATAAAAAAGAATAGTAATATCATAAAAACAATTGGAGCAATTACTGATAGCAAACAGGTTGAAATTATAAAATATATTTTTAATAATCTTGATGAAAATAATAACTTTTTTGGCTCTTACAATGAAATTATGGAACAATTTTCTATCTCTAAACCAACATTGATTAAACTATTTAAAGATTTAGCAGATAAAAATATTTTAATAAAAATTGCTCATAAAACTTACCAATTTGATGAAAAGAGTTTAAATGATTGACAAAGTAAAAGCTTTTTATAAAATATTTGGTCCTGGTATCTTAATGGCAACTGCTGCTATTGGAGGTTCTCATTTAGTCTCTTCAACTCAAGCTGGAGCACTGTTTGGTTGGAGTTTAGCTTTATTTATACTTTTAATAAATTTTTTTAAATATCCATTCTTTTTAGCAAATGTGCAATATACAATGGCAACAAAAAAGAGCTTAATAGAGGGATATGCCTCTTTAGGAAATGGTTGGTTGTGGCTTTTTACAGTTTTAGCTGTAATTGCTGCTGTTGTAAATACTGCTGCTGTTTCAATGTTTGCAGCAAGTTTGTTGGGATATTTTATTCCTATAAAACTGACTATTTCTCTTCTTAGTTTTATAATTATTTTTGCTTGTCTGCTTATTTTAATTGCTGGAAAATATAATCTTTTAAATAATGTTGCAAAAATAATCATGATAACTCTTAGCATTGCAACCGTAGTTGCTGTTGTGATGGCTGTAAGTAAAAATGTTGATTCAGCTTTAGCTGATGATTTTATATCTCCATCTGCTTGGACAATTGCTAGTTTAGGATTTATTGTTATTCTAACAGGTTGGATGCCAGCACCTATTGAGATATCAAGTATTAGTTCTATTTGGTTAAAAAATCAAATAAAACAGACAAATATAAATGCAAAAAATGCTTTGATTGATTTTAATGTAGGATTTATAGTAACCGCTATTTTAGCTCTATTTTTTCTAGCTTTAGGAGCTTTAGTTCTACATGGAAGTGCTTATGAGTTTAAAGATGGAATAGCATTTTCTCATCAACTAGTATCTATGTACACATCTGTGATTGGTGATTGGTCAAGACTTCTAATAGCTTTTATAGCATTTGCTTGTATGTTTGGAACTTCTATTACAGTTATTGATGGTTATGGAAGAGCTGTTGCAGAAGCTTTTTCATTAATTAGAAAAAATAGATCTGCATCAAATAGAAGCGTTGCTGTTTGGACAATTTTTATATCTATTATTGGATTTTTAATTATAAGTTATTTTGCAAGCTCTATGCGAACTATGCTTGATTTTGCAATGATATTATCATTTACAACAACACCAATATTTGCATTTTTAAACTATAAACTTGTAAGAAGTACAAAACTTCCAAAAGAGCTTCAAAATGGGATGTTTTTAAATATTTTGTCTATTTGTGGATTGATATTTCTTTTTGGATTTTTAATTTTATTTATTATTTATAGATGGTTTCCATCTATTTTAGGAATCTAAAATTACTTTTCATACGGTTCTGTAGAGATTTCTACACCTTCGTATGAGGTTGTTTTAATTGCTTTTAAAATCTCATCTATTTTTAATTTTTCATCATAAATCACACTTACCTCTTTTGTATTAAGTCTAGCACTTACTTTTTGCACTCCATCAAGCTCTTTTATAGCTTGTTTAACAGCTGTTGTACAAAGTGGACAATGCATCCCTTCAACTTTAAAAACTGATATTTGTGAAGATATAGCAAAGCTAAAAAATATAAAAAATAGAACTAAAACTCTCATAATCTACTCCATAAAAAGTGGTAAAATCTCTGGATAAAAAAGCAATAACAAAATTAATACAAAAAATATTAAAATTAAAATATAAGTTTTAAATCTAACTTTTTTATTGCAACTACATGATATTTTTTTCTTAAAATTATAAATTGATATCAAAAAGAATATAATTGCCAAAATAGCCAAAGGAGTTCTAGTGTACTCTAAAGTAGTAAAATAGCTTAAAACTCCACTTGATACTCCAAAAAATATAAACAATAGTGCTGGAAGACAACAAAGCGTCGATAAAAGTGCAGTTATAACTGCACCAATTATCGCTAAGCTATTTTGTTTCATAAAATCTCTTCAGATGTGTAGCTATATGCAAAAGTTTTTGGTTTATAATAATCTTTTGCATCCTCTCCAACCTCAGCATAAGGATAACCCAACATATTTAAAGGATATTGTGTAGGTTTTGGCTCTAAAACAAAATCTCTAGCACTATTAAATGCTACCCAATTCATCTCCCAAGAACCAAAGAAATAATCTTTTACCTCTTTTAGTTTTTTACTATCGTTTGGTAATTTTTCAGCCAGTTTCACCTTTGTAACATCTGCTGGATCAGCTGGAACCCAACCAAGTCCATCTATATAAAACTCTGCTCTACAATGTTGTGCTCCAGTGATATCTGCAAATCCTTTATCATCTGCTTTTCCACAAGCATTTGAAATTTTTGATTGCCCTACTCTAATTCCAAATGTCTCCCTTGCTGGAATTTTTGCATTTCTTAGTAAACATACAAATACAGAGCTTATATCTGTACATTTTCCTCCATAAATCTTCTCTTCAATTGATTTTTGTGCATCACCAATTCCACAACCAATTACACTTTCATCTCTGTACATAGTTGAAACTGTCCAGTCATAAATTGCTTGTGCTTTTTGAAGTGGTGTTTTAGCATTTTTAGTAATTTCATTTACATATTTAGTTAAACCTTTTGTTACAGGAATATGTTTTGTTCCTTCAAGATATACTTTTACATCTTTTGGATAATTAGTTTTTGATGTAGCTTTTTCAAAATTTGTTGTTCGCTCTTGCATAATAACTGAAAAATTTAAATCAAGTTCTGGTTTTATATCTTTATTATCCCATTTAGCATATAAAACATCTGTATCATAAGGATTTTTTACAATTTTAGCATCTGTATAATTTCCTTTATAATCAATATCTAATACCTCATGATAACTCTCATTTTTTGGAAGTGGTATCCAAACTTGAGTTATCTCATTAGTTTGTTCAAACTCATATTTATTTGTTACACTAAATTTTCTAGGAGTTTTTGTAATACCAAATGGATTTGTTTGCTCTTTTGCGAAAACTAAATTTGGAGTTATAGCCATTGCACCTGAAACTAATGCTGTTGTTTTTAAAAATGTTCTTCTTTTCATAATATATTCTTTGTAGTGTTTGTTCTATTAAGAGATAAAAGAGAGGTAAAAGCTCTTTTTATGTCCAACCATAACCTATGGTCTATGAACTAATTAGATTTTTATAGTATTAAATTATTTATAAACTTACTCTTAAAAAGTAAAATATTTTTTACTATTGTTTAACTAAAAATTTAAAATTGCTTATGTATAATGTATAGTTTTTTAAAAAATCTGAAAGATATTATATGAATAATGAATACAAATTAACAAAATTTGTTCAAGCTGCTGGTTGTGCTGCGAAGATGGGTCCGGGGGATCTAAAACAAACTCTTTGTAATCTCAACAACAAAAATGAACAAGTTTTAGTAGGTTTTGATACAAGTGATGATGCTGGAGTTTTTCAAATTGATGAAAATCTAGCTTTGGTTCAAACTGTTGATTTTATAACTCCAGTTGTTGATGATCCATATGTTTATGGACAAATTGCTGCTGCAAATTCACTTAGTGACATTTTTGCTATGGGAGCTGAAGTTAAAACAGCTTTAAATATAGTTGGTTTTGACAAAACAAATATTGCAAAAGATGCTTTAGCTTTAATCTTAAAAGGTGGAAATGATAAGATTAAAGAGTGTGGTGGAGTTCTTTTAGGAGGTCATACTATTGAAACTCCTGAGATGTACTATGGACTAAGTGTTACAGGAGTTATAAATCCAAAAGAGATTATTAGAAACAATAGTGCAAAAGCTGGTGATGTAATAGTGCTTACAAAACCTCTTGGTATGGGAATTTTAACAACAGCTATAAAAAGAGATTTAATAGATTTAAATCTAACAAAACATTGTGCACAGATTATGGCTAGTTTAAACTATATTGCTTCAAAAATTATGAGAAAATATAAAGTAAGCTCCTGTACAGATATAACAGGATTTGGACTTTTAGGTCACGCTTTTGAGTGTGTAAA
>Ga0265293_10010138_pt1 | contig 13257 bp, 9 predicted proteins | sample Munlanlewell138R_FD_192505 | JGI IMG/M metagenome (GOLD analysis project Ga0265293, IMG submission 192505) | Leachate microbial communities from a municipal landfill in Southern Ontario, Canada - Leachate well 138R | ecosystem: Engineered > Solid waste > Landfill > Unclassified | place: Canada... | reverse complement strand
GCTTTCTGGTTATTCAACCTTGTTACAAACCTTACTTACGGACGTTACTCTGATATGATTAAGGACGTTAGAGCAAAACAATTTGAATTAGAATCAAGATTTATTTCTGAGGTTGAGGCTTTGGATAAGAAATTAATTGCAATGGCAAATGAGAACAAAGCAGACCAAATTAACAGTGAAATAACTCGATTCTCAAACAGAAAATCTGAAGAAACTTTCTCAACATGGAAAACACTAAGTCAATACTTACTTGTTAAGTATATGGATGGTAATATCAAGAAAGAAAAAGATGGTCGTTTTGAAGAAAGCGAGTATAGAAAAGGTCAAAACGTATTCCCTATGCAACCTCATTATAATAAGAAATGGTTAGAAACAATAGTGAAAGACCACGGAGAAACTATAAAGGTTCCTAAAAAATAAACCTATTAATCAATATTTAAGGACTCCATCTTAGGTTAAAATCTAAGATGGAGTTTTTTTATTCCAATAAATCAAAGATTTAAACTAATAGAACTAAGAAAGGGAAAAATGGATTTTGAATCCAATCTCATATAACCGCATTATATTCTCAGTATAATGCCATTATTTGCCCGAAATAACCGCATTATATTGCAAGTATAATGGCATTATATCGTCCATATAATGGCATTATATTAGAATGAAATCAAATTACATTTTTTTGGAACTTGATTTCCTTAGTTTAAAACCTTATTCCCTTGGCTTTATTCGAACAAAATTCTATTTAAAATTGTTTGTTATTAGATTCCTTTATTAATATGAAAGGAGAATAATTATATTTACTAACAAAAAAACTAATTAAAGATGAATATAAGAAGCTTTTTAGGTTATACAAGTTCAAATAACCTAATTTCTTTTGGATTACTACTATTTCGTTTAGTAGTTGGAGGTTTAATGCTTACTCATGGCATTCCTAAACTTATGAATTTTGCTGAGCTTTCTCAGGTTTTCCCCGATTTATTGGGAATTGGTAGCAAGTGGAATTTAATCCTTGTAATTTTTGCAGAACTTGGTTGTGCTATTGCCTTGATTTTCGGATTTCTAATAAGACTTTCAAGCATCCCTTTAATAATTACAATGTTAATGGCCGCATTTGTAGCTCATGCAACCGACCCTCTCGCTGTTAAAGAGATGTCCCTGCTCTATTTAAGTATATTTAGCTTTTTCTTTATTGTAGGAGGAGGTAAATTTTCCTTGGATGGTTTTATTTTTAAAACAAAAACAAGTAAGAAATAAAGATTTTATTTGCCTGAATAACTAAATATTAGATTTTATTTTTAGCTTGCATAATATTAAATTAGAGTGAATTGAGAAATAATTCACTCTAATTCTGTTTTTTATTTATATCTTTGCAAGTTATTTATTTACTATAATGGAAAGAGAAAAAAGAAATTTTGGAGGAAGAAAGCCTGAGAGAGGTCAAACTCCAAGTAGAGAAAAGAGGCCAAGAAGAGAAGGCCCAAGAGAGGAAAGAGATTCAAGTCAAAGAACATTTTCCCGAGGATTTAACAGAGAACAAAGCTCTTATGAAAGAAGGGGCGAAAGACCTAAAGAAATTAAATTTGACAGAGACAATTCGAGAGAAAAACCTGAAAGAAGAAGCTTTGAAAGAAGAGACGAAAGAGGCGGTGAAAGAAATTTCGAGAGAAGAGATAATTTCACAGACAGAAGAAATGAGAGAAGGGGCGAAGATAGATTTGAAAGAAGGGGTGAAGATAGAAGAAGAGACGATAGAGGAGAAAGAAGATTCGACAGAAGAACCGACGATAGACGTGGAGGAGAAAGATTTGAGAGAAGAGATGACAGAGGGGAGAGAAGAGATAATGGATTTGAGAGAAGAGATAATCGATTCGAAAGAAGGAGTGATGATAGAAGAGGAGATAATAGGTACGAGAGAAGAGGTGATGATAGACGAGGTGGCAGTAGATTTTCAAGTCCTAAGATTGTTAAGCGAGAGAACAATGATGATGGTTTAATCAGGCTAAATAAATACATCTCAAATTCTGGAATTTGTTCAAGAAGAGATGCTGATGTATTAATTGCAGCTGGTGCAGTTACTGTTAATGGGAATATTGTAACAGAAATGGGTTATAAAGTAAGCCCTGAGGATATTATAGTATACGGTGGAGAAAGATTAGTTAATGAGAAAAAGAAGTATTTACTACTTAATAAACCTAAGGGATATATTACAACTTCTGACGACCCACAGAAAAGAAAAACTGTAATGAATCTAATTCATGGAGCTTGCAAGGAAAGAATTTATCCAGTAGGACGCTTGGACAGAAACACAACAGGGATTTTGCTATTTACCAATGATGGAGAAATGGCGAAGAAACTAACCCATCCTTCTTTTGGAGCGAGAAAGGTTTACCATGTTGAAACAGACAAAAACGTTACTCAAGCAGATTTAACAAGATTAGTTGAGGGTATTGAATTAGAGGACGGACTTACAGTTGTTGACCAAGCTCATTTTGTTGGAGATGGTTTAGACAAAAAGAAGATAGGTATTGAGATACATTCTGGGAAAAACAGAATTGTAAGAAGACTATTTGAATACTTGGGCTATGAGGTTGTTAAATTAGATAGAGTTGTATTTGCAGGCTTAACAAAGAAAGAGTTACCTAAGGGAACTTATAGGTTTTTGACTGAAAAAGAGGTTGGATTCTTAAAAATGTTGAAGGCTGTAAACTAAATAAATTTTATTGTTTAAGTTATTTGATTTTTAGATGTAAAACACTGTTCTTAGAGAGTAAATGAATAAAGAAATTGCTAAAAAGCTTATTAAGATTTTGCTTTGGTTCATAGCTGTTTTTGTGGTTTTGACCATGGTAGGTGCAATTATTGTTTATTCTCAAAGAGACAAGGTTAAACAACTGATAATATCAGAAATAAACAAAGAATTACTTACAGAGATTAAAGTGCAAAGCATAGGGATAGAGTTTTTCAAGACCTTTCCTTATGCTTCTTTTTATTTGAATAATGTATTGGCTTACGAGCCTAAAGAATTTCAAAACATTAATCAAACTAAGGCTGACACCCTATTCTTTTTCAATAAACTACACCTAAGCTTTAATGTATTGGATATACTTGAGAATAATTATAGGATTAAGAGTATAAGTGCAAAGAATGGTTGTTTTAATATGAATATTGATTCTCTTGGAAGGGAGAATTATATATTTTGGAAGAGTTCTCAAACCAATAAAGATTCTAAGTTTTCCTTTTCACTAAATAGAATAAAGTTTACCAATATAAGGTATACTTATAATAATAAATTCACCAAACAGCTTTACTCAATTATGCTTAATTCGGCTAATGCTAAAGGAGACTTTAACGAGAAAGAGCATAAAGTCAGCATTAATACAAAAGGTATAATTGAAAAGGTTATATTAGATAATCTTGTTTTATCCACTAATACTGATATTAAAGCCTCTATTGAGTATTTGGGCAATACTTCTACAAAAGATATTATTATTCGCTCTGGGGACTTATTGCTCAATGACCTTTTATTTTCAGTAGATGGTAAATTGAATTATAAGGAAGAGAATAATATTGACCTTATAATTAAAAGCAAAGAAATAAAGATTGAAGAATTAATAAAACTTCTCCCTGAGAGCTATGCTTCGAATATTAAGGATTATAAGAGCAATGGTTTTATTGATTTTGACTTTAGAATGAATGGGGAGCTAAGCCATAAAAGCATTCCCAATATTAATTCAAACTTTAGCATTAAGAGTGGAAACCTTAGCAATAAGAAACTAAACCTAATCCTTAGTAATATTAATCTTAAAGGAAGTTTTTCAAACGGAAAAGAAAAGAAATCCCAAACCTCTTATATTCGATTGGATAATTTCTCTACCAATTGGAATAATGGGAAAATCTCTGGCTACGCAAAGATTGAAGACTTTTCATCCTTAAAAATTGATGCAAAGATTAAGGCAAATATTGGTTTAGAAAAAATAAAATACCTTTTAAACCAAAAAGATATTAAGGAATTAAATGGTAATTTAGATTTAGATTTAGAACTTAAAGGAGATTTAAAAAGCTTTGAAGATATAAGTAAAAAGGGAGTTGAAAAGATTTATATGAAAGGGAGAGCAAAAGTATCTAAGGCGAATTACTTAGATAATAGGATTCCTCAAAGTATAAGAAATATAAACTCAGAATTTATTTTCAATAACCAATCTATTATTATCAATAACCTAAAAGCTAAACTTGGAAATTCAAACCTTGAACTTAAAGCAGAAATAATAGATATCCTACCTTATATATTTAATAAGAAGGATAGGTTTAGCCTTAAAGGTAATCTTGATATGGATAAGTTTATCTTCAAGGATTGGGAAAAGAAGAATAAGAAGGAAGAGATGAAGGAAGAAAAGAAAGAAGAATTCTCCTTCCCTGTTTTTATCAATCTTGATTTAAATACAAAGATTAAAAGGATTGAAATAGAGAATTTCAATATTAATAATTTTAGTTCTCGAATTATTTACACTTCCAATTCATTAAGCCTTGAGGATATAAGCTTAAATGTATTTAAGGGTAGCATTAGGGGCAATACCTCAATAACACTAAGGGATAGAAAGGTAATTGGAGATTTTATTTTCAATTCTATTAATTCTAAAGATGTATTTAATGGTTTTAAAAACTTTGACCAAAAGACTATTACAAGTAATAATATTAATGGGTTAATTAGTGGTAGGATTAATTTCTCTACACAATTAAATAAAGATTATTCTTTTGATTCAAAAACCTTAAATGCTAATATTAATTACAAAATTACTAATGGGGAATTAAATAATATCGAAATCCTTAAGAAGCTATCCTATTTTGTGGATGAGAAAGAGATTAATAATGTAAAATTCAAGGAGATTAATTCCAATTTACTTATTTCCAATTCTTGTATTAATGTCGATGAGATAGATTTCCAATCCAATGCTTTTAATTTCTCATTCTTTGGAAAACATTATTTTGACAATAAAATTGACTATCGCTTAAGATTAAAGCTATCAGAGCTTGCGAGCAAGAAAAAGAAAGCAAAGCTTCAAAAGCAAAGAGAAGAATTTGGAGAGATTCAGGAAGATGAGGACTCAAAAATCACCTTGTTTATTAAAATAACTGGAAGTTTAGATAAGCCTATTATCTCTTATGACAAGAAGAATAATATCGAAAGAGTTAAGGAGAGGATTAATTCGGATAAAGAGAAAATAAGCAAAGCGATTGATAAGGATCTAAACCTTGGAATTGAAAATATGAAAAAGGAGAAACAGGAGTGGAAGAAACAAGAAAGAGGGGAATATATAATCGATTGGGAAGAGGACAAGAAAAAAGACACAATTAAAAATAAAGAGAATAACGAAACAAAATTTAATATAGAATGGGAATAGATAGAAAAATCAGAGTTAGGTTTGCACCAAGCCCAACAGGACCTTTGCACATTGGAGGAGTAAGAACAGCACTTTATAATTATCTTTTTGCTAAAAAACATTCAGGAGATTTTATTCTAAGAATTGAAGATACTGACCAAACAAGATATGTTAAGGGAGCAGAAGAATATATAATTGAAGCTTTTCAATGGCTTGGGATAAAGTTCGATGAAGGAGTTGGGATTGGGGGTGATTTTTCTCCTTATCGTCAAAGCGAAAGAAAGCCACTTTATAAAGAATATGCTGATAAACTAATTGAGACAAATTGGGCTTACTATGCATTCGACACTCCTGAGGAATTAGAGAAAATCAGAAAAGAATACGAATCAAATAAAAAGAATTTCCAATATGACTGCAATACAAGAGAAGGACTAAGAAACTCTTTAAATATGAGTAAGGACGAATTAGAAGCTTTACTTAATGAAAACACTCCTTTTGTTATTAGATTCAAATTCCCAAAAGACAAAGAAATTATTATAAATGATTTGATTAGAGGAGAGGTTAGAATGAATTCTAATCTATTAGACGATAAAGTACTATTTAAATCCGATGGTATGCCTACCTACCATTTAGCAAATATTGTGGATGACCATTTAATGGGAATCTCTCATGTAATTAGAGGAGAGGAATGGTTACCATCCTGCCCATTACATGTAATGCTTTACGAAGCTTTTGGTTGGAAAGAAACAATGCCTGAATTTGCTCACCTTCCACTTCTACTTAAACCTGACGGTAATGGTAAGCTTAGCAAAAGAGATGGAGATAGATTAGGCTTTCCTGTATTTCCTTTGCAATGGTTAGACCCTAATACTAATGAAATATCATCAGGATATAGAGAATCAGGCTATTTGCCAGAGGCTGTAATTAATTTCCTTTCTCTTTTAGGATGGAATCCAGGAAATGATCAAGAGATTTTCTCATTGGATGAATTAATTCAAAGTTTTTCTTTAGAAAGAATCAGCAAGTCAGGAGCTAAATTTGATTTGGAAAAAGCAAAATGGTTTAATCATCAATATCTTCAAAAAACCTCTAATGAAATAATAGCTAAACAATTTAGCATTGAATTAGAATCAAAAGGCATTGAAGTATGTCTTGATTACATTATAACGGTTGTTGATATTGTTAAGGAAAGATGTAATTTTATTTCAGACCTATGGAATCAGTCCTTCTACTTTTTCCAAAGACCTGAAAGCTATGATGAGGGTATTATCAAAAAAAGATGGAAGGATAATGTTGGAGAGAAACTAAGTGTTATTGCTGATAAACTTGAAAACTTAAATGATAGCAGTATTGAAAGTATTGACTCAGTGATTCATAAACATATTGAAGAGAATTCCCTAAATATGGGACAAATTATGAATTGCTTAAGACTAAGTATTGTGGGACAAGGTATGGGAGCAAATCTTGCAAATATAATTAATATAATAGGTATAGAAGAAACTGTGATTAGGATAAGACAAGCAGTAAATCAAATAGGTTAAATCTTATTAATGCATAATTTAGAATAATGATTGATGAAGTTAATAATATATTGATAATAGGCTCAGGCAATATCTCTTGGCACCTTGAAAAAGGTTTTAAAGCAAAAGGGATAAATGTAAATGTCTTAAATGCAAGAGATTTCTTAAATAACGAAATAAGCTATAAAGAGTTATTTCTTAATTCGGATTTAGTAATTATTGCTGTTATTGATTCTGTAATCTCAATTCTTGCAAATAAAATATTTCAGGAAGGTTTAATAAGCGATAATCAAATCTTGGTTCATACCTCTGGAAGTATTGGAATGGAAGTTTTAGAAAATAATAAAACAAATTATGGTGTTTTCTATCCCCTTCAAACTTTTACTAAAGGAAAGGAAGTAGATTTTAGCATTATTCCTTTTTGTATTGAAGCAAATAATCCTTATTGTTTAGAAAAGCTAAAAAGAATTGCCTCTTTATTATCAAATAATATATATGAAATCAATTCTATTCAAAGAAAGAAAATCCATATTTCTGCCGTATTTGCATGTAATTTTGTAAATCATTTATTAGGTATTGCAAAATCTGAATTAGATAAAGAGAATATTCCTTTTGAAATCCTATTCCCATTAATAGATGAAACAATTTCAAAAGCTAAACTCTCTAATCCATTCTCTGTTCAAACAGGACCAGCAAAAAGAAAAGATATTAAGACAATGGAGACTCACTTAATGGATTTAGAAGAGATTGAGAAAGAAATATATAAGCATATTAGTCAGAATATAATAAATAAGGAGACTGATTTATGAAAAATATCGTTGTATTAACAGGTGCAGGAATTAGTGCAGAGTCAGGAGTAAGAACTTTTAGAGATAGTGATGGGCTTTGGGAAGAACATAGGGTTGAAGATATTGCAACGTTTGAGGCTTGGGAAAGAAATCCGAAGCTTGTAAGAGAGTTTTATAACCAAAGAAGAAAGCAATTATATGAGGTTAATCCTAATAAGGCACATTTTGATTTAGTAAAACTTGAAAAGGATTTCAATACATATATTATTACACAGAATATTGACGATTTGCATGAAAGAGCAGGTTCAAAGAATATTCTTCATCTTCATGGGGAATTAAAAAAGGTAAGAAGCGTTGTAGATGAAAATGATATTATTGAGTTAGAGGGTTGGGAATTAAAAGAAAGAGATTTGGATAAATATGGAAAGCCACTTAGACCTCATATAGTCTGGTTTGGAGAAGCTGTTCCCATGTTTGAGAAAGCAATTGAAATATCTGAGAAAGCAGATATAATGATTGTTATTGGAACAAGTCTCCAGGTCTATCCCGCAGCTGGATTAATTAATTATGCACCTAAGGATTGCAAAATATATCTTGTCGACCCAAAAGAACCTAATATGAATCTAAAAAATATAAAGTTTATAAAAGAAAAGGCAAGTATCGGGGTAGAGATTGCTGTAAATGAAATATTAGAAAAATACAAATAATAAATAATGAGAAAGAAAGTATATATAGAAACCTATGGTTGCCAGATGAATCAATCGGATAGCGAAATTGTTGGAGCTATTGTTGAGGAAAATGGATTAGAGGTTATTGAGGATATAAATCAGGCAGATATTATTTTTGTAAATACCTGTTCAATTAGAGATAATGCAGAGCAAAGAGTTAAGAATAGACTTGGAGAGTTTGAAGCTATTAAAAAGAAAAAGCCTGAGTTAAGAATAGGCGTTCTTGGTTGTATGGCTGAGAGGATGAAGGAAGAATTATTTAAGGAGAATAAATCTGTAGATATTATTGTTGGACCTGACTCTTATAGAGATATTCCTAAACTATTAAATCTTGCTGAATCAGGTCAAAAAGCTGCAAATGTTATTCTCTCAGAAGAAGAAACCTATTCAGAGATTACTCCTGTTCGATTAAGCTCTAACGGGGTTTCTGCGTTTATTTCAATTATGAGAGGTTGCGAAAACTTTTGCTCTTATTGTGTTGTACCTTATACTCGAGGAAAAGAAAGAAGCAGGGATTATAATTCAATAATAAAAGAAGCTGAGGATTTATTTTCTAAGGGATATAAAGAAATAACCTTGCTTGGTCAAAACGTAAATTCATATCTTTGGGAAAACGAGAATGAAAAAATCAATTTTGCTAAGCTAATTGAAATGGTTGCAAAGGTTTCACCACTTCTACGTATTAGATTTTCCACATCTCATCCTAAGGATATTTCTGAGGAATTGATAGATGTAATTGCAAGAAATAATAATATTTGTAAAAGTCTTCATCTCCCAATTCAATCTGGAAGTTCAAGAATGCTTAAGAAAATGAATAGAAAGTATACTCGAGAGGATTATATCGGAAAGATTGATATGATTAAATCAAAGATACCTGATATTTCTTTAAGCACTGATATTATAGCAGGTTTTTGTTCTGAAACCATAGAAGACCATAATGATACTCTTTCAATTATGGAATATGCTAATTATGACTATGCTTTTATGTTCAACTATTCTCAAAGACCAAATACTTTGGCAGAGAAGAAATACGAAGATGATGTTCCTTCGGAAGAAAAAACAAAGAGATTAAACGAAATAATTGATTTACAAAGGAAGCTTTCTCTTGCAAGCAATAAAAGAGATATTGGCAAAGAGTTTGAAATATTAGTTGAAGGAGTTTCCAAGCGTTCTAAAGAAAAACTTTTTGGAAGAACCTCTCAAAACAAGGTTGTAATCTTTGATAATAAAGGGGTGAGCATTGGCAATTACGTTAATGTGAAAATTGAAGATTGCACCTCTGCAACTTTAATAGGTCAATTAACTGATAAAAAAAAATAGATTTAAAGGTTAATATGTAAAAAAAAAATCGTTTCTTTGCAAATCATAACCAAACAATACAATAATAATGAGTTCCAAAAAGAATTTTAAAACCATATTGTACATCGGCTTGATTCTTATAGTAATCACCTCATGTACACCACAAAAAGAACTTAGATATTTCCAGCAGCCTGAAGAGGAAACTAAGAAAGTATTTACTTATGAATATCCTCAAGGCGAGAGTAACTATTCTCCTAAATACAAATTAGAGGAAAAAGATGTCTTATATATTCAAATAAAATCCTCAGTTGATATTGAAAGCAATAAAATGTTCTCAGAAAATAATAGTTACTACTCGACTCAGAACGAAAGTAGCATTTATTTGAATAGTTATGTTATTGACAATAATGGAGAAATCAATGTTCCTATTGTTGGTAAAGTTAAATTAAAAGGACTTTCGATTGAAGAAGCAAGACAACTGATCGAAGACAAGGTGTCTGAATGGATAGTTAAGCCAGTGGTTATTTGCAAGATGGTTAATTATAAAGTATCTATTCTTGGAGATGTTAATAGACCTGGAACTTATACATTCTATCAAGACCATGTAAGTGTTTTTGATGTTATTTCCGCAGCCGGAGATTTAACCTATTATGGCAATCGTAAAGAAGTAAAAATTATTAGAAAAACTTCAGGAGAAGATATTATTATCACATTAGACTTGAGAAATGCATCTATACTTCAAGACCCACAATATTATTTGCAACCTGGAGATATTGTTTATGTAGCATCGAATAAGATGACTAAGAGCTTAAACTATTTTAGCCAACCTCTTAGCACAATAACATCCTCTCTATCTTTAATCACAACTATTGTAACATTAGTATTTGCCCTTAAAAAATAAGAGTTTATGTCTGAAATAAATAATAATAACTTTGCTCAAAACGAAGAGCAATCCTCTATAAATCTTACTGAATTACTATTTAAAATGCTTGCAAAATGGCATTTATTTGCTATTTCTGTAATTATTATGGTAGCAGCCTTCTTTATTTTTAGTAAGTTTACTACCCCTCAATACGAGGCAAAAGGTTCATTGCTAATTAAAAGTAATGAGAATGCACTTTCCCAATTGACTATGATTTCAAATTCTTTTGGTCAGGGGACAAAAAGTAATTTCCAAAATGAGATTGGTCAGATACAATCTTACGAAATGACTAAAAGGACCGTAAAAGCCTTGGATTTCTATGTAAGCTATTATAGTAAAAACAATTTCAAAACATTGGAAATTTATAATGATTCTCCTTTTGAAGTTGAGATTGATTTTAATAAAGCTCAAACTGTCAATATCCCTATTAACTTTAAGATTCTTTCAGATAAAGAGTTTGAGATTTCATATTCTGATAAAGACGATGTTGAGATTTATGATTACGCTATGGATGAAGCGATTGATAAAAGAATAAAAGTAAAGGGTAAAGAAACTAAATTGAAATTCGGAGAATGGTATGAAGAGAATGGAATGAGATTTAGAGTTTTTCTAAAAGATGATATTAAGGTTGATAAGGACTTAATGAATAATAGCTATTATTTTGAACTTAATAATATGGACGCTATTGCAAAGCGTTTTAATACTACTGACGTCTCTTTACTAAATAAAGAATCAACTATAATAAATATTGTTTTCAAATATCCTAACCAACAAAAAGCAATTGATTTTATAAATATGCTATGTAAGATTTACATAGATATGACCTTTGAAGAAAAGAACTATATTCATACAAGTACAATTCAATTCGTCGATGCACAAATCAGTAATATAGCAGATTCATTAAATATTGCTGAAAGAAAGAGAGAAGATTTCCAAGTAAGAAATAAGACAATTGACCTTTCTTCAGATGCCAAATTCTTATTCGATAAAGCAAATGAATTAGAAAGCAAAAGAGCAGAAGAATTTACCAAACAACAATACTACGAATACCTTGCTCAATATCTTAAACAAGCAGATATGGATGCTGGTGTAGTTGCTCCTGCAGTTATGGGTGTTGAGGATATGTTATTGAATAAATTAGTTCAAGAGCTTGCCTCAAAACTATCAGCAAAGAAATCTTTGGAAATGATAACAACAAAGAAAAACGTAGCTTATCAACAATTAGAAGGAGAGATAGATTTATTAAAGAAGCAAATTGAAGAAAATGTAAGAAGTTTGAGGAAAGTTAATACAATTGCAACAAATGAAATTACAAGACAATTAAAGCTTTTTCAAGCTGAATTAGATAAACTTCCTTCTACTCAAAGAAATATGATTAATATTGAACGTCAGTTTAAGTTTAATGATGAAATCTATAATTTCCTTTACCAAAAAAGAGCAGAAGCAGAAATTGCTAAGAACTCGGCTTTACCTGACCATAAGATAATCGACAAGGCTCGCACTGCAATTAAAGTATATCCTAAGACAGCTTTAAACCTAATGATAGGATTCCTTGTTGGTTTACTTATTCCTGGGCTTTATATTTTTATTCGTTTCACAACAAATAATGTAATTGAATCAAGAAAAGATTTAGAAAGAGTATCCTCCAGTCCAATTATTGGGTATGTTCCTGCATTACCTGAAGATGCGAATAAGCTTATTGTATTTTCAAAACCTAAGTCTCAAATAACTGAAAGCTTTAGAGCAATTAGAACGAATCTTAAATATATTCTTGGAGGGGGAAAGAACCAGGTAATATTAATTAGCTCTGCAATGCCGGGAGATGGTAAGAGTTTTGTTTCAATGAACCTTGCATCAGTAGTTTCTATGGGAGGAAACAAAACAATTATTATTGGGTATGACCTTAGAAAGCCAAAACTTCATACTCTTTTTGAAGGAATGAAGAATACTGCTGGAGTTACAACATATTTAATAGGTAAACATAGCTTGGATGAGGTAATTCAAAAAACAAAATACGAGAACTTGGATATTCTTCCTTCAGGTCCTATCCCTCCTAACCCTTCTGAGCTAATAGACTCTGAAGAAAATGCTGAATTAATTAATAAACTGAAAGAGAGATATGATGCTATTATCTTCGATACTCCTCCTATCTCACTTATTACTGATGCTGTTACCCTAACTAAGCATTCAGATATTAATATTATTATCGCTCGTTCGGGTAAAACTAATAAGAGAATATTTGAATCAACAATCTACGACCTTGAACAAAGAGATAAGATTAAGATTAACTATATCTTAAACGATATATCTAATAGCGGACATAGATATGGCTACGGTGGATATGGTAGCTATGGTGGTTACGGATATGGTTACGGTTACGGATATGGTTATGGCTATGGTTATTTCGAAGATGACGAGAAAAACTCTTAGTAAATATGATTAGAGGTTGTTTTCCTAAGCAACCTCTTTTTTATATCCTTAAAAATGAAACATTATAATATACCTATATTTATTCCTGAGCTTGCCTGCCCAAACAAATGTATATACTGCAACCAGAGAAGCATTTCAGGGCAATTGGAAATGCCTAAAAATTCTGAGATAATTGAGAAAATAGAGTCTCAC
>Ga0265293_10010135_pt1 | contig 13265 bp, 14 predicted proteins | sample Munlanlewell138R_FD_192505 | JGI IMG/M metagenome (GOLD analysis project Ga0265293, IMG submission 192505) | Leachate microbial communities from a municipal landfill in Southern Ontario, Canada - Leachate well 138R | ecosystem: Engineered > Solid waste > Landfill > Unclassified | place: Canada... | reverse complement strand
GCCCTCCAATGTTGTACCCTCTTTTGTGCCTCTTTTTTGGGATCCTTTTATAACCTCTATTGTAACAGCTTTTGAGGAGTAGCCCTTTCCATCTACTTTAAAGTTGGCCGGGGGGATAGTAAACTTACCTTCGCTCTCCGCTATTAAGATAAAGGTATAGCTGTTTTCTACTGTTTCGGTTCTCTTTCCATTTATAATTTGTACAGAGCTCATTGTAGAGGTAGAGGGGCCTGCCAAAATGGTAAAATTATCGATCTTAGGGGGGGAAAAGGAGTGTGGTTTTGCGCTAATTGTATATTGTAAGCGAAAATTTTCACCCACCTCCACCACCTTGGGAACCTCTACAGTAACATTTACCTGCCCCATTAGGGGTAAAAGGTTTAATGAAAAAAGAAGTGTAAAAAGAATTGATTTTACTACTCTCATATCTTTTGATTACCCATAATTTTATAGTTACCAGTTTTTCTCTCTCTTGCGCGACTCCAATACCTTCGCCTTCTCCTTCTCTACCTTTTGGTGAGTCTCCTGCTCTTTGGCTCTAATGGCTTGAAGAAGCTGCTGCATCGCTTGGGGTGAAAGTGTACTCTGCTGCTCCTGCTCTCTACCTTCTCCCTCCTTATCACTCTTATCTTGATTGGGATCCTCCTTTGGCTCTTGATTGGGATCCTGTTGCTTATCTTTATCTTGATCTTGCTCCTTCTCCTGATCCTGCTGTTGATCTTTCTCTTTATCTTTTAACATTTTTTGAGCATAAGCCAAGTTGCTCTTCGCCTCTATATCGGAAGGGTTTTCTCTTAAAGAGCTCTTATAGTGCTCTATAGCTTTTTCATACTCTTTACGATCTAAGAGATAATTTCCAAGGTTGTAGTGTAGAGAAGCTACTCTATTGGCAGCTGCCTCATTCTCAAGCAAAGGAGCGAGCCTCTTCTCTGCCTCATCGCTATTTCCTCTCTTAAAAAGTGTATTGGCCAAGTTATATGTGGCAGCAATAGAGGAGGAGTCGCGCTCCAACGCTTTCCTATAGGAGAGATAGGCACTCTCGTACTCTCCTCTCTTATACTCTCTATTTCCGCCTCTTACCTCTTTACGATCTACCTGAGCCGATAGTAAAATGGAGTGAAAAAGTAAAATTATTAAAAGAGATTTTTTCATTGCCTTTGCTATTATTTAAAAAAGAGTCTCCCCTTCCGCTCTAATATAACCATTTCTAAAATAAAGAGGAGCAATGCTATTGCAAAAAAGTAGAAGAACTGCTCGTTAAAATCTTCAAAAACTACAGCTTTGTACTGCTCCCTCTCTATGTTTTTTATCTCATCAAAAATTGGATTCAGTCCAAAATCGCTATTTGTTGCCCTTACATAATGCCCTCCCCCAATATTTGCGATCTCTGCAAGAAGTTGATCGTTCAATTTTGTAATTACAATGTTCCCCTCTTTATCGTGTAACAGATCGCCGGAGGGTAGTGGAATGGGCTTCCCCTCTGTAGAGCCAATTCCTACTGTAAATATAGAAATATCAAGCTCTTTGGCATCTTTAGCAGCCTCTAATGCCTCCTCTTCATGATCTTCTCCATCGGTTATTAAAATTATAGCTTTACCCACTCCACTCTCACCGCTAAAGGTGGCCATAGACCTCCTTATTGCAGCAGCCAAAGAGGTTCCTTGAACCGAAACACTATTGGTAGAGAGAGAGTTTAAAAACATCTTCGCCGATACATAATCTGTAGTGATAGGTACCTGCACAAATGCTTCGCCTGCAAAGACAACCAACCCTATCCTGTCGTGCACCATTCTATCGGTGAGTCTCATTACTGCCAATTTTGCCCTCTCCAATCTATTTGGAGTAAAATCTTGGGCCAACATAGAGTTTGAGAGGTCTAAGGCAATCACTATCTCTGCCCCTTTTCCCTCAATCTCTTTAACCCTTGCACCTAATTGCGGTCTGGCTAATCCAACTACAAAAAAGAGAAAAGCTACAGAGAAGAGAGAGAGCTTTATCCAATTTCTTGCAAATGAGAGTGCCGGCATAAGATCTAAAACAAGCCTACGCTCTCCAAGACGATCTATCCTCCTCTTTCTTGCCCTATTTTTAAATCCATTGGCAATAAAGAGAAGAGGTATTAGAAATATTAAGAGAAGATATTGTGGCTGTGCAAATTGTATCATTTTATCCTATTCTTAAGGCAATCTCTTAATTATAACCATTGAAAAAAGTAGCTCTAAAGCAAATGCAACAAGGGCCACTATAGCAAATTTCATATATAGCTCTCTATAGAGGGGGAAAGAGTCAACTACAGTTCTACTACTCTCCATCTTATTGATCTCTCCATAAATTTCCATCATCTTGGTGTTTTCTGTAGCTCTAAAGTATCGTCCACCGGTTTGTGCCGATATCTGCTGTAACAACTCCTCATCTATCTCTACTTTTACCTGTTGTAGTTCCACGCCAAAGGGGGTCATTACCGGAAATGGGGCAACTCCCATAGCACCTACCCCTATGGTGTAAACTCTAATACCATAGCTTTTGGCTATCTCTGCTGCAGTTAAAGGGGCAACTTCTCCCATATTGTTAACCCCATCGGTAAGGAGGATTACCACTTTACTTTTTGCCTCAGATTCTGCCAATCGTGCAACAGCTGTAGCCAATCCGTTACCTATAGCGGTGCCGTCGTCTATTAGACCGGTTTGAACATCTTTCATAAGGTTGATAAGTGTTGCGCGATCTGTTGTTAGAGGACACTGTGTAAAGCTCTCCCCTGCAAAGATAACAATACCCATCCTATCTGTGGGGCGTTGAGCAATAAACTCAATGGCTATATCTTTGGCAGCACTTATACGATCGGGGGTAAAATCTCTTGCCAACATACTGGTAGAGACATCTATAGCTAAAATAATATCTATCCCTTCGCTCTCTAACTTTTCGAACTGAGATGATGAGCGTGGGCGGGCGATGGCTAAAATTATTGCAGCCAACGCTATCATTCTAAAGAGAAAGGGGAGGTGGCGCAACCTTTTTTTAAATTGTCCGCCTCTACTCCTCCAAGGGACTATTTTAGAGACTCTCATAACAGGCTCTCTCCCTCTAATCTCTCTATATAGATAGAAGAGTAAAAGAGGTATAAGCAATAACTCTAAATAGAGTAGATTTTTATATTCAAAGAAAAACTCCATCTCTACTCGCTATTATTGGGCAACTGCTCCCGGTTCTCTTCAATTTGAGCAATATAGGAGCTATTTATAAATTTGATTGCAACTGGAAGGCTCTCTTCACATTCGGCAGGGTGGGCTATATATTTGGCGAATTTAACCAAATCGGAGAGAGAAAAGAGAGAGGAGAGCTCTTTAAATAGCTCCGGTTCAATTTTCTCAGACAACAATTGCTCTAAAATTTCTGCCGAAGTGCTCTCCATAGTTGGAAAACTATATCTCTCCTGAATGTAGAGCCTTAGGATATCGGCCAAATGTGTAAAGAAGAGCTTTTGGTCATCTAACCACAATTTGCCCTCTCTTAACTTTTCGAGCTCCCGCAGAGCCACAATATGTGCCGGTTCACTCTCTCTCTTCTTGGTAAAGAGCCCCCTCTTAGATCTAACTCTCTTAATTGCCCGGTAGAGAAAATAGAGTGTAGCAACCAATAGAGCTCCAACTCCTACATAGGTAAGTACCTCTTTAACGGTAACCGGATACTCAATCTGTCCTTTAAGGTCGAATGGTCTGTAGGTGGTGGTGTCAATCTCAATAGTTCTAACCTCAAGAGTGCCCGTATCAAAAGTTAAGGTATCTACGCCACCCCCTTCTCTAAAGAGTAGTGCTTGGAACTTAGGTAGCCTGTATGAACCGCTATCGAAAGAGGTTATAATAAATTGACTCTGCAGTTGAAGCGAGTCGCCACCAAGCAGTGTAGTATCTAAAGAGGGCTCACCCACCAACTCTACCCCCTCTACTATTTTTGAAGGTGAGAGAAACTGTAGCCTCTCTCCTTTGCCAATCTTTGCGCCAAATGTCAAAGTGCGTTGATCTCCAATTAAAATAGTATCATTTAGACTCTTCTCCATATTATAGATTTTTAAATAGAAGCATCAGCTGCTTCACATAGTCGGAGTGGGTAGCAATTGAGACTCCCTCAATATTATACTTGGCAAGGAGCTCTTTCACCCCTCTCTCTCCCTTTTCATTCCATTTAATATAACTCTCCCTCACTCTTCTATTTGAACTATCTACCCAGCTCCGTTCTCCCGTTTCGCTATCGGCTACTCTAATAAGCCCTACATTTGGGATAGTTCTCTCCAATTGATCGTAAATTTTAATTACAAATAGCTCATGTCTTGACGAGGCTATCCTAAGGGCATGACTAAAATTTGGATTCCCCTGCTCGTCTACATCTAACATATCGGAGAGTAGAAAAGCTGTCGATCGTCTCTTTATTGCATTGGTTAAAAATTGTAATGCAACAGTGAGATTGGTCCCCTTCCCCTCTGGTTTGAAATCTAAAAGTTCGCTAATTATTCTAAGAAGATGACTTCTTCCCTTTTTAGGAGGGATAAATTTCTCTATCCTATCGCTAAAGAAGAGTGCTCCAACATTGTCGTTATTGGCTGCGGCAGAGAATGAGACAATAGCGGCAATCTCTGTTGCCAACTCTTGCTTTGTGCGTAGAGTAGAGCCAAAGAGTCTTGAGGCGCTCACATCTATCATTAGAATAACAGTCAACTCCCTCTCCTCTTCAAAAACTTTAACATAAGGGGTATTGAGCTTGGCTGTAACATTCCAATCCATACTCCTTAGGTCATCGCCATATTGATACTCTCTAACTTCGCTAAAGGCCATACCCCTCCCCTTAAAGGCAGAGTGGTACTCTCCGGCAAAAATCTCTCTTGAGAGCCGTTTAGTCCTAATCTCAATCTTTCTAACCCTCTTTATTAGATCTCCAGATTGCATCTTAAGGAACCTCCACAGAGTTTAAAATATCGGTAACAATATTTTCTGAAGTTATGTTTTCGGCCTCCGCCTCGTAAGATAGCCCTATCCTGTGTCTAAGAACCTGATAGGCAACAGCCCGTACATCTTCGGGTATTACATAGCCGCGTCTTTTAATAAAAGCATAAGCTTTAGAGGCCATAGCCAAACTAATACTGGCTCGTGGAGAAGCTCCAAAGGAGATTAGATCGCTCAATTTGGCTAAATTGTATTTGGCCGGTGTTCTGGTAGCAAATACAATATCTACAATATATTGTTCAATTTTCTCATCCATATAGACCTCTCTTACCACCTCTCGAGCCCGTATTATATCGTCTGGAGAGAGTAGTTTAGAGGCTTGGGGAAATTGGGAACTGTTACTCATCCTAATTATCAGCTTCTCCTCCTCTTTTTTGGGATAACTCACAACAACCTTTAACATAAAACGGTCTACCTGAGCTTCGGGAAGAGGGTAGGTCCCCTCCTGCTCAATTGGATTTTGTGTTGCCATAACCAAAAAGGGTTCGGGAAGCTTATGTATGGTGTCGCCAATGGTCACCTGTCGCTCCTGCATAGCTTCCAATAGTGCCGACTGTACCTTTGCAGGGGAGCGGTTAATCTCGTCTGCCAAAATAAAATTTGCAAAGAGAGGCCCCCTCTTTATCTGAAACTCTTCGCTCTTCTGGCTATAGATCATAGTTCCAATTAGATCGGCCGGTAGAAGATCGGGAGTAAATTGTATCCGATTGAATTTAGTATCAATAATAGAAGAGAGTGTATTTATAGCTAATGTTTTAGCCAATCCGGGAACACCCTCCAACAATATATGGCCATCGGCCAACAATCCAATTAGAAGATTCTCTATCAGCTCTTTCTGTCCAACAATCACCTTCCCCATCTCCATTGTAATCATCTCCACAAAAGCGCTCTCCTTTTGAATCTTCTCATTTAGCTCTTTAATGTTTACCCTTTCCATATTAAATGATTTACCTATTTTTGTTTAGCTCTTTTAATGCAAATTTAAAGCTTTTGGCCTAAATGCGTTACTTTATCTCTATTAATTACGACGGAACCACCTTTGTAGGGTGGCAAAAGCAACCAAATGGTCCTTCAATCCAGGAGAGTCTTGAAAGGGCCCTCTCGCTCCTTTTGGGAGAGGAGATTTTGGTTACAGGTGCCGGTAGAACCGACAGTGGGGTTCATGCCGTAAATTACATAGCACACTTCGATTCAGATTCTCCAACTATAATCGAAAATCTATCACACTTTATTTACAAAATAAATGCCATAATAGGAACTAAGATTGCAGTAAATAGTATCTACCCTGTCTCTCCTACTGCACATGCCCGTTATAGCGCAATTGAAAGGAGGTATAACTACTATCTCCATACTACAAAAAATCCTTTTCTTGAACTCTATTCACACTATTTTCCAAGAGAGTTAAATATTGAGAAGATGAATAGAGCAGCCAAACTGTTGGTGGGGAGAAGAGATTTCACCTCAATGGCTAAACTTCATTCCAGTAGCAGCAACAACATCTCTACTGTGAGCCGGGCAGAGTGGAGTATTGGATCTCCTCCACCTCCCTTGTGGAACCTTTCGCCCTCCTCTTTAAATGTAGATTTAAGTAAAGATCTTCTAAAATTTGAGATAGTGGCAGACCGTTTCCTTAGAGATATGGTAAGGGCAATTGTAGGTACTCTTCTTAAGATAGGGATAGGCAAAGAGGATGTGGGGTGGATAGAGGAGGTTCTTAGGGAGAGAGAGAGGGGGGCAGCAGGCGACTCTGTCCCTGCAAAGGGGCTCTTCTTTGTAGAGGTTACCTATCCTCCAAAACTCCTCAAAGGTTAAAAGCGGCAGCTACAATATTTGCAGCTCCTGAAATACCTAATGAAGAGGAGTTTAAAACGAGATCGTAGGAGTGTGAGGCTCCCCATTTTTTATCGCTAAAGTAGTTGTAATAAGAAGATCGTCTCTTATCCATCTTCTCTATAAGATCGGCAGCTGCAGAGTGCGACATCTCTCTCCGCTCAATTACCCGCGCAATACGATCCTCTACCGAAGCTGTAATAAATACCGTAAGAAGTGCCGGATAATCTTTGAGAATATAATCTGCACATCTTCCTATAAATATAGCCGATCCCTTTTGTGACAACTCCCTAATCACCTCACACTGTATGGTAAATAGTGATTCGTTGCTCAATAGATAGCCGGCAGAGAGCTGCTCCATTAGAGAAGATCTTAAACCGGCTACCCCTCCCTGTAGAGAGAAGCTTCTCTTCTCGTCTGCCCTCTCAAAAAACTCCTTGTTTAAGCCGCTCTTTTCCGAAGCCAACTCAATTAGCTCCTTATCGTAGAAGGGGAGCCGCAACTTGTCGGCTACCAAATGTGCAATATCGTAACCTCCACTTCCAAACTCCCTACCAATAGTTATTATTCTTTCACTTTTCATAACCGGTGAGTTTTAAGTTTATCTCTCTGCAACTTTCTGTATTGAACCAATAACATATAAATAGAGAGTACCGAAGCGGCGGCATCAGATGCAGGAATACTAAGCCACACTCCCTTTACACCCCATAAGTTAGGGAAAATTATTAAGAAAGGGAGCAAAAAGATTACCTGCCTTGAAAGGGTGAGCATTATAGACTTTGAGGGGTGCCCTATACTTTGGAAAAAGTTGGAGATAACAATCTGAAACCCAATAAGTGGATAGGCTGCGAAAACAATTCTAAACCCCGACACAACAATCTTCTCAAGCTCTCTATCCCGAGTAAAGAGTCTTGAGACAAATGTGGGAAATAGTTCGCCTAAGAGAAAGCCCGAAGTGACAATAACAGTGGCAAATAGAATAGCATATTTGAGCACCTGGTTGACTCTACCAATATTGCCTGCACCAAAGTTATAGCCGGCAATAGGCTGCATACCTTGGTTGATTCCTAAGACAATCATCACAAAGAGTGAGGCAAAACGATTAATAATACCATATGCCCCCACGGCAAGATCACCACCATGGCGAATTAGAGCTTGGTTAAAAACTATAACTATAACACTTGAGACCGAGTGAAGGAGAAATGGAGAGGTTCCTATTAGAAGAGAGTCCTTTGCAATCTTCAAATCCAATTTAAAATTCTCTCGTTTCAATCTAATCTCTCTTCTACTGTCGGTAAAGTGTGCAATCTGCCATATCAAAACTACCAACTGTGAAATTATAGTAGCGATAGCTGCTCCCATTATTCCAAGGTGAAATTGATAGATAAAGAGGGGAGTTAAAATGGCATTGATTATAACAGAGAAGATGGTTGCCCGCATAGATTTACCGGGTGCACCAGAGGCTCGCAAAAGGGCATTTAACCCCATATAGTTGTGTGTAATTACATTACCGGCAGTAATTACACTCATATACTCTTTGGCGTAGGGGAGAGTTTCGTTACTTGCTCCAAAAAAGAGTAGAATTGGCTCTAAAAAATATAGTATTACAACAGTGTAGATTAACCCAAAAATAATATTTAGGATAAATACATTTCCTAAGATTTTAGAGGCGGAGTCCCAATCTTTTTGTCCTAACCTTAATGACATTAGGGTTGCAGCACCAATTCCTACCAGAGAGCCAAAGGCTGCTGCCAGATTCATCAGAGGGAAGGTTATTGCCAAGCCCGAAATTGCCAAAGCACCCACCCCCTGTCCAATAAAGATACTATCTGTTATATTGTAGAGCGACGCTGCTGTCATCGCAATTACAGAGGGTATCGCATATTGCAGCAGCAACTTGAATACATTACCCTCGCCTAAATTTGTTATCGATTTGTCACTCATAAATGAACTACAAATATAGTATAGAAATTATCTATATTTGCCTTTATAACTACAAAACCCACTAAGAGTGGTAAAAAAAAGCAATATAGAAGAGCAGATTGAAGAGGCTGTTAAGGTAATTTTAAAGGGTGGAGTGGTAGCTTTTCCTACCGAAACTGTCTATGGATTAGGAGCAGATGCCTTTAATCCCCAAGCGGTGGCAAAGATCTTTATTGCCAAAGAGCGCCCTACATTCGACCCTCTAATTGTTCATATTTCAAAAATTGAGCAGTTGGAGGCGGTAGTAAAGGAGCTTGACCCACGACTACTCCTTCTTGCCGAAAAATTTTGGCCCGGGCCTCTCACTATAGTGACTCTTAAGAACGAAAAAGTGCCCGATATAGTCACCTCTGCACTACCTACTGTTGGGGTACGGATGCCTTCAAATCCAATAGCTTTAGAGTTTATAGAGCGGTGTAATACCCCCATCGCTGCCCCAAGTGCCAATAGATTTGGAAGGGTGAGCCCCACACTCCCTTCGCATGTAAGAAAAGAGCTTCCCAATGTAGCAACGGTGATAGATGGCGGTGGCTGCGAGGTGGGCATAGAGTCTACAGTAATAGCTCTTAATAAAGATGGTTTCTCCATTTTAAGAGAGGGGGCCATAACCAAAGAGGAACTTCTAAAGCTTCTTCCCCTCTCAAAAGAGGAGAGTGGCAAGAGGCCCTCTTCGCCCGGGATGCTCAACTCTCACTACTCTCCTCAAAAGCCCCTTTATATTATAGAAGAGTCCACAGTAGAGGAGATTGAAAAAAGGATAGCCCTTTTAAAAAGAGATGGAGGAAGAGTAGCTTTTATCTCCTTTACTGGAATCGAACCAAAAGGGGCAGAGAGACTCCTCTATCTTTCGAAGAGTGGAAATCTGAAGGAGGCGGCCCTAAATCTCTTTAAGATTTTACACCTTTTAGAGGACGATGATAGAATCGACTTTATAGTAGCCGAACGCATATTTGGCGGAGGTATCTCAAGAGCTATTATGGATCGGTTGAAACGAGCCTCTTACCGTTACACCTCTAAGGAGTAGCTCCCCTCTGAACAGACTCTATAAATCTTTTAAAGACTCTAATTCCACTCTCCAAATCCTCTATCTTTATAAACTCGTCAAAGTTATGGATGGAGTTGAGTTGATCCTCTGTTACCAACATTGGATTTATACCGTAAACCGGAATCCCTTTAGAGCGGTAAAAATTGTTGTCTGTAGAGGCGGGTAGCAACATTGGAATAACCGAAGCCCCCTCAAATTCCTCTTTTATTGCACTTGCCATTAGGTTAAAGAAGTACTCCGGAACAGTTCCTTTGGAGTGTTGAATCTCACTCAATGGCTCTATTTTAATATCTGGATTTTTGATCGAGTGGGCAATGAAGTCTACAATATCTTCGGTAAGGACTCCGGGAAGGGCTCTGGTATCTAAATAGGCGCACTCGTAGGCAGAACTTTGATTAATTGCAGTTGAGTTGGCACCAAAGGAGGAGAGTGTTATCTTATTGGTAAAAAGATCATTGACAATTGAATTTTTTTTAGCCAAAAAATTCAATGCCCTCTTGAAAATTGGAGAATTTGGCCGTTGCATTAACCTCCCCTTAACACCACCTATAACTTTACCCAAAGAGCGCATCATAAGAGCACTCTCATCTGTTATGATAATTGGACGCTTGGAGTTTATGAGGGTATTGAGGTCTCGAACCATTGTTGCAATAGCATTTGAGTCGTCTGCAATTGAAGCGTGCCCCGCCGAAGAGCTCTCCCACGACAATTTTAACCATAATGACTCCTTCTCTGCTATAGAGATTCCAAAGAGAGGTTTTCCTTTAGTAATAGAACCCAAGAGTTCCGTTGTTCCTGCCCCCCCCTCCCCTATCAATAGATACGGATTTAAAGTCTCAAAAAAATTTTCAACAACAATTGCACTTCCCGTAGCTCCTCCCGTCTCCTCTCCAGAGACAAATAGAATAGTTACATTGTAAGGGAGATCTTCATAGAGGGCTCTCTCTACAAAACTCTTGAGAGCGAAAAATTCAATTATCCCCAACCCTTTGTTATCCATAGAGCCCCTACCCCACACTCTTCCCTTATCTACTACACCACCAAATGGAGGGTAGCTCCATCCCTCAAAGTCGCCTGCAGGCACAACATCTATATGGGTGTGAAAAAGAATATTTGGCCTCCTCTCCGATAGCGGATAGAGCGAAGCGCAAAAATTTACAGCTCCAGGGTGGTCGGAGATATACTCCACTATCAATCCTGCATCTCTACACACCTTAGAGATAAAGTAGGCAGCCTCATTCTCCTCTCCCGACACAGACTCTATTTGAATATAGCTGCTAAGAAGTGAAGCAGGCGAAGTTACAAGAGAATCCCGCTTGGCCCATAGAGGGGTGCAGAGCAAGAGTAGAAGCGTTATGGCGAGATATAAAAAGTTGTTTTTCATCTCTATTCTTTATCTACCTTAAAAGTAATAAAAAATATAGAAGAGAGAAACTGAGTTTGAGAAATGGCGCAATTATTGTAGTTTTGTTATTTATTAAATGAGATAAAATGATCACTTTTTTACTTTTTGCACAGAGTTCCCAATCTATTGAAGCTCTCACCACACTGCCTACTCAGGAGCAGTTGTCGTTCTCCTTGATAGATATGGCTTTAAGAGGCGGTTGGATTATGATTCCGCTCCTTTTTCTCTCCCTTATTGCCCTCTATATATTTGGAGAGAGATGGTGGGCAATAAAGAGTGCCTCTAAAGTAGATGAGAATTTTATGCGCAATATTAGTGACTATATCTATGAGGGGAAAGTTAAAGCTGCATTAAATCTATGCAATAGCCAAAACACCCCCAGCTCCCGTCTTGTAATGAAAGGGTTGGAGCGAATGGGAAGGCCGCTTGTAGATATTCAGACAGCAATTGAAAATATGGGCAACTTAGAGGTTTCACGACTGGAGCGGGGGCTTCCCATGTTGGCAACAATAGCGGGGGGGGCACCTATGCTGGGTTTTCTGGGTACCGTTATAGGTATGATACAAGCCTTTTACAATATGTCACAAGCGGGCAACAATGTAGATATTACCCTTCTATCGGATGGAATCTACACTGCAATGGTAACAACTGTTGCAGGTTTAACTGTTGGAATAGTTGCCTATTTTGGTTATAACTTTCTTACAGCAAGAATAGATAAATTGGTATATAATATGGAGAGCAATGCCATTGAGTTTATGGACCTTCTCCATCAGCCTACCACAAAGGAGGTGGAGCAATGAAGATTAAAAGAAGGGCAAAGGCAGAGGCTTCATTCAGCATGTCCTCTATGACCGATATTGTATTCCTACTACTTATCTTCTTCTTAGTTACATCTACTTTAGTAAACCCTAATGCACTCAAGCTTCTTCTCCCTAAAAGTACAAACCAGGTAGCAGCCAAGCCTATGGTTAGCGTCTCCATCAAACACCATTTAGAAGAGAATCTCTTCTCCTACCATGTCAATGGCAATATAGTGCCAATTCCTCTTTCGCATCTTGAAAGAGCAATACAACAGGAGTTGGCCAACAGAGATGATCCAACTCTTTCACTCCATGTAGATCGTACGGTACCAATGGAGCAGGTGGTGGCTATAATGAACATTGCAAAGAGAAATCAATTTCGCCTTATATTGGCAACTGCACCAGAATAATGTTAAAAGGAAAAATAGAGGAGGAGAGCACTGTTATTCGATCAAAAATGACAGGAGTAACTTTAACCCTCCTCTCCCATCTACTTTTGCTTCTACTTCTTGTCAATAGCGGTTTTAAAGTGGTCTATCCACCCCCGGTCGAAAGCGGAATAGAGGTTGAGTTGGAGTTTGAGGAGGAGGAGCCCAAGCCCATTGAGAAGAGCCCTCACCAACAACTGAGATCGCCCACTCCCCAGCAAGAGCTCCCCGAACAGTTGGCAAAGCGTTCCGAATCGCCACTTGAAGCAGAGGCAATTAATAGAGGAGTAGAGAGCACCATGGGAGACCATGGCGATATAGAAAAGTATGAACCTCCAAGAAAAAAAGAGATAGATAGAAGGGCGCTCTTCCCTTCACCCTCTCAACAAGACTCTCTTTCTGCCCATTACTCCCAAAAGAGTTCAGATAGTATCCGCACCGGCATGAGTGAAGGGAGCTTAAAAGAGGGTCCCATCAAAAATGAACCCACCGCCAATCTTACCGGCCGCAGTGTAGTAGGCTCTCTACCCAATCCACGCTATGGAGTGAATAAATCGGGAAAGGTGGTGGTAGAGATAGCGGTCGATCAATATGGGAGAGTGACAGAAGCAATAGCAGGTGTAAAAGGGAGCACAGTTCAAGATAAGAGCCTATGGGAGGCGGCAAGAGAGGCGGCACTCAAAGCCAAGTTCAATATGAGCGACAGCGCTCCCCCCATTCAAAAGGGGAGTATCACCTATATCTTTATCTTAAAATAGAGGGCTATTGTTGGCGTAGTGC
>Ga0265293_10010133_pt1 | contig 13268 bp, 12 predicted proteins | sample Munlanlewell138R_FD_192505 | JGI IMG/M metagenome (GOLD analysis project Ga0265293, IMG submission 192505) | Leachate microbial communities from a municipal landfill in Southern Ontario, Canada - Leachate well 138R | ecosystem: Engineered > Solid waste > Landfill > Unclassified | place: Canada... | reverse complement strand
CAGCCAGCTTTACCTGGCGATCCCAGCCTTCCGTGTAGACGGCGCCCCAGGGACCCAGGTCCAGGCAAGTCACGTACTGCGGCTGGCTATACGGGATTGGCTTCTCACCAATCAGATCTGCAGCCACATTATGGCCTGCGGAGCGCCCAAGATTCATGGCGTGCTGACAGGACATCATTGCGTAATTCCCATCGTCATCGGTGGCCGCGTAGGCGCAGTCGCCCGTGGCGTAAACAGTATCGACACCTTTGACCTTCAGGTTGCGATCAACATGAAGTCGGTCGAAGTTGTCGCGTTGCGCCGGGATTTGCGCGGTCAGCTTGCTGGCGCGCGCGCCAGCGGTCCAGATAACAGTATCAGCCTCGATATATTCCCCATTCTCAAGCGTGACTCCTTTCGCATCGATGCCAGCAGCGCCGGAGCCGAGCTTCCATGTGACTCCCAGCTCAGCCAGCGCTTGGGTAATCACTGGTCGCGGACCGGCACCCAGGTCCGGGCCCACGTCGGTATTGCGCTCAATCATGATCACGCGCACTGCCGCGTCGTGGCCGAGGACTTCGCGTAAGCGGGCTGGCATTTCGGCCGCGGTCTCGATGCCGGTGAAGCCGGCACCGGCAACGACCACAGTATTGCGCCCTGCACTTTCCGCCCGACTGGCCAAACCATGGATATGTGTCTCGAGTTTCGCAGCGTCAGCAATCTGGTCAACATTGAATGCATGCTCAGCCAGCCCTGGGATCGGCGGACAATTCAGCCGGCTGCCCGCAGCCAGTACCAGGCGGTCATAGCTGATGGTCCGACGCGATGTGTCCATGCCGGTACCGGCAATGCTCACCTGCTGGTTCGTCACATCGATGTGCTCGACCAGCCCCTGAATGAACGCAACACCGGTCGCCTGGAAAATCTCCTGCAACGATGCCTTCATTCCCTCGGGATTATGCTCATACAAGCGGGGCCGGACATGCAGCTCCGGTTCTGGCGCAATCAGTACGACCTCCACGTCGGTGCGCCCCGCCTGATCGAGCAGGCGAGCGGCGCCCAGCGCGCTCCACATACCGGCAAATCCGGCACCTATGACAAGAATACGTTGCGACATGCGTTATGCTCCTGAATCAAATCGCGCGCCAGGAACCTGGCGGCTGTGGGGGTGTACTGATACTTACTGGCGCATCCCGATCGCCAGGCGATTGAATGCGCTCATCAAGGCAATGGCAAAGGTCAGGTCGGAAATTTCAACCTCGTTGAAATACGCCTTGAGCGGCTCGAAATCCCCGTCGGGTGCGTGCGTGCGATCTACGTGCGTCAGTGCCTCTGTCCAAGCCAGTGCGGCACGCTCACGCTCGCTGAAACGATCACTCACGCGCCATCCCGCCAAGCTGTCGAGGTTGGCATCTGGAACGTTGTCGGCACGCAGTGCTTGCGCATGCATTTCCAGGCAGAAAGCGCAGCCATTGATCTGCGACATTCGCAGCCATACAAGCTGGATCAGCTCCATACCGAGACTGCTTTTCTCCAGCGCTGCTTTTGTAGCACCGAGCCCGCGATAGGCCTCGGGAGAGAGCGTGTGATAGGGCAAACGTTTTGGGGTACTCATGTAGATTTTCCTCAGGTGAAGATCCTTGTTGCATGGACAGTACTGTAGGAAAATCATGACCCAGCAGGTAGGTGCAAGAATTGACTAATTTAATGGGGCATTCGATATGGACTTGCAGCACCTCAGACCGAGCCAGGAACAGGGCGTACCGCTCTATCTGCAGTTGTATCGGCGCTATCGGGAGGCGATTGCTGCGGGCAAACTCCGTCCTGGAGACCGCGTGCCGTCCGTGCGCAACCTCGCCAGTGAGTTGACGCTGGCGCGTGGCACGGTCGAAATGGCCTATCAGATGTTGGCAAACGAAGGTTATTTCGTGACGCGTGGTGCCGCGGGAACCGTCATCTCGCCCCGCTTGGAAAGCCTGGCCGCAGATCATGCCAAGCTGTCAGAGCCTCCCGCTCCTGCATCACCGGCACTGCATGCAATATCCAGTGAAGTACTGCCGTTTCAGCTCGGCTTGCCGGCGTTGGATGCATTCCCACGAAAGACCTGGTCGCGCCTGGCTGGCCGCACCATGCGCTCGCTGCAGACCACAGCCATGACCTACCCCGATCCAGCAGGCTATGAACCTCTGCGGCGTGCCATTGCGACTTATCTGGGAATCTCACGCGGGATTGCCTGTTCGCCCGAGCAGGTGTTCGTGACGACAGGTTATCTGGGAGCGCTGGAACTGGTATGTCATGCGCTATTGAAGACGGGTGACCTGGGATGGTACGAGGACCCGGGATACATCCTCGCCCGGCAGTTCCTGGAGCGTACGGGGATGCGCCTGGAGCCGGTGCCGGTCGATGAGGAAGGTCTGAACGTGGCGGCTGGTCAGCGCCGGGCACCCCATGCGCGTTTCGCCGTCGTCACCCCGACCCATCAAAGCCCGCTGGGTGTCGCCTTGTCATTGCCGCGACGGCTGGAGCTGTTGGAGTGGGCGAACCATCGCCAGGCCTGGATTATCGAAGACGACTACGACAGCGAGTTCCGTTACCACGGCCGGCCCCTGCCCGCGCTGAAAAGCCTGGATCGCGATGGGCGAGTGCTCTACACCGGCACTTTCAGCAAAGTGCTGTTTCCCGGTTTACGTCTGGCCTATCTGGTGGTCCCTGTCTCTCAAATCGGTCAGTTCAGGGATGCGGTGAACCACCGCTCCGGCTCAGGCTCCATCCTGCCCCAAGCCATGGTGGCTGACTTCATGGAACAGGGTCACTTTGGCAGGCACCTGCGCAAGATGCGAACCTTATACGCCATCCGGCGGGGCTATCTGGTTGATGCGTTGAAACAGGAGATGGGAGAGCACTTGTATATCCAGCCACAGGCGGGCGGCATCCATGTCCTCGCGCATCTGCGCACCGAGCAAAATGACAGGGCCCTGGCGGAAGCGGCCCAAACCAGCGGGCTCGCGGTTCATGCCTTGAGCGACTGGCAGATGTGCAACTCATCGCAGGGAGGTTTGCTGATGGGGTTCGCCAATTTTGCAACTGCAGAGGAGGCACGGCTGTCGGTTCAGCGGCTCAAGGCGGTGTTGGGTAAGTGCTGAGATACTTGCTCTGGCAAATAATTGCTGACCACTACAACCGCTCGCGAACCACATCCGTCACCCTGGCCTCGACTGTACGTTGTATCCGGTCTTCGATCTCGCTACACAGCGAGTCCAGTTCCTGTGACGAGGTGCCTACCACAACGAAAGTCCATTCACTTGCATCCAGCCGTTCGCGATCACCACTTTCACAAACGGCCACCGCAGGGTTACGCCCATAGCGCTCGTGAATCCCACCCATTCGCTGGCGCTTCTCCTTCAGCGAGCGACAGCCTGGGAGTGAAAATGTCAGGGTTAACACAACGATTTGCATGAAGCAGTCTCCAGCCAGTTGACGGTACCCCTCCCGGTAAGGCCCTACCGGAGCCCAAGGTTTGCCAGCCATGGAAACCAGAGCCCCTATGGTAAAGTAGCCACAAAATTCAACCCGGACAGTTCAAATGCTTATATACCTGCTGATCGCCTGCGACCGCCTTGAAGAAAAGCGAGAGAAAAAACTGAGGCAGAACCTGCCGGAGCTGCAAGCGGCCTTGCAGGCATATGTTGATGCCAATGCGGCCAACAATGTCACGCTGATCAACGAGTGCGAGAGCGACGATTGCGAAGACTGGCAACTGGGAATAAGTCAGCCCGTGACGAAAAACATTCACCTTAACTTCCCAGTGGACCTGTTCAACAAGCTGGCCGAGCAATATGGCATTGATTGCGAGGTGGGTTACATCGAAGACGATGCCCGCGAGCCAGTCAGCTATTTCGGTAAGTATGAAGGCAAGGGCGAGGCGTTTTTGATAGCAGAGTATTTGGGGTTATAGCAGCGCACTCAGCGTCGTGATGGTGACGGGGGCATGTAAGTCGGGCCTCAACGCTTGAGTTAAGGCCCGTCGGGACGCGGAGGCGGCTCAAACGAATTGTTAGGCGGAGCATCCTGCATTCTTTCCCAAGTCTGTACCATCAGTTTCTTTGTGGGACCCCAGCGATATCCACCAAGCGCGCCACTTTTCTGTATAACCCGGTGACAGGGAATCAGCAAAGCGACCGGGTTTGAACCAATGGCATTACCGACGGCTCTTGCAGCATTAGAGGCGCCCAATGACTCCGCTATTTGGCCATAGCTAGCCACGGTGCCCGGAGGTATGTTCAGCAGCGCACGCCACACGGCGATCTGAAAATTGGTCCCTGCCACATGGAGCGAAAGCGGACCCTCCTTGGAGCCGGCATTGCCGCTAAAAATAGCGTCGATAACATGGCGCGTAGACGAGGTGCTTTCCGTGATTGAACTGAATGGCCAAGCAATGCGAAGGTCATCCAGTAGTTCGTCCTTGCTGTTGAAGTCCATGAATCCCGCCCGACACACACCACGCGGAGTCACTGCCACAAACAGGGCCCCCAGCGGGGTAGAATGTACGCCGTACTCTATTTTTAGCTGCTTTCCTCGATTCTTGTATTCCCCAGGCGTGACTGCTTCCAGCTGCACAAAATGGTCATGCAACCTTGAGCTGCCGCTTAACCCAAGTTCATGTGAGACGTCGAGCAAAGAACAAGACTTATCCAGCAATCCCTTACCTCGCTCCAATGTGAGGACCTGCAAGAATCGCTTCGGTGTCGTGCCTGCCCAACGACAAAAGAGCCGCTGAAAATGATAAGGACTCAAATGCACATGGGCGGCTATTTCCTCCAAATTGGGCTGATCAGACGCCCTATTCACAAGATAAGTCATAGCGCTCGCGATTCGGTCATAGTCTGACATGTGGCACCGCCTCTCAGACACGATTTATGGATATGCCGCCATCTACCAGCATCGCTGACCCAGTAGTAAAGCTGGAAGCATCGGAAGCCAGATAGAGCGCTGATCGGGCAATTTCTTCAGGCTGCGCGATACGCTTGAGCGCGTGAAGATTAGATACAAACTCTTTCGCCTCAGGAGTATCCGCAAATTCCTGTGCCGCCGCTGTATCAGTTCCACCTGGCAGAAGCGCGTTCACCCGGATGTTATGAGAACCATACTCAGATGCAAGCACTTGGGTCAGGCCAATCAGCCCTGCCTTGCTAGCTGCATATGCCGCCATTCCCGGCATACCTGCTGTGTAGCCGACTCACGACCAATGCCTGCAACAATAGCGACTTTATTTTCGAGGGTACTCATATAGTTGACCTCCTTGACTCTGTTCTTGATGGATGGGGATCTAACCGGAACAGAAACAATACTAAGAGGCCGATTCGAGCTTGCCGACCCGAATCTTGCTATGTTGCTTTAATGCTGTAACGCTCGGCACACGTGCCGATTTGTAGCCGCGGAGCGGCGGATCACGCAAGCGCTAAGGGCTTGCCCCGCATCTTGTGCGGTAACACCGGTTAGCGAAATACCAGACCACTCAACCTTTGCAGGAGAACAAAGTGTCAGATACCAACATCGAACTCACTTCGACCATTAGCGAAGACAACAAACTGGAGCTTGCCCTGCGCGAGATTGAGATCCCGCAGCCGGGCGAAAACCAAGTGGTCATCCGCATCGAAGCCGCCCCTATCAACCCGTCTGACCTCGGAGTGATGTTCAGCGCGGCCGATATGACAACCGCCAGCCAATCCGGTAGCGCCGATCGCCCGGTCATCAGTGCCGAGGTCCCGGCCAAGTTCATGGGTGCCGTTAAAAAGCGGGTTGGCAAGTCTATACCCGTAGGCAACGAAGGAGCCGGTACAGTCGTCGCTGCTGGCTCATCAGTCGCTGCGCAAAGCCTGCTGGGCAAAACCGTTGCGTTCATTGGCGGTGGTAGCTACCGCAAATATCTCTGTGCCAATGTTCAAAGCTGTCTGGAACTGGAGCCGGGTACGACCGCAGCCGAAGGCGCTTCAAGCTTTGTTAATCCGCTTACTGCATTGGCCATGGTAGAAACCATGCGAGCTGAAGGTCACAAGGCGATCGTTCACGCAGCCGCCGCCTCCAACCTCGGACAAATGCTCAACCGCATCTGCATCGCCGACGGCATAGACCTGGTCAATATCGTCCGCAAGCCAGAACAGGAAGCCTTGCTGCGCGACATGGGCGCCAAATACGTGGTCAATTCCAGCAGCGACAGCTTTATGGCAGACCTGACCGAAGCACTTATCGAAACCGGCGCTACCATCGCCTTCGACCCTATAGGTGGCGGTAGATTGGCCAGCGATATCCTCACCTGCATGGAAGCCGCCGTTTCTCGCAACATGACTGAATACAGCGTGTACGGATCTGACACCTATAAACAGGTTTATATTTATGGAGGCCTTGATCGCGGCCCGATTACTCTGAACCGCAGCTTCGGTTTTGCCTGGGGCGTGAACGGCTTCTTGCTGTTCAATGCGTTGGGAAAGCTCGGCAAGGACACCGCCGCCGCCATGCGCAAACGCATAGCCGCCGAGATCAAGACCACGTTCGCCAGTCACTACACTCACGAAGTATCCCTGGCCGGTGCCTTACAACTGGATGCAATCTCGGTTTACGGCAAACAGGCTACCGGAGAGAAGTTCCTGATCAAACCACAGAGCTAACGTTTAGCGTCTGGCCGTAAGGCCATCCGAGGGCGCTGGAGTGAGGTTGACTCCGGCGTCTGCATGACAGGTAACCCTGCCGACCAATATTTCTGAAGTTTTGCAGCTTCCATAATGACGTTCATTGTTCTAGCGGAGAGAATCCCCGTTCGGGGATGGTAGTTATGCAGCGTTTACAGCGAGGATATCCTCCTGGAAGGGCTTCCCTGCGAAGTCCCTCAGTATATGCATGCCGCTTCTTCGTCATGATGCACCCCCTGCTAGGGGCTACCTAACTATAGAAGGTGTCTACTGAGTGTGGGTAACTCGGATCCCTAACGCTTCAAACACAGGCGCAGCTTTGCTGCGTCCGTGTGCTTTGACTTGTTAGCACTTCCCTACATTAAACATTGAACATTGAACATTCTCTTGTATCGTTGCTGGAGTGCAAGTTCACCACCTTCCATAATTTCACATACATTCTTTCTAACATTTACTTCTTGCAATGCGCCAGATGCGACTGGATTTATTTGACCTCGATCTTCTAACGCAATCACATACTCTGAATCACCGTTTACAACGATATTGGGGTTGTGTGTGACAACAATTATCTGCCTATTTGCTTTGTTTTCATGTAATTTAGAAACAATTAAGTTTGTAATAAGACCGTTATCAAGGTCATCTTCAGGCTGATCCAAAACTAAAGGCTCTGTTCCATAAGATAATAAAAACGACAATATAGCCGAAGCCTTTTGTCCAGCCGAGCCTTGTGAAACATCCTTAAATCTATTTCCATCATTGAATTTTATGGATAACCTATCTTCAGGAAACCAAGTACTTATTTGATCAAAGGTTTGAGGCTGCAAGTTAGCCATAAAATCAGAAAATCTTTTCCCTATCTTCATGCCTTGTATCTCACCCGACCTGAAGTTAAAAACCTGCTCTTTGAATGAATGAATATTAGATAACCAAGAATCTAGACTATTAGAATCGCCAAAGCTTGTAGTCGCAGCCAATTCTTTATTCAAATTATAAAGAAAACCACACTCTCTATCTGAATCAAAGATATCAGAAGAAAAAGCGTTATCAGTACGCCCAACAATACTTCTAAATGATTCTTCTATTTGATCTACATCTGAAAAAGGAGACAACTCAACTTGAATAGAAGAGTTCCCTGTCAAGTTTTTCTGCAAAAACTCTAGGCGACTTAAGGTTAACTTTTTTCTGCATTCTATTATTTCTTGGTATGCACAATTGATTGATGCATCCACTTGAGCTATCTGATCGATGACTAAGTTCATTGCTTTCAATGATTCGGTAATTGTGTCCCGCTGACTAATTAGTCCTGCATAATCAGCAGGACTATCAATCCCTTCTGTACGCAACCCATCAATTAACTCATCATACTTTTTATTTACTTCAATATGAGATTTATTGAAATCAGAGCCACTATACCAATCTTTAAACTGAGTTAATTCATTTTGAAGCGAAGCCACTGCTAGCTTAATACATTCTTTGAAAGATAAAGCTGACTCATTCAAGTTTTCTAAACTCTCAATAACTTCTGCCTCACTTGCCAGCTGCGTATCAAATACACTTTGATCCACTACAGGTATAGGGGCAGTGTTAGATATCGACTCAACTTGAAGCTTTAGATTTTCGATATCCGCTTCATATTGAGAAACATGCATCCTCTTTCTGCTGTATATTTGATAGTTGGTGAGGATGTCTGTGTGACCAGACTTCTCTATTGTTTTTATTTTTTGTTCGATATCAGAAACCTGACCTAATAGAATATTTTTGTTTGCTAACTTTGATTGAAGCTCCCTTTTTTTACTACACAGTGTTTGAAAGTGCGAGTGTTTTTCAGACCATTCCATTTTCCATTGTTGGAAACCAACTGTTGATGATTCATCGATCAGGCGCAGAAGAGTATTGGGGTTTTTGGCTAAGTCGAATATCTGCTTCTGACTAAATATCTTTATTGGGAAGCGAGAGTGGGCTTCTCCCTCTTCATAAATCCATTGCTGTCCATCATAACGAGAGATTGAGACGTTATTATTTTCTTTAGTCCAAGTCAGGAGGTAATGGACTCCATCTCTCGTATAAACACAACTGATTTTCGTATTGGCGAGCATTACTCCTTCAGAGTCTCTAGATGCAGGTATTTTTGTAAAACTCTCGAAAGATCTACGAATCTCATTGTCTTGATTCAGTACATTTAAGTCTCTCGCTCGATCCATACCTAATCGTATAAATTCAAGAACCGATGATTTTCCGCTACCACGTCCCCCAATGATTGAATTTAGCCAAGGATTAAATTCAATTTTCAAAGGAGCAGAACGCCCAGCATATTTCGCTTGCTCGATGGTTACAGAGCGTAACAATGTGTTGGAGCAACTATTTGGATTTGTTGTTTCGTTATCTGAACGAATTATGGAAGAAGAACCATCAACCAAAGCCAGTTTGAGTCCCTCTACCGAAGGGGTGGACATTTTCACCCAAGTATAAGCTCGTCCAATATCACTAGGGTGATGGGCGTCAGAGCCAATTATTGATGGCAAGTCGATACTTAAGTTTTTGTATCTTGATAAAGGTGCATCAGCTCGCTCTTGGTCAGGGAAAATTATTTCAACTGCATTTGCATGCTTGCAGACTTGCCTTATTGTGTGAGAAGAATGTTGCTGACAAAGCCCTGCCTTCATATCAATATGGGCTGGTATAGCGACACCGCCTGCTGATATTATTTCTTTTATTACATTTTCAGCACTTTCTTCAGCAACTGAATCACTATCTCCTTTTGTTCCACGAAATTTTGATGCTCCGATAACGGCACTAATATCTGCGGACGTGGCAAGAGGGTCAAAGATACCCAAAACGTGTATATTTGAGTTAGCTGTAATCTCAACACCGGGGAAAACAAAAATTGAATGGCCTTCGGCTCTTAAGTTTTCTGCAGCATCTTTAAGTCCATCGATCCAGTCACCGGAATTATGGTCTGTAATGGCTACGCACTCTATACCCTTGGCGATATAGTCCAGCAACCAATCTCTAGCAGTCTTTGATGTTTTTAAACTACTATCTGATTTCCCATAGTCAAAAGAAGCTGGTGTATGTGTATGAAAGTCGAACTTCCACCATCTTGCCCCGATAAAACTCATTAGTTACATCCTTATGTTCTATTTATTCAAGAGAGTGCTAACGTTTGAGTTCAGCGGCATTTGACTCGGCGCCTGTTTTTGCGGCAGAAAAAACAGGCGCCGAGTCAAATGTCCGCTGCAACGATTTGTTATGTTTATCGGGCATTGAACACTGGGCCAAGGAATTGATGGAGATCTCCCACCGCCGTCGCATATCTGTGCTCTGTATACGCGCTATAGAGCTTTCGCCTAATTTGTACCGTATCTATCCCTGTGGCGGCCTCGACCTGCTCAACTAGATAATTGGTACGCCGCTTGGCTTGTTCCCTAGGATTTGCACTCGTTCTTGAAAGGTAATCCTGCGTTTGAACCAATCTCCCAAAGTTCACGGCGTGGCCTGCGAAGCTTGCACGAAGCTGGGCCTGCATCTGTCCACCTTCGATCATGGATGTGAGTCCGCACTCCGGAGTGCAAGGCAAATAGCTGAGGTGTCCGTGAGCGCGATCGAACAGATTTAACAACTGCTGATTGCCTGAACGGCGGGCTTCGGCCAAAGACTCAGTTTGAACGTCTTGGTCCAATACCGCATGCCGGCGTACATGAGCAGGAAATATTTGCGAGGATGCATTGAGGAACTCAAGAACCTGAACAAAACCGCCCACGGGAACAATCTTAAAAAGTGGCTGGTAGCGAATCTCTAGATTCGCCACCTGAAGGTATCTTTGTACTATTTGTTCCAAGAGAATCTTGGCCTGTTTGTCTTCGACAAAAAAGACAAAATCCACATTCAATTCGTCATCAAAGGCAACCTCACCCAAAATCTGTGCGGGATATGGCTTTTGCGTGACCTGAATCTCGCCTCCTTGTGCCTCAGAAAGATGAATCAGCTGGGAACGCTTAGCTGATTTGATTATTGATGCAGAGTGCGTTGAAAAAACTACCGTCAATCGCTTCGCCTGCGCGACCCCATTTAGAGCTTCTAAGAGCCTAATTTGGGCTTGTGGGTGCAGCGCCATCTCGATTTCATCAATCAGAATCAAACTACCGTTTCGCACTTTGGACAGCCTCTGCGCAAGCCTCAGCACGCAGAGCTCCCCCAAGCTGAAGCTCTTCTCGGAATAGTAATGCCAAGGCGCCCGAGCATGAGCTCGATATGGAATCAGATATGCCTGATTTCCAGTTCCTCGCCGCGTATTTAGATACTTCAATTCACTCCATTTATCGTCATCCAGCACTTCGCAAATGAAATCCTTCAGGCCTTGCCCCGCATCCCGAACTCGGTTGTGGCTAATCTCATCGGCGAACGGTTCAATGCGATCCGAGTTGGCTTCAAGATACTCAATTGACGGATATGGGAAGTCATCAAAGATGATTACATTAGATCGAGGCGTTGCTCGCCACCGCTGTCCACCGTACCGATACGTAACAGATCGGTTGTTTATCTCGTAGGTCACTGACGCGTTCTCGTATAAATCAACCCGGTGCGCCATTGGGCTGGTCTGATAGTAGCGTTGAAAAGCGTACGAGCTCCGGATTCGAAGCAATGCCGCTAGCAGCGTTGATTTGCCTGTTCCATTTCTCCCAGTTAACACCCACACACCAGCAGAAGGTATGGAGAACTCAAGAACGCCGATGCCTTTAATGTTTTCGAGTCGAAGCTTCATTTTTCGGGGTAACCATAACGCCCGCAGCACGGGCAAATTTGGAGCGCAGCGGAAAATTTGTCCCTGTGCCTGCGCTTGTTAAATGCCGACAATCGCCAGAACCAGGTAAACGCTAGTGGTGAAAATGGCGACTCCGAGAGTGACGTAAGAGACATGTATAAGCCAGTACCGTTTGGACTTATACTTTTCATTCTCTTCCCAACACTGATCCTCTTCGGGCTTCTCAAGCTCCTTTGCTAACGCGAAGAATCGCTTAGCATCTATGCGTAACTCATACAGGCAAAGGCCGACAGTAGTAACGAACGCCAACAATGCCAGAACAAGCAACCACTTTTCAGGCACAGACAAAGCTCTTTCACCGCCAGCCGTCAAGGCAAGAAAGAAAACGCCTGTAGCACCAGAGGATACCGACAAAATATATGAGCGAAGCCGATTCCCGGCATCTTTGGCCAGTTCATGGTACTTGAATATCTCGTCACGCTTACTCATAGGTATTTAACGCCTGCCTCACCGGCAACTTAGCGATGGTGGCTTTTTTGCGTGTTTTTGCAAAAAAGGTGACAGCGGTAAGGTGTCCGGTGCAGGCTCTTGTTAGACCTTAATATTCAACCTTCTGAAGGCGACGTTCAGCCAAATCCTTGTAAAAACTATCTCCCTCACCGGACTCCTTGATAATTAAGTTCAACCATTCGCGAGTCTTCGCCCAGTCTTTATTGCTCCAATATGCCTGTGCAATTTGGTATCTGAATGCCTGAAGTGTTGATGCTGTTGGATGATCCTTTTCAAAAGATGCAAAAGTCTCGAGAAGTTGGGGCATGTATTTGTCGAACGCAGACTTAACGCCATGCTTACCACCATATCTTCCTGGATCTTCCCAACCCAGAAGGGTTCGAAGCTTATCTTGGTAGGCTATGCGCGATGCTGTCGATTTTGGAAACTCAGAAATAACTTTGTCATACCACTTTATTGCAGTCTCAACGTTTGGAATCCAACTGGAATCAATAGTGAACTTACTATCTTTTCCTCTGGACCAAAAATCCCCATGCCGGAGATATGATAAAGCGATAGCGTTTTCGACAGATTCCTTCGCTGATTCACCGACAATTTCTGCGAGTTCACTAATCCTGTCTTTTACGGTTTTCGCTTGAGTGGAGTTCGGGTACTTCTTAACAAGATCACGCCATGAGTCAAGCGCGACTGAAACCTTATTTTCATCAAATGCAATGCTGCCCAGCAAATAGTAGGCTTGTGCTTTATCAGAATCGGCTGATTTACTGAAGACCACATCTATCAGCTCAGACTTTGCCTCCTGTGTTAATCCATACTGATTTAGCATACCCGCCTTTTCAACTGATGCCGCAAAAGACACTGGCGCAGCTAGCAATGTCGCGGCCATTGAAATAGCTAATAGCTTGACTTTCATCGTTCACTCCTTCGTTTTTTTGGTCTAACGCCGCCAGCAGGGGCTGGCGAACCGCGCAGCGGTTTGGCAGTCCCTCTGGCTGGCCTTGTTAGGTACTCTTTTTGGTACTTTCAGGTGGCTGACGCTGCTGGCAGGAAATTTCGTCAATGCACACCATTCCAACTCCATCTGGATTATCTTTTAGATCAAGGATGTTGAAATTTGCCTCACACCTCTTGCATTTACTGTGCTGAATCATTCGAGTTACCTATAAAACTAATGTCATTTTTAATAAATCTATAACCCCAATACAAAATAATCGGGAGGCAGAACAGTAGAGCGGCAGCTGGCTCTTCGAACAGTACCAAGAGGGGGAGTATTGCGTATACGATGCTTACTACGATTGCGATTCTATCTTTCTTTGTCATAGACTTTTCCT
>Ga0265293_10010132_pt1 | contig 13269 bp, 6 predicted proteins | sample Munlanlewell138R_FD_192505 | JGI IMG/M metagenome (GOLD analysis project Ga0265293, IMG submission 192505) | Leachate microbial communities from a municipal landfill in Southern Ontario, Canada - Leachate well 138R | ecosystem: Engineered > Solid waste > Landfill > Unclassified | place: Canada... | reverse complement strand
CGCGCGCCATCAGGGCCTGCCAGGACACTGCTGATGGTGGCGGACAAGAATCCCAAGGCATTGCTTGACATTGCTGCATGACAGGTTGCTGGACGCCTTGGAGATGCGGTCGCTTACCTGGACTGGTATTCCCGTCGCCGCCCCTCCCCGCTCACCCGCTCCCGCCACAACCCGCGCACGACCCGCTCGAAGATTTCGGCAAAGGCCTTCTCGTCGGTCAGCGGGCTGGCCAGCGTGCGGGCACGCGCTTCGCGGCGAAGCTGTGCCAGCCGTTCCGGTGACCGTGCGATGGCCACGGCCCGTTCGACGTATTCGTCCAGGTTGCGAACGACGAATTCGGTCAGCCCGAGGCGCTGGTGAAAGACGGCGCAGATGCGCCCGACGATCTCCTCGCCATACAGGGAAAGCACGGGCACGCCGACGGCCAGCGACTGCAGGCCGGTGGTGTGCGAGCCATAGGGGAAGGGGTCGAGCCCGACGTCGACCGTTTGCGCCAGCCAGGTCAGCGCATCCGCGAAATCCGGCGTGGCCGGCAGACAGGCGATGCGATCTTCGGCAATGCCGCGGGCGGCAAAGCGCGCGCGGAAAGCCGCCACCAACGACTGGTCACGAAAGATCCCGAAGCGATGGGCAAGCCGGGCGCCCGGCAGCCGGTGCAGGATCGCGGCCCACTGATCAAAGACGGCGTCGGAGAACTTCGACGGGTTGTTGAGCGAGCCGAAGGTCAGATAGCCGTTGCGCTCGCACGGCGCCTGCGCGAGAACCGGCGTCACCTCGGGAAACGCCTCGGCGGCCTGGTTCATCGCCCACGGCAGGTCGACGAGGCGTTCTCGAAACCGCGCCTGCAGCCCGCGTGAGGTCTGTTCATCGGCCAGGTGGGCATCGATCGTCCCGAGCATCGTGCCGGTGTGAAAACCGAGCCAGCTCACCTGCAGCGGCGCAGCCCGGCGGGCAAAGACATCGAGCCGGTGATAACCGGTCAGCCCGGACAGATCGAACAGCACATCGACCTCGTCTGCCCGGATTTGCCGGCACGCCTGCGCGGTATCGAGCTTGTCGATCGAGCGCCATTCATCCACCGACGCGCGTACTTCCGCGGTGCGGTCATCATTGGCCGGATGATTGCTGTAGGCGACGACACGCACCCGCTCCCGCGGCAATGCGCGAAACAGGCCGATGACGAGCGAGGCAATCGGATGCCGGCGGTAATCGCCCGACACGAAACCGAACGTCAACCGGCGCTCCCGCGCGGGTGATACGGGTGCAACCGCGGCCGGTGCGCCCACCTTGGCACGCAACAGTTGTCCGTGCCGTCGGGTTGCCTGCGCCCTCGCCTGCGAAGACGTTGCCGGATCCCGCTGGGAGCTGTAGATGAAGCGCGCCAGCAGGTCGGCATCGTCCGGCTGAGCCTGCACGGCCTGCAGCAGCAGCGTGCACGCCTCATCCGGGCGGCTCATGGCTTCAGCAATGTCGGCAGCCGCCAGGAGGGCCGGCACCCAGTCCGGCGCCACCTGCAGCAACTCCTCGCAGACCGATTGCGCGCGCGCACGATCTGCGTCGAGTTCGATGAGGATGCGAACCCGCGCGAGGAGGGCAAGTTCGCGCAGTTCCGGCGCGATCGGGGTACGCATCGCCCCGAGCAATGCGCTTGCCTGCTTCAGGGGCTCCACCGTGCCCGTGCTGCGACCCAGTTGCGCCTGCGCAATCAGTGCCAGCGCCAGCCGCACCCGGATGCCGTCATCGTGCTCCGCCAGTGCCAGCGCCCGGCGATAGGCCTCGACGGCCTTCGGCGGCTGCCTGCACAGCAGCCACGCACTGCCCAGATTGCCCCACAAGGCAGCGATTCCGGGTGCGAGCGCGAGGGCTTCGCCAAACGCCTGCACCGCTTCCTGCGGGCGACCGCCCGCCTGCAGTACGTTACCCCGGCGGTTCAGGGCGCTCACCTGCGCCAGGACCTGCGCAGGGAGCGCGGGTGGACCCTTGCGCCCGGCCCCAACCCCTGGGGGCGGCGCGCGACGGCCCCTGCGCGATCCTTTTGTCATCAAACCGAAACTCCAGTGCGCAGCAAGCCCGACGTGCACGCACCCGCACCCATAAAAAAGGCCACCTCGAAAGAGGTGGCCTGAAAGCCGAAGCCAGACCCTCCGGCCCGGAAGGGCCGGAAAGCCTGAATCAGACGATTCAAGCGATACCGATGAAGTTGTCGGCCGTGAAGTCGATCATCGTGTCGCCAAAATCAAGCACGCCAATCAGGCCAAGCTCGATATCGCTATCCGCACCGACTTCCCACAGCTTGGTCGTGTACTCACCGGCGTTGGTCTCGGACTCGACCATCGTGATGTACTTCTGACCCAATGCCGCAAGTCCGACGCTCAGATCGATGTCGAGCACGTCGAAATGATCGACGATCAGCTCCTTGGCACCGTAGGCGCTGAAATCGATGTAGTCGAGGCCGGACATACCCGAGCTGACGATCGTTTCGGTCCAGGCCGGAACATCAACTTCACCGGCCACCCCGTCGGTACCCTCGGTCACCGCGACATCTGCACTGACACCATCCGCGCCATGACTGAAGGCACCAGCGAGCGGATTTCCCTTGTCCCCCGGCGTTGTCGCGGTAAACGTCACCACCGACGACCCAGGGGCAACCGAGACATCCCAGTTCGGGTAGCTGGCAGCAGCGGTTTTCTGCGCGAGGGTCAGCGGGCCGTCCCCGTGCAGGAAGTTGACCGTCTGCCCATCCCAGGTGAACGATCCATCAGCGGTCGCCGCAGTGCCGGCAAAGTCGACAGTGAAGCTCTCCGTCGTCGGAGACACGTGATCGTCAATCCCCTGGACGTAGTCGCTCATCGTCACCGCAGTGGCGCCGTTGGTGACCTCGGCGTTGAACGTGATGTTCGATACGTCGATGTCAGGCGTGACGTTGCCGTTCGAAGGGGCCGTGAAGGTCAGGGCATTCGAGCCGGCCTCGTGCGTAACGTTCCAGATCGTGGTTCCGTCGTTATAGGTTCCACCGCCAAGCTGAGCAAACAAGTCTGCTGCGACATCGATTCCGGGGTAAACCCCTTGCTGCGGCGCGTCTCCAAGATTAAAGCTATCGCCACCCCAGAGCGTGATCTCCACCGGGAAGTTCGGCGGAGTGCCCCCGTCACCAGCATTCGTCAGGTCTGCAAACGAGATCTTGAAGCTCTCAGGTACTCCATCCTTGTAGGTAGTCTCGTGGAAAACCTCCTCCGTCTCCGTGGCACTTCCCGCAGTGAAGTGAACAATACTGTCGGTGCCGTTGCCGAAACCTTCGTACACGACCGTATCGTTGCTGTCCTCGCCCGTACCCAGGACGATGACATCGTCACCGAGACCGCCAGTGATGATGCTGTCCTGGACGTGATCGCTCCAGTCACCGTATTCCAGAGTTTCCTGGTTGTAGCTGGTGCCGGTATTGAATGTCGTGGCCTTGTCGGCAAGTGCTGCCAACGCTGCGACTCCATCGCTCGCGTAAGCAGTTCCCCAAGCCGCATTCAGCCCGGCAACATCCCCCGCCGAGATCGTCGTCGGCGCGACCATCTTGACCTGGATGTCGTGCAGATTCTCGAGCATCCAGTTGTCGCCCGAGATGATGTCTCCATCGATCAGGGACTTCACCACCAGCGAATAGCCGGGGCCATCTTCAGCTACCAGCAACTTGCTCAGCACCGGATCACTGTTGATTGCGGTCTTGACTGCCTGGTTAATCGCGAGATCGTCCGTACGGCCGTTTACATGCGCGAGGTCGACGGTCGACTCGAAACCGTGGAACGAGACACGAATCTTCATTCCAGTCCACGACAGATAGCCGTCGTTGTCATCGGAGAGCAGATCGTCGATATCGTTATTGAGGACGTTCAGCCCCCAGATGCTCCTGTCGCCGGTATTGTCGACGTAGATGGTGTCATCACCATTGCCGCCGAAGATGCTGTAGTCGCCCGAGCCCATCGTGCGGATGACATCGTCACCGTTGCCGCCGTAGATCTCGACGTTGTGCATCATCTTCTGGTTGACATACCAGTTCTCGACGCCAGAGCAATAGCCGTGTCCGTTGGCAAGGTCGTCGTCGGAATCCTCGCCGAAGTTAAAGCCGACCATGCCGACCACGATTTCATCGTTACCGGCGCCGCCGTCGACGGTCAAACTCCAGTCTTCGCGTGTCGCCGGACCGCTATCGGCCCAGTTGTCTGCGTCGATCGCGATATTGAAGTAGTCGTTACCAACACCACCGGTGTACTGGAACGCAACATTGTCGCCGGCTGCGGGAGCCGGAGAGCCATCCATGCGGTCCAGATACTTCGGACCGATTTCTTCGGTCAGGCCGGCCCAGACGTGCAGGTCGCCCTGGAACGCCGAGGCGTCGAGCGTCTGCACGTCCTTCAGCGCATACTGGTTCACCATCGACGGAATCGGCCCAAGTCCGGCCCACTCGGTGTCCGTATCTCCAAACCAGTTGCCCCAGCCCCAGCCCCAGTCCCAATCCCAGTCCTGATACTCAAAGCCGGTATGCGAATTGCCGATATGGAGATCGGCCCATCCGCCACCCAGGTTACCGCCTTCGGAGTCGATGGTGACGGTGCGCAGGTTGTTGTTCGTCGAGTGCAGGCCCGACAGCGAGCTCGACTTGTCATTCGTGCCGTGCACGGTGACATTGAACTCCTGGAAGCCCGAGACCGTGTCGGTGAAGGTGTTGACCGCACCCCACTCGTTGTCGAGCGTCTTGTTCATGCTGCCGATGACAAGCTCGCCACCGTCGCCGGCGCGGCCCACTTTCTCGAGATCGACGTTGATCGACAGCGTCGAGTCTTCCATCGGCGGCTCGTTGTCGGCGCGCTCGTAGCGGTTGTTGTTCTCAACCGTGGCGCCGGCCGCGCGGGCCAGCTCGAGATCGGTCTGGACGACAACCAGCTGGTTGTCGGAGCCGTTGGTCATGCCGTCGACCGTCAGCCGGATCGAGGTGCCTTCACGCAGCTCGAGCGTATCGGGATTGCGGTCGGCGTGGAACATCGGGCCCACCTCGACCTGCATCGACTGCAGCGCGTCGTTGGCCGGGTTGTCGGCCTTCAGGGCTTCCAGCGCATCACCGATCGCAGCAAGGGCATCGGCGTAGGTCTGGATTTCGGTGCCGTCGCCGTTCGGGTTCTCGCCCAGATAGTCGGTGAGGTCGTAGCGGACGCCGTTCAGCGTGAACGTGAGTTCACGGAAGAAAACGCCGGCCAGCGGGAGGTCACCGTTGGTTTCGTCGAAGGCATCCTCGTTCATCACCTGGATGTCGACGCCCGGGCGGCTCAGCAGCCGCTGGGTGGTCAGGTAGTCCTGGTCGAAGTAGACGTGCAGATCGGACTCTTTCCACATGGAGTCGGCGTTACCCGTGTACTCCATGCCGATCGTCATCTCGGAGACGTGGTTCAGCCCCTGCGAAGTCAGGTTCTGCACGACCAGGCTGGCGTCCGACTCGCGCGACGCGAGTTTGTGCACGCCGATGACGTCCTTCGCATTGAAGTAGACGACGTCGTTATTGCCATTGACCGCGATGTCGGCAATGGCGGCCTGCAGGTTGATGGTCTCGACGCTCTCGATGCGCGGCTTGATCGGCATGCTGGTGCTGCCGCCGGCGAACACGCCTGGCGCAACCTCGGCGTTCATGATGTCCCAGCCCGGGCCGCCGTCGATGCGATCGCCGGAACCGAGCGTGTTGACCTGGGCGCCGTTGGCGTTCTGGGCCACGTCGGCATAGAACACGTCGCTGGCTGCGGTGCCCTTGACGACGTCCTGGCCCACCTCGAGGTAGTAGGTCTGGCCGGAGATCGAACGGATGCTGGCGATCGCTGCTGCACCGGTGTGCGGGTCGTTGGTCACGCCCTGCAGGATCTCGACCGAACCGTCGAGGGAGCCGTTCTCCATGGCCCAGACCTTGGCCACTTCAACGCGGTTGACGAAGAGGCCCTGGCTGTACAGCCCTTCGGGATCGTCGCCGCCGTAGTTCACGACGTCACCGATCATCTCGAGAATGATCGAACCCTTCTGCGTGCCGGGTTCGTTCATCTTTGCCGTCCAGTAGGCGCGGCCTTCGGCATCGGCCGGACGGCCGAGCACGTTCTCGTAGAAGGAGTCGACGATCTGCTCGTTCGTCAAATAGAGGGGATACAGCGGTTTCACATGGCCGGAGGCCGTGTCGTAGCCGGTGACACGCGAGGGTGCGCTGTCGAACATGGCATTGGCCACTTCGTCGATCGTTGCGCCATTGCCCAGCTGGTTGACCCAGTAACCGAGACCTTCACTCTCGGGCGCGCGCGCAAACAAGGCAACGTACAGCTGTGTTACCTGCGTCTGCATTTCATTTGTGATAGCCATTTACAGCTTCTCCTCAGGAGGAAACGAACGTGGAACCCTGCGACGGAAGAGCGCGTCTCGCCCTTTTCGCACGCAGCGAAGTGTAGGGAGAAAGGTCACGGGAGTTTTGTGATCCTGATCACAAAGAGTCAGGTGCACCGGATTTCCCGACAAACGGTTGCGCAAATACGACAGAGTGGATGGCAGGAGGCGGAAACGAGACATCCGGGTAACCCTTCCGGGCAGCCGCAACGACTGTCCGCGCGACGACGGATTACCAATGGATGCGCCAGGCAAGTTGATAGATCTGTCCGGTCAGGCGGAACAGTTCCAGGCTGGAGCGCTGACGATACCACTGTGCGGCGGCGATGAGTTCGACGGGGTGGCCGGCCACCACCCCGAACGGTGTCGTCCAGGCCAGGCCGGCAACGGTGCGCGACACGGTGCGCCGACGGTTCCAGTCGAGCAGCGGACTGTAGCCGCGCGTGTCGGCTGCCCGTTCCCACAGCAACTGGGCCTGCAGGGTGCGCTGGCCGGCTTTGACACCCCAGCGCCATTCGTGCGACACCCCGAGTTCGATGTGACGGGTGTCACCACCCGGGCGTGCCCGCTCGCCGCCCGGGCCGTGGCGCGCAAAGGCGTGACCGACGCGGGCCTGCACGCCAAGGGCCGAGCCGCCCGGCGCACGCACCAGCCCCGGACAGTGGGCGGTGACGCCGAACCACAGCACGGCGGCATCGAGCGTGCTGGCGACCGGATAGGAACGGATGTCGAGTTCTCCACCGGCGACCGGACGACAGGGCAGCATCGGCCAGGCACGCTCGGCGCTGAGCGCGGTGCTGCTGGCCAGCGCGTGCCCGCCCAGACGCAGGAACTGCTGCGCCAGCGCGAAACTCCACGGACCGCCGCCACGGGTGTCGACGCCGTCCTCGACCTGCGCGGCATCAAGTGTCCAGGCCGCGCGTGCGCGCAGATCGAGCGTATCGAAGCCGGTTTCGGAAAAATTGCGCCGACCGCGTACGCTCAGGGTGAGGTCGACGCGATCATCGCCGAAACGGCGCGTTGCGGCGGCGGCCACGCTGGCCAGCACAAAGCCGTCAGAACGCGGGCGCAGGGTGCCCGACAGCGGGAGTTCGAGCAGCCCGCCCGGCAGCGTCAGCGTGATCGAACCCAGTGCCAGGCCGGCATTGGCGTTGTCATCGAAACCCAGACCCGCCTGTGCGGCGCCGCTCCAGTGCCAGCCCGCCCCCGGGTCGACGGCGGGCGCGGCGGCCATGACGGAAGCTCGGGCCAGGCGCGTGCGCAGATCCGCGATCGCCTGGGCGAGTGCCGGCGGCGGTGTGAAGCGCGTTTCGAGAATCGCAAGAAATTCCTCGGCCTGGACCAGGTCGCCGGTGCCGGCGGTGGCCAGGGCGAGATCGAGCCAGGCTCCGGCAAAGTCGGGCGCCAGCGCCACTGTATCGAGCAGCGCACGGCGTGCCTCCTCGTAACGGTGGTCATCGAGCGCGGCCACGCCGGCGCGATAGCGTGCGAGGGCGGCGGGCCCGGGCGTCGATGGGTCGTCAGCAGCGTCGGACGCCGAAGCACCGGCAGCGGCATCGGATGGCGACGGGCGCGTGGCGGTAGCGGAGGGTGGTGGTCCGGATGCGGGCCCGACGGCGCTTGTCGCCGCAGGTTCGGCCGCGATGGCCACTGCGGCGGGCACGACGGCCGCGATCAGCAGCGCTGCCCGCGCCAGTCGCCGCGGAACGATCGCCCGACGCGCCCGATCAGCGCGTCCAGCGCACCGCACCCAGCAGGCTCCCGCCGGATAGCGGTTTGTCGAACAGATAGGCGGCCGACTGCAGATCCTGGGCCAGCCCGCCGCGCACCGTCATCGGCCAGTCGCCGCGCGTGGACGTGAGCAGGCCACGCGCATCGACAGCGCCCTCGGCGTACAGGCTTTCGATGGTTTCGCCGTGACGCACCGCCAGACCGGTGCTGAATACGCGCTGGCGGAAATCGATGTCGAGATCACCGCCAAGCACTGTGGCCGGCGTCACGCTGGCACCGCGCACCGCGTACGCCTCGGAAGCGCCGAGCCCGAACGACACCACACCCTGCGACGGCAGTGCCAGATCACCGCGCGCCCGCAGCAGGCCGAAGACTTCATTGCCGAACAGGACTTCACGGTCGGCCAGCACATTCACCAGCGGAGGCGAACCGTCGCCGCCGGCATATTTCGACCAGCGACCCCAGACGAGTGGCAGTTCCGGCCCCGGAGCGGTGACCTCGGGCGGATACGCGGGCGCCTGGCCGGCCGACACGAGAATGCGATCGGCATTCGTGTCGCTGACGGTCTCGGCGGACGTGCTGGCCGATGCCGGCGGCGCCTGGCGCGAGGCGCGCGGCTCGGCCGGCGCATCGGCGGGATTCTGTCCGGCCGCACCGGCCGGATCCTGTGCCGGCGTCACCAGCACCGGCAGCGGATTGCGCGTGTTCACTTCAAGATAGGCGTGTGGCAGCGCTGCCGACAGTTCGCGACTGGCCAGCGTCTGGCACGGCCCGAGCGCATCGGCCTGACAGCCGGCGCCCAGTGGCGTCACGACAACGGCTCCACGGGCCACCGACACGCGGGTGAAATCATTGGTGGTGCGCACCGTGTAGTCGGTGCCGCGCAGGCCGATCGCGGCCACCGGCGTGCCGAAACGATAGTGCTCGCGCGCCGCCTCGCCGCCGCGCCCGGACACCGTGCGGGCATTGCCCTCGTCCAGTTGCAGCCGGATGCGGCTGGCCTGTGGCTGCGCCGGGTCGAAGTCATAGCGGGCGACGACGAAGCTCGAATCCGGGCGTACGGCAACAAAGGCCTGATCGGCCATGCGCAGGTGAACCCAGGTGTCGGCGTCGGTGCCGATCCGGTCGCCCGCATGGATCGGCATACCGGCGACGAGTGCGCGATGGCTGCCGTCCGCCGCCGTCACGCGCGCCTGACCGGTCACGAAAACGACCTCGCCGGCGGCGGCTGCGGTCTGCAACGTGCTGGACTGCGGCGCGACCGCTGCCGGCTCTTGCGCCTGTGCGGTCATTGGTGATGCGAGCAGCGTGATGCCCGCCACGGCGAGCACGGCAACGACCGGGGGCTGCCACGGTTGCCGCAGGCTGCGCCCGCGGGCGGACCCGGAAACAGAACGAAACAGCTGCGAAAACACGGGCGAATTCATCAACGTCGGTCTTTCAGTCAGGCGAACACGCCGGCAGGCCGGCGGGCTTCGCTGCTGAGGATACCCTGAATCGACGCCGCCAGGCGAGCACCGGACGCTCGAACGCGCGCTGCGACAGCCATGCCGCGAGCAGGCTGGCGACGACCAGGACGATCATCCTGGGGCCGCCGAACTCCAGTTCGGGGAAAAGCAGCCAGATCAGCAGAAAGTGGTTCAGGAAGACGCCGTAGGACAGATCGCCGGCAAGCGTGTCGAACCAGCCACTGCGGCGCTGCGAGATCCCGTACAGCAGCGGAATGCCGAGCCCCCATCCGAGCAGGACTTCCCGATGATAGGGCTGCGCATCGAGCCCCCGCAAGTGCAGCAGCGTAAAAATCGCCAGTGCCGCCAGCGGAGCCAGCAGTGCCACCCGGCGTGCCCGGCCCGGATGCGCGCGCTGCAGGCGGAACATCAGCATGCCGGCGCCGAAAATCCACAGGACGCCGGGCAGCAGCCGGTAGCCGTACCAGTCGGTGTGCAGGATGCCGAGCAGCGCGGCCGCGTGCACCGCCAGGGAAGCCACGCCCAGGAGCACGGCCAGAGGCGACCACAGCACCATGAACGGCACGAGCAGGTAGAACTGGACTTCGGCACCGAGCGACCAGGCCGGCGGAATCAGGGTGAAGGAGTCGGCGCCGTTGAACATGTAGAAATTCAGTGGCACGAGAGCGAGATTGCGCGCGAGATCGACGAGACCCGGTGCATGCGTCAGAAACGAGGTGTGCCGGCCGCTGGCGACGAACCACAGGAGCGTGACGCCGGCATAGAAGAGGTACTGCGGGTACAGACGCAGAACCCGGTCCAGATAGAAGGCGGGCACGCGGGCGGGCGCGCGGAAATGGCGCTGGACGAGCCCGGTCATCACGTAACCGGAAATCAGATAGAAGCCGACGACCGCGATCACGCCGGGGTTCAGGCCGGCCACGCGCATGCCGGTATGGCTCAGGAGCACACCCAGCGCGAGCACGAGCCGGGTCAGTCCCATCAGCCGACGGCCACGGATTCCTGCTGGCCGCGTACTGCCGCGCCGTGCGTGGCTGGCGGTACGCCTTGCGCGTCCGGCGTGGCTGCGGGTGCCGATGCCGGCATGGTGTCCGGCAGCGCCAGCGCGTCGAGCAGATGGGTGCAGAAGGCGTCGATGCTGTAGTGCGTGTCGAAGCGCCGGCGTCCGGCCTCGCCGAGTCGCTGGCGCAGCGATGGTGTTGAAACGAGTGTGTCGAGTGCCTGCGCGAGCGAGCCTGCGTCACCCGCCTCGGCCAGCAGCGCGCAATCGTCGCCCACCACTTCGGGAATGCCGCCGATGCGCGTGCCGATGCACGGCTTGCCCCAGCGCATCGCCTCCAGGTAAATGAGTCCGAAGGACTCGTAGCGGCTGGGCGCAACGAAGACATCGCAGTGCGCGTATTCGGCTTCGAGCGCGGCATCGTCGACGAAACCGCGGAAATCGATCCGTGCGAGCAGATCGGTACGGGCACGATGACGCGCGAGGAAGGCCGCCTTGTACGTCTCGCCATCCACGACGATGCGGTCGTCGCCGGCCAGACGGAAATGCAGCCGGGGATGGCGTTCGAGCAGATCCGGGATCACATCGAGCAGCAGATCGACGCCCTTGCGCGCCTCGAAGCGGCCGACGAACAGGACGACGATCGCATCGTCCGGGTAATCGGCCGGTCGCGGCGGCAGTGTGCCAGCCGCGGGCAGCCCGAACGGGATGACCGGCACCGGCTGCGCCCGGTGCACCTCCGGGTTGAGCGCCAGAACATCGTCGCGGATGCCGCGCGTGCTGGCGATCACCCGGGCCGACGACGCAAGCAGCCAGCGCTCGCCGGCAATCATTTTCCCGACGTGGTGCTCGCGGTAATGCGCGTCGCGCTGCCATTCCGGCTTGTCGGGCAGGCTCAGCTGATAGGTGGTGACCAGATAGACGAAATTCGTGAACGCCGCGCTGGCCACGCAGGCGGCCGCTTCGAGATCCCAGATCGCCGACAGCGTGACCGCTGCACCGCGCTGCGCCTGGATGCGCATCGCTTCATCGTAGACGGTGAGCGCGTGATTGCGGATCACCTGCGGCAGGTCGGGCAGGCCGGGATGCTCGCGCGTACCGTGCTCGACGAGCGGGACACGATGCACCCAGACGCCGTTTTCCAGATCGACGGTATGGCGGCCGGTCGAACGCGTGATTACCGAGATTTCATGCCCGGCAGCAGCCAGCGCTTCGGCCAGCCGATGCATGAAGACGCCGATGCCGCCGCAGGCGCGCGGCGGGTAATCCTGGCTGATCAGGATCAGCTGACGCCGCCGGGCCGGCGCCAGCGTCGTGACAAAAGGACGAAACGGCGCGTCGACCATGGCCGACGCCGGCATCGGCCGGCCCGCCGGCCAGGCGTGTGCGTCGGCGATGCCCTCACGGAAGCCCCGTTCCACGTCGGCGCACAGGCTGGCGTGACGCCTGTCGTCGATCCGCCCGAAGCGATGCAGATGGTCGACGTCGCTGCGCATCTGCGCACGCACGCGCGCTGCCTGCTCGAACAGCGGGCCCGGATCGGCCAGCGGCGCGACATTGCGAAAGGCGAAATACACCTTGCTGCGGGCGGTGTAATACAGCGATACCGGAATCTTCTCTTCGCTGCGCAGATGGCTGGGCGCGAACTTGTGGTGCACCTCGGCGTCGGGGACGAACCGGACCTTCCAGCCGGCGGCGTCCAGACGCGCGCAGACATCGGTTTCATCGAGGAAATAGGCATATTCCTCGTCGAAACCGCCGATCTGCAGCAGCGCCTCGCGACGAAACGACGAGTTCACGCCGATCAGGCTGTAGTAATGCCCGGGGTCGCTTGCGCGCGCCTGCTTCGCATCTTCGGCCGTCTCGTGGAAAGAGGCGTCGCCGTAGCGGTTGCAGACGATGTAGCGGCACTGGTAATCGACACCGGTATGGTCGCGCACGAAGCCGCCGGCCGCGCCGGTTCGCGGGTCGGCGCGATACACGCGCGCCAGCGCATCGAGCCATCCGGGTTCGGGAATGCCGTCATCATCGATGAAGCAGACGATGTCGCCGGCGGCCAGGCCGATGCCGATATTGCGTGACTGCGCCAGATTGGTTTCCGGACAGTGACCGATCCTGATGCGCCCGGCGTGGCGCTCGAGCAGCGCCGCGGTATCGTCCGTGGACGGCCCATTGACGACGATGACCTCGAAATCCGGATAGCGCAGGAAATCGAAGGCGCGCAGCGTCACCGCCAGGCTGGCGGCCCGGTTGTAGGTGTTGACGATGATCGAAAAGCGCAGGTTCACGGGCGGTTTCCGGCAGTGCGATCGGCCGCCAGCGTGCCGACGATCTCGAATTCCAGGCAGTCGCCGTTGCGGCGCGCACGCGCCGGAATGGCGATGTCGACGAAACCGTGCTCGGTCAGCAGTTGCGCGAGGCTGTCCGGGGTGAACATGTTGTGATGGAAGTCGCCCTCGTATTCCTGACCGCCGAACGTGACCAGTCGCAACGTCTCGAAACCGATCTCGCCTCGCGCATGCGCCGCGAGCATCGCTTCCGCGTCGGGCACGACGGCACGCAGCTGGCCGCCGGGGCACAGCAGGCGCACCCACGCGGGCAGGATCCGGCGGCGCAACTGCTCGAGCGGAAAATGCTCGAGCACGTGCGAGGAATACATCTCCTGCACCG
>Ga0265293_10010131_pt1 | contig 13270 bp, 9 predicted proteins | sample Munlanlewell138R_FD_192505 | JGI IMG/M metagenome (GOLD analysis project Ga0265293, IMG submission 192505) | Leachate microbial communities from a municipal landfill in Southern Ontario, Canada - Leachate well 138R | ecosystem: Engineered > Solid waste > Landfill > Unclassified | place: Canada... | reverse complement strand
TCTTAATCTCTGGAGTATACCAGATGTCAAAAGGAACTTGATCACTCTGCTGGCCAGCTAACACTGAAAGTACACGTTCACGTGGAGTCATACCAAATTTCTCCTTTAGTTCTAATGTATGAGAACATCATAAAATCCCAACTTCCCCGCACACCATGGACTTCACAAAGCAGAGGGAGTTTCTCAAGCAACCTATTTAGATAAGCTATACCAACAATACAACTAAAGGATTTCCCGCTAATCTCGGAGGGAAAATTTCTATTATGCAGCATTTATTGCTATAGTAATTTCGTAAACGCCTATATTTAATCGTTTTCGAAATGTTCTAATTCGATCTGTTTATAATTATATGTGGTTCCGCTAGATTGTCAACAATAAAAATATTAATTGTCCTAATGTTTTTTGCAACTATCTCTGCTACTTCTTCTGCACATAACGCTACCTACTACTTTAAATGGTGTCGATCACCGGTTATTATAAAAGTTATGCAAAAGAAAATATTTCTGTGGTTTGTACTGATAGTAGTTTTACCAAGTGGCATCATCTATTTTATTGCTAACCATCTTTTCATTCAATATGCAGTAGAACAACAAATACACAACAATAACCAAATCATTCAGGAGATGCGTAAAAACCTCGATACAAAATTGCAACATTATCAACAACTGAGCATGCAATTTTATTTGAATGCCCAAGCGATGGAAGAGATTCTTGCTGAAACACCTATTCTTGATTGCTGTACAATCAAAAACCAGCTGGATGGATTTGTTAATTCTAATCGCCTCGTGGCATCAGCTTACCTCATCACCGATAAAGGGATTATTTTCAGCGGTACAGGGATTCAAGATATTGATACGATCAACACAGCAATTCAACCCACGCTTTTAGCTCTTGAAGGACGTATACATTGGACCAAAACCTATCCAATGATTACCAATTTCGGTCTCACTGATACTTTCTTTTTTGGAGCTCGTCACATTCGTCAGGAACAAAAACCTATCGCAACTCTGCTGCTGGCTTTTAATAGTTTATTCTTCGACGACTTTTTTCAATACACCCCATTTTCAAAAAATCAACAAGTAACTTTAACTAACAATTCGGGAGAAATAATAGCTTCGAATCACCCTTCATACATTGAAAAGCCACTCGGCAAAACAAACATTCGCCTCTCTGCAACCTCTCAAGCCAGTGATTGGAATATTTCCTTAATACTAGATACCCGCAACATTTCTGGAGAACTCACTTTTATTCGCAATGTTTTCAATCTGAGCGTAGTGCTCTATTTACTCTTCTTTCTCATCATAAGCCACCTCATCTCCAAACAACTTACAAAACAAATTCACTCCCTTACTTGTGCAGTAAATAAGGTTGGGGAAGGGATGTTGGATATTCAAGTTGACGTCGCCCATCATGACGAGATTAAGCAACTCTCAATTGGTTTTAATGCTATGACAAGCCGCATTCAAAAATTACTTCAAGAAGTAAAGCAAGAGGAGGAAGATAAACGGAAAGCTCATATGCAAACTTTGCAATTGCAACTGACCCCCCATCTACTATATAACTCTTTGAACACTATCCGATGGATGGCTCAAATCAACGGACAAAAAAATATTAAACAAATTACTCTCGCTCTTACTCGTTATCTACGCAGTCTCTCCGATATTGAAAGCGAGTATATTCCCTTACGTAAAGAACTAGAACTAATGGAAGACTATGCGGTTATTCAGCGTTTCAGGTACCAAAATTTTACTATTGTACAGGAGGTTCCCAAGGAACTTCAAGATTTTCTAATTCATAAGTTAATGATTGTGAACCTTGTGGAAAATAGCATTATACATGGTATAGTTGATCTTCCTGAACCAGGAGTGATAACCGTGCGAGCAGAAATCGAGATAGAAACTCTCTATATCACCGTCAGCGACAATGGCAAAGGCCTGCCCAAAGACCTCACTGATTCACTGACACGCCAAGAAAATGTATACGAAACTGACGAACTGAATCACACCGGATTACGCAATATTCAAACACGATTGCGATTATATCATGGTGCAAAATATTCATTACTTGTCAATTCCCAGCCGGGTCAGGGTTGTTCCGTAACCATACCGATGCCCCTCATCACCAAAGAACCTTGAAAAAGATCACCAAGATCGATCACAGTTGTAGAGGGCAATAATATTCTCGAGGGGAGTTCCTGGTTGGAGATTATGACACGGTGCACAAATATACCGTCCATGTGCTCCAAGAGTGGCAATATTACTGCGCACCTCAGTGACTACATCATGGGACGTCCCAAAAGGGAGGATCTGTTGATTCTCGACAGCTCCATGAAAAGCCACTTTTGACCCAAAAGTCTCGCTAAGATGTGCGCAATCCATACCAGGACAGACATGCTGAATAGGATTTATAACATCGACTCCTAAATCAACCATGCGTTCAATAATCGGAAAAGCTGCTCCATCTGAGTGGTAGAAAGCATAAGCTCCCTTGGAGTGAATTAATTCAATCAGCTGGCGATACGGCTCACTAAAGCGGGCCTCCCATACTTCAACTGATAGTAACTGCCGATCCTGCATCCCCATATCATCTGATAAGTAGACAATATCGAGAGCATCACCACAAACTGCAAAAGCTTTTTCTATATAATTCTTTTGAATCGTGAAGATCTTAGCAATAATAGCGTCGGCGAGCTCGGGCTCGACATAGAGATCCATGAGCGAAAGATCCATAGGGCGTAATTTACAATATATTTCAAAGAGCGATATGAAAAAGAGCATCCGCACCCACTCATTATGGTGCTTACAACTCTCTAGTAGATAGTGGTAATCAAAATTATTAGGATCAGGCCATGCGTGCGCTTCAATAGCTTCAATTGTTTCAGCCTCTAGCAGAGGATACGAGACCACCTCTTCATACGATCCATCCGTGCTATGGGCAACGGTTCGAATCCCGCTACCCCATTCATTTACTTTAATGAGACGTCCATCACTATCTATTTTTGGTTCTTGCAACTCTTTATAGGGAGCAGCTACCCAAACTATTTTATCTATCTCCAGGTGACGCCATACCTCTTGTTCATCTGTAATTTGGTAATAATCCATCAACTGTTTCTTAATCTCTGGAGTATACCAGATGTCAAAAGGAACTTGATCACTCTGCTGGCCAGCTAACACTGAAAGTACACGTTCACGTGGAGTCATACCAAATTTCTCCTTTAGTTCTAATATCTGCCAACTTTCGGTAATGCTTGGTATACTGCCAATACATTCTCTAAACTTGAATTATCCTGTAACAGGTGGGTTGGAGAAAATAAGTACCCCCCACCCTCCATCATTATATCCAATAACATCTCTAACTCTTTCAGCACAGCTTCAAGCGACCCAGAAACAACTGAACCTGCGGTTGAAAAACCTCCATGAAGAGCCAAATGATTGCCATATTTAGCCTTCAGGTACCCTGGATCCATCAGAGCAGCTTCTGGTTGGAGGGTATCGACGGCAACAATTCCCATCTCAATAAAATCATCAAAGGCCCATGACGAAGAACCGCAACTGTGCATCATCACCGGCACATTATATATTGTAGCAAGGTCTATAAATTTTTGATGACGTGGTCGAATGATTCTCCGAAACATCTCTTTAGAGATAAGGGGACCAATCTGAGCGCCCAAATCTTCTCCCATCCAAATAAAATCGATACGTCCTTTCAAGACCTCTAAACTACGCTCCATCTGAGCCAACTGGACTGCTAGGCGTCGGTCAACTAAACGCAACCAAGCTTCGTTTTCTTCAGCCAGTGCTACATAGACGTTCTCCATTGAGCACCACATTCCAGTAGTATTTAAGATATCTCCAAGGCCAGGATTCCCAAAGTAGAGAGCTAAATCTTTCCACGTACGGGCCTGTTCTCTCAATAACTTATAATCATAATCATCAGGAGGGGGCATCGGCCAAGATTCTACTTGTTCATGCGTTAAATCTTGGAGCGGAAAATCACAATAATCCCAATAGCCCCCATGTTCATGTTCAACCCAGCGACACACTATTCCCCATTCCGGATCGACTCTCCGCTCCTCCTTACTCTGGTGGAGAGGTTTACCAATATAGGGGAGAGATAGCTCACGAAAGTCCACCTGCAAAGTCCGTAACAGCGCCTCATCAGAATGAGGCGCTAATTTAAAATGATCCTTGAGCCTCCGATCGATACCAGCATTAGCTAGATAATTAATCGGTACCCGATCTACAGGTTCGCGATAGAGGGCCCTAACGACCCGTTCACGAGAACTATATACCTCATGTGTGTTCATGGGAGCTCTACTTTACAAACCGCCTGATAAAACCCAGGAGGAATATGGTATGTCTGGTTGTCTCCCCCCTGATAGGGGCATAGGGGAGACTCCATAGTTTCCAACACAACCTCTGCATCAGCAGGTTTTTCCAGAAATTCTAAAAGAGTCAATTCTGGCGGTAAAAAGAGATAACCATCGGTATCAGGGGGAATTGTTAGCGTCACTACTACACTACAATCATTGCGTTCCCACTGCAAGGTAGCCTGACCATATGGAGTAACAACTGATGCCGAAGCATGGCTAATCTGCGCTATATAAGCTGGCGCTAAGTTAATCTTTCGCCACCCAGGAGCCAGAGGAGATAACCCTGCTACATAGGTATAAAACCATTGATCGATGGAACCAAGCATAATGTGATTATGAGAATTCATACCTTCACAGAAAATAGGCTCCCATCTTTCCCAAAGCGTAGTGGCTCCTTCACGCAACATATAGATCCACCCGGGATAATTCTTTTGATTAGCTATCGTGTAGGCTTTTTCCTGATAGCCCCAGCGTGATAACTGTTCTAATAGATACCGAGTTCCATGAATTCCAGTGCCAACATGATCACCAGAGGTCGCAGCAACGAGGTTATTCAATTTTGCCGCTAAAGTTAGTGATTTTTGCTTATCAAGTAAGTCACTAGAGAGCGTTAACGCCTGTGCACTCTGATCCGGAAAGTCCCAAGGAGACATTGGTAAACTCTCCATGTGGGTCCCCTTCCAAAAGCGTTTACATAGAGCATCCCCAATGCTCTTGGCCTTATGCCGATACTTTAAAACATCCTCAGTTTTTTGGAGAACTTGGGCAATTTGCTCCATCAGCGAAAGGTCATGATGTAGATACCAAGTCGAAATAAATGGCAATCCGGTTTTCTTAGAAGTAACTAAACCCGGAGCACACCAGTCTCCGAACGTACCTAAATCTTCCACAATTCCATCTGTGGTCTGAGAGAGCAAAAACTCAATATAGCGTAGAAAAGCGGGATAAAATCTCTCCAGCACCTCTTCATCTCCCCGATAAAGATAAACATACCACCCGATAGTAATAAACGCACTGCCCCAGGCTGGGTCGGCAGGCTTATCCATCCAGAACTTAGGAGCTACATCGGTAATAGAGCCATTTTCATTTTGTGTATCTGCAATATCTTGTAGATATTTTTCGTAAAACAACTGTACCTCATAATTCAACAACGCCGCCGGGGCTGCCAAGAGGGCATCTCCTAGCCATCCATGACGTTCATCGCGCTGTGGAGAATCGGTAGGAACTCCCATCATGTTTGAACGTAACCCCCAAAGGATGGCTTGATGAACCCGATTAAAATCGTCGTTGGAACAATGAAAAGTCCCCACAGGGTCGGCTTTGGTATGTACAAAAAGCCCCTGAAGGTTTTCCAATTTAGGAACTCCTACGTATCCCGCTACCAACACATATCTAAAACCATGATAGGTTGAAACAGGGTGCCACTTCAGATATCGCCCATTACAAATAAGCATATCTGTTGCTTCTGCCTTCCGATTGGAAGAGGGGTTAAGCTCTCCATCTTCAGTAACGTTTTCGGCAAATTGGAAAGTTAACTGGGTACCAGAAGGCTGTTGGCCTTGAAAAATAACAAACCCAGAAAAGTTTTGTCCAAAATCATAGATATAGCCACTCTTCACACGCCACATGCGTACTGGAAAAACTTCTCGTTCAATCATAATCGGTGGTTCATACGCTGCGCTCAAAGGATAGCCTTGAACCTCTTCAACCCTTAAACTTTCATTATCACTTAACACTATCCGACTATCATATACTTCGCCATTGAATAAACTATTTTGTTGAACTGGGCCTGTAGAGACGACCCAACTGGAGTCAGTACAGATCCATTGCTGAGCATTATTTTCATATTCAATTAAGATCTGCACATATCCACGCGGCTTTTCAAATCCATAGAGGGCAATATGTCGACCATTGCCTAAAAAAAGGGTAATTGCCAACTCTTGCTTATTTATGGTAAGCGGTAACACATCATACAGAACCCGCTTATGATAATCTGTTTGGGAAGGAGTCAACACCCGCTCTCCCACCTTCTCCTGCCCAAGATACAATTGGTAAAGCCCTACTCCAGTCACGTACGCCCGTGCTCTTTTAATCCTCATTATCGGTTGAGTAAGCTTCACATAAGTAGACAAATATATACCGTAGGTATGCAATCCTTCTTTCTGATTAGTCTTTTGGCCAGGAACACCACTTTCCCACTCTCCTGCTGTATACCAGACAGGAGTTGGCGTACTAATCCATTTGGCCTTGTAGTCCGCAGAGCCCAACATCGCTGTTTCAAAGCAAGAGTAAGCAGACCATCCACTCCAACTACCTGAGGTCCCACCAACTCTGACACGCCAGGAGTACATCGAAAAAGGTGCAAAAGCATTCCCTCCATAAACCACTGCAAAAGATCTCTTGCTACGAACTGGTCCAGAGTCCCAACAAACAACACCCTCTTTATCCAGAACTTCTATCTGATAAGTCTCTTGTGACCAAGAAGGAGCAATATCAGGGGTAAAATTCCAAGAAAAACGGGGGTTAGGAACATCTATCCAAAGTGGTGTCGGATGCAGTTCACACCGTAAATTGGTGGGAATTATAGTTGAATTCTCAACACACGCCATATTAAACTACTCCTTGATTGAACCGGCAGCTAATCCCGATATTATCTGGTCTGAGAATACCAAGAACACGATAATTACTGGTATTAAAGCAAGTGTTGCTGCCGCAAAGACAAAATTCCAGTAAGCTAAAAAATTGGCTAGATATTGATAAATAGCGAGTGTCAGTGTATGCAGTGACCTCTTTCCTAAAAACACGAGCGGTAGATAGAAATCATTCCAGATCTGCACGAAACTGACCGTCATTACTGTAAATATAACCGGCTTCGAAATTGGCATCATTATTCTCCAGAAAATAGTAAGTTCTGAAGCTCCATCAATAACCGCGCTCTCATGTAATGCCGCAGGTAGATCCTTAAAAAACTGCGAGAATATAAACAAAGAAAAGGACATATTTGCAGTATAGAGAATAATCATCCCTAAAAAAGTGTTGGTTAGATTAAGCGTGCGCATAATTATAAACAGGGGTAAAATTGCAATCTGTATAGGAAACATCAATCCTAACAAAAAATACAACTCAAGCGCTTGGCGTCCTTTAAACTGATAGCGAGATAGGCCATAGGCAGTCATTGAAGAGAAAAATATTAATGAGACTATCGATAGCATAGTCAAGATGATACTATTGAGAAAGTTTTTGTAGAGTGAATCTTTAATGAGCACCTGTCGGTAATTCTCGAAAGAAATTTTAGTCGGAAATCCAAAAGTATTAAACAATAAATCTTGCTTTGTCTTAAACGAAGAGATAATCATATTTCCGATCAACACTACAGCGATTAAACAGTACAAGATTAGTACGATGGTAGCTATCCAACTGCCAATTCCTTGCCGCCTCTTATACATCAAAACCTCCCTGATTTGAAAATTCCATGATCATCGGTTGAACAATCGATTAAATACAAATTTCTGTAAAAGCGCTATCACAAAAATAATTGAAAACACTACTACACTGATAGCAGCTCCAAAACCGAGGGCAGTCTCGCCAAAGTAGGCATCGCCAAATGTATAGCGAAAGAACATCAAGTTCAGAAAATCGAGCTTCCCATCAATGCCCCCATTGAGCCCCCCGACAATGAAAGGTATATCAAATTGGGTTAAGGCAAAGATTGAACTCAGTACAACCACATTTACAATTGATGGTTGCAGAAAAGGCAACTCAACTCGCCAAAAACGTTGCCAGACTGAGGCCCCATCTATGATCGAAGCTTCAATCACATCCTCCGGGATGTTTTTCATATTTGCCAGAATTATGACCATTCCGACCCCAATCCCATTCCATCCGATGACACTGACTAAAAGATAAAAAGCAATATTAGAGGAGCCAAACCAAGCACTCACTAACTGCGTCCAACCCAAGGATATAAATAGATTATTTAACATACCTATGTTTGGATCAAAAATAAGTAAGGTAAAAAAGCCTACAATAGAAGGGCTAATGACGTAAGGAAGAAAAATCATCAGTCTAAAGAAACCATGACCATGAATTTTTAAATGGATCAAATAGGCCATCCCGATTTGAATAGGTATAAACACAAAAACTGCAATGGCCATATACCGAAAATTGTTCCCTAGTGCATTACGGAAAATACCAGACATTCTCGGTTCAAAGAAAATCCGTTTAAAGTTATCGAACCCAATAAAATCCATTGCTCCCATCCCAGACCACGAGAAAAAGCTGTAATAGATAGCAAAACCGAGCGGGACAATCATGAACACAGTGTACAAGATGAATCCTGGTGTAATAAAACCGATGTATGCTTTGGGTTTTGTCATAGTGTCTCTCTTATATAATAACTACGGAAGTGGATGCCGAATATCGGCATCCACACAAACTTTCCTTAAAGATTAGGGTAATCCATCATTGAATCGAGGGTCTTCACAAAATCTCGTGGGACAACAGTCCCAGTGAATAATTTTGGATTGTCTTCTTCCCAAACCTTGGTCGGGGATTTACCTTCAGCATGACCGAGAACCAGTATGTTGTAGAAACTCTCTAGCTCTAAATTCGCATCGGCAATTTCATCAGCCAATGCACTCCCCGAGGTAACACCTTCTAATCCTGCGATAGCACCAAGCCCATCAACCCAAATCTGTTGTGATTCTATCGAAGCCAAATAATTAGCTAAACGTATTGCTTGTTCAGGATATTTAGTCTTGGAATAGACTGAGAATCCAGCAGCATAGGTGAGCACTATGGGTTTTCGTCCATCGCGGGTTGGAATCTGGAATGCACCAATCTTCATATCAGGATTATTATTCTCGAGAGTGGTAGTTGTCCAAGAACCTGCAACTGTCATGGCAGCCTGTCCACGGGAGAAAGCCAAATACTGTCCAGCTTCATCGACTCCGAGAAAGAGATCGCCATAATACCCTTTTTTGCCCCATTCAATCATTTTTTCCATCGCAGCAACTACACGCGGATCATCAATTCTAGCTTTTCCTGCAGTAGCTTCTATAATCCAATCTGGATGCATGGCAGCAAGAATAGGTTCAAAGAGGAAAAGAATATTCCAGTTATCACGCCCAGCAAGACTCAACGGGATGTAACCAGCTTTCTTGATAGTAGCAAGGAGAGTTTCAAACTCAGCAAATGTCTTAGGAACACTCCAACCATGCTTGGCAAACAAATCTTTGTTATAGAAAGCAGCACGTGTGTCGATTGTGGCCGCGGGAGTTTGGTATAATTTACCTTCCCATGTCACCTTGTCGCGAGACATTTGTGAATAGGCTTTTACGTCGATTTTACCTGTAAGATCCATCAAAGCTCCCTGTCGGGTCAAGTTTGCCATATCGGTGGTTGCTGTACCGTGATGCCAGAACAAATCGGGAGCTTCACCAGCCTGAATGGCTGTAGTGAGCAAAGAGAGATAATTGTCGGGTGTTTTAATCTCATACTCAACTTTAATATCAGGGTTCTTTTCCATGAAACGTTCTAGTGTGTTCCGTAAAGGAAGCTCAAATTGAGGAGTATGCTCCCAAATGGTTAAAACAACCTGATCCCCCTCAAGAGTTGCCTTCTGTCCTGCAGCAAAAAGAGGAAAAACAAGTAATAGAGAGAAAAGAAAAAATACTAATACCTTTTTCATATGATAACCTCCTATGGTTTTCAGTTACTTTTAGTCTGAAATACCAACCTTACGGAGTCCATACTCAATAGTTAGTGATTCATGCTCAAAACCCAGTAAAAATCCTATTAAGGTAATTACGCCCCCCCTAATCCATGCTCAATATTCAGTTCTCATGCCCATAATTCAGATTGTTTGCATATGCAGATCGAAAATCACTAATTGTCTGTCCTGTTATTTTCTTAAATATTCGAGAAAAATGACTGGCACTAGTGTACCCCACTTCATTACTAATCGCCTCTACCGTGGCATCGCTCTCCAATAAAAGAGACTTCGCTTTGCAAATACGAATCGTATTGAGATATGCCACAAAGCCAATACCAGATTCTTTCTTAAACAATTCAGATAAATAGTTACTGTTGAGATTGAGCCGTTTAGCCATATCTTGCAACGTAATATGTTTTGCATAGTGCTCGAGTAAAAAAAGCTTCATTTGCATAATCTTTCTGCTGTGTCCCTGTAAATCGTGTACATAAGCAATCCTCTGCGGCAATTCAGCAGTGTACCACAAAGCTAGTTGATTAAGATCATCAAAATCTTTCACATATTCGAACAAAGTAGCATGCAAATTAATTTCATCCGCGGGATGAACAAACAATGATTTCAATAATTGTTGAACTTGGTGCCAATATACAATGAGGTTCATACAAAGAGTTGGAGGGTCAACTTTTGCTCCTTTAGCCGCAGAAAAATAGATTTTCATTGCATCATGCCAGCGGGGAAGTTGCTCTGCCTGAAATAACCAGATTGGAGGGGGTAAATCAACTTTTATACTACCTTGGACTACAGAGCCAATCACTTTAATTCGTGTAGAATCGATATAGAAAATGTGCTCTTGTACATCCGAGAGTAATTCCCATTGTTTTTGCATAGAGGCTGAAGCGACAATCGCTCCTCGAAACACAACTACGGGGCTGTTTATATACTGTTTTAATTGCTCGATTAACTGGTGAAAAAATTTCTTCCGTATCTCTTCCCTCTCGTCATCGCCATCAAGCACCAACACCAACTCTTCAGATTCCTCGTAGTAAACCTCTCCTATGTTAAAAACTTCTAACACTTTACGAACAAACCGTAAGCACCAAAAGATATCAACACCTGATTTTAGAGGGAGGTGGTTTTTAGAATATTTCTTTTTAAAAATCATACGGTAGACTATAGGATTCGTTAAATTTAAAGGGAGCGATTCATTCTTTTTTAGTCGATCGGAAAAACGATGCAACTCAGCCCAGTCAGGTTGTGCTACAATTTGATCGTGTTTGTTCTCAGATCTTCTTTTATCAATAGGCAACCCATCTAAGACCTTGAATAACTGATCTGCATCTAGTTCATGCTTCAAGATATAATCAACAGCTCCCAATTTAAAAGCATTTGAAACAATTGCAAAATCTTCTAAACAACTGAGGATAACGATTTTTGCACGAACTTTTTCCTTTTGTAGACACTTTAAGAATTCTAACCCATCCATTCCTGGCATCTTGATATCGGTAAGAATGATATCGGGATCTAGAGTAATAACAGCCTGAAGGGCTTGGTCTGCACGTGAAAAACTACCAACAATCCGATATCTATTATTTTGTTCAAATAGCGATTCAATCCCCAGCAGTACTAGCCTTTCATCTTCCACGATAACAATCGACTTCACTACGAGCCCCCTAAGAATAATTAACCTCTTTACACCAACCGCCTTGCCCCTGATTCAGGCGTTACTATAAAAATCATATCATCCCAGTGTGTTCTCTGCATAATATCTCGGTAATAAGATTCTCCAAGTCTTTGTATGTAGTCTTTCAATAATTCATTGGGCACTAAGTTTATCGTACAGCCTCCAAAGCCAGCACCGGTCAACCTTGAACCTATTGCTCCTGATTTTCTACTAATCTCGGTTAAAATATCCAATTCATTGCAACTGACCTGATGTAAATCGCGACAACTGGCATGGGATGCATTCATCAACTGTCCTAGCTTTATCATATCATCAGCATGCAAGGATTCGTAGGCCTCTAGGACGCGCTTCCATTCATTGAGAACATGGGTTAACCGTTCATACAAAAGAAACCCTTCTTCAGGAACCGGAAAGATAGAGCCATCATTGCGCAAACAATATTTGCTTATAACTTGTTGTTCACTAATCTCCAACTCTTGAGCAATATCTGCTACTGAATAGGGCTTATCCACCACTGCATGTTGGATTACATCCCGAAGTTCCGCTTCTGATAGACCGGTTTTTTCAGGTAGCAAGTCTCCCATAAACTCTACTGTGCTAACTTGGTAAGTAGCTTCTAATTCTTTACTTATTAACGCTGTTGCAAGACGACACTCAGTACTTCTTCGATTATAAGCATCCATTACTGTTTGAGTTTTAGGAGCTTCTACTAGTGAATGGGCTACGACCAATGTATGAGATTCTGGTAGTGGTGCCTTTTTACACCGTAATGGATTGAAATTAATTAACAAGGCTTTTTGGCTCTCTCCAAGCAATATAGCAGCTTGGTCCATCCCGCCACCTTGCGTTCCAGTATAACGTTCACTTTTTGCACAGCACTCGGCTAAAAAGAGCTTCTCTTTTTGGCTTACAACTTCAATACCATTTGCACCAAGAAACACTAAAGAAGCCAAGACAACAAGGGCTGAAGATGAACTCATTCCAGCTGCGGGTGGAATAGTACTGTGAATAACCATATCAAAACCACCCATGTTAGCAGGTAAATCAGGCCAAAAATCGAGAATCCCCTGTACTCCAGCTTTAATATAATTGCCCCAATTCCCTCTCTGGTAGGGTGCTATCTTTTGTGCAATCGTAAACTCGATACTACCAAACTTATCTTGTTTATCCCGCACTGAAATACGATTATCTTGGCGATATTGACAAACCCCAATAATCTCACGATCAACCGCGAATGGTAGAACTGGGCAGTTATTGTAATCTGTGTGCTCTCCAATTAAGTTAACCCGCCCTGGTGCTTTAAACACATGAACAGGATTGGTTTGCGGGAGCATTTCTTGCATAGCAGCGATGCGTTTACTATAATCCATGGTATTCCTACTTAGCTCTTATAATTACCTCTAATCTTATAGCGATTAGGTTATTCTGTATACAAATTATTACAATCTCACCCCCACTTCCCTTGTTTATGTAAAAACGTCTCTCTTCCATGTGGTAATGAGTG
>Ga0265293_10010129_pt1 | contig 13271 bp, 11 predicted proteins | sample Munlanlewell138R_FD_192505 | JGI IMG/M metagenome (GOLD analysis project Ga0265293, IMG submission 192505) | Leachate microbial communities from a municipal landfill in Southern Ontario, Canada - Leachate well 138R | ecosystem: Engineered > Solid waste > Landfill > Unclassified | place: Canada... | reverse complement strand
GTTCCATACGAGCAGGCGCGGGAGTTTTTAAAAAGGGTTTGCCAAAGCGTCGAGGGCGCCCGCCCTGATTTGTTTACGATGGAACGCGCCATTGCCAAGCGAAAAAACCGCGTTTATCTCGACGCGGTGCAAAACGGCAGGGGCAAAACGCTTCCGTCTCCGTACAGCGTCCGCGCCACGCCGAACGCAAATATATCCGCGCCGGTAACATGGGACGAACTGCGCGGCGGAGTAACGCCCGATTTTTTCACCATACGCAATATGGACGAAAGAATAGAAAAAGCCGGCGATCTTTTTGCGCCCGTATACACAATGCGGCAAAAGCTCCCCGCCATTTAACCCGATGACGCCTTGTTCTTTGTTTCTTTTGGCGGCGTATACTGTTTCTTGGTGGCTTCCACGCTGCGCCGCAGCCGTTCCATCAAATCGACAACATTGCCCGCGGGCTCCAAAACGGCTTCCTTCGCCTGCACCACATCCTGCCCCGCAACCTTGGCGCGGATAAGGTTAAGCAGCTCCTCCCTGTAGGCGTCGTGATATTTCTCCGGCTCGAATTTGTCCGTCAAATTATCTACAAGCTTAACCGCCATTTCCATTTCTTCTGGTCTTACCGGCACTTTGCCGGAAAGCTCAGTAATGCCAAGCTCGGCGCTGCTTCTTATCTCGTCATGGAAGAACATCATGCACACCGCAAGCGTATCCGCCACCAACCGTATTATGCAAAGATGCTCCTTGTTGCGAAGCGTCACTTTCGCCACCGCGGCTTTTCCGGTTTCCCGCATTGCGTCACGAAGTATCAAATACGGTTTTTCGCCCCCTTTTTCAGGCCACAGGTAATAGGTTTTGTCAAAGTATATGGGATCAACCTCTATAAGCTCTATAAAGTCTACTATGTCTATGTACTTGGCGCTTTTTACGGGAAGCGATTCTAGCTCCTCATCCGTTATAAGCACGAATTTGCCGGGCTCGTATTCATAGCCCTTTACTATTTCCTCATACGGCACCTCTTTGCCGCATGTGGCGCAGAATCGTTTTTGATTTATAGGCGTGTTGCACAGCTTATGAAGCTGCCTGAACGATACGTTTTCGCGCTGTGTCGCCGCTCCCATTTTTACCGGAACGTTAAGCAGCCCGAAGCTTATTGCGCCCTTCCATACCGTCTGCATAAAAAAGCACCTCCTTTTTTATTAGCTTTTCCCGAGGCGGTAAGTAATATGTTAAATAAAAAACGCGGAAGCCGCCTCATTTATCGTCTTTTACCGTCCCGCCCGTCCGCGCGCAAATCAGAGATAACACAGGCAAGCGCATCGGTAAAATCGTCAATATCCGACAGCCTTGTGCTTCTGCCCATAGTTATTCTGCACGAGCTGTGCGCGGCTTTTGGGGATAAACCTATCGCCAGCAGCACATGCGACGGTTCACGCGATTCCGAAGAGCAGGCGGAGCCCGCGGATACCGCGAATCCTTTCGTGTTAAGCCCTATCATAAGCGACTCTCCCTCAACAAAATCGAAAGAGAAGTTCGCGTTGTTTGGCAGCCGTTTTACGGGGTGTCCGTTAAGGCGCGCTCCGTCAATGCCAAGCACGCGTCCAATAAGCCTTTCCCTTAACGCTGAAAGCCTTCTTGATTCGCGGGGCTGCTCCGCGGCGGCAAGCTCGAGCGCCTTTGACATTCCCACAGCCCCGGCCACATTTGATGTGCCGGCTCGCATTCCCCGTTCCTGCGAACCGCCGGTAACAAACGAATGTATACGCGTCCCTTTTTTTATATACAAAGCGCCTATGCCCTGAGGTCCGTAGAATTTATGCGCCGAGAGGGACGTCATATCCACCTGCGGCAATTTATAATTTCTTATATCCAGCGCGCCCGCGGCCTGTACTGCGTCAACATGAAAATACGCGTCGGAGCACGCCTTAACTATTCGCCCTATATCCGCAATAGGCTCGATTGTTCCTATCTCGTTATTGGCCGCCATAACGCTTACAAGCACCGTATCGCAAGTAAGCTTATTTTTAAGCGCGCCAAGGCTTACAACGCCATATTCGTCAACCGGCAGATATACCACGTCAAAACCTTTTTTTTGCAGCTCCTTGCACGTGTTAAGCACTGCCGGATGCTCAATCTGCGACGTAATAATTCTGCCTCGGGTGTAGCCCGCCGTTATGCCTCTTATCGCCCAATTGTTGGATTCCGTGCCTCCGGAGGTGAAATATATCTCATCCGGACACGCGTTTAAAACGCCCGACATAACCGCGCGCGCCCGCTCTAACGCATAGCGCGTCTTTTGCCCGAATAAATGAACACTGGCCGGATTTCCGTAAACCTCGCCCATAAAGGGCAGCATCGCCCTTAAAACCTCCGGCCGCAGATATGTTGTCGCCGCATAGTCAAGATAAACTTTTTTGTTCACCGCAGAGCGACCTCCCTTAATTTGCTTTGACCGCCGCCTTTATTAAAACTTAATATGCCGTGCCGGTCATTTCGAATTCTTATAATACATCTATATTCCTGTTGTTTTAATAATGTTTATTAAACTATATTATTTGACTGACCGCAAAGCGCGGATATAATAAACCATAGGCGTCGCCTGCCATTGTCAAATGAATAGCTTTTTGGCGGCGGCGCGCTAAAGAAATTTCAAACGCGCTTGACAGCGCCGCAACAGCCGGCATAATAGAATTATATGATAAGGAGAGGCGGCATGAGCAAAACTTTAAATGAATGGCTTGGCGGCAATAAAGTGGCGGCGGCGCTAGCCAAAATTAATAAAGAAAGCTTAAGCGAAAATGAAATGCCGGGCTTTACAACCCGCGCCCAGGTTATAGATATATTAAAACAGCTGCGTTCCCTTGTGCTCCCCGGTATATTCGAGAGCGAACCGATATGCGGCAAGCGGCTTGAAGCTGTCATATCGGACAAGCTCAGCGCTGCGGCCGAGGCGCTTTTTTCCTTAATTGTTCGTATACAAAAACATGCGTCCGCAAATTGTCCGCAGAGCGAGAGCTTCGCGGAGCAGACGACCGTTAATATACTGGAGGGGCTTATTAAAATACGCCATTTGCTAGGCGCGGATATAACGGCGGCATACGAGGGAGACCCTGCCGCAAAGTCTATTGAAGAGATTATTCTCAGCTACCCTTCTCTCGAAGCAATAAGCATATACCGTATCGCTCATCACATCCATAATTGCAAAGTGCCTATAATACCTCGAATAATGACGGAATACGCGCATAGAACGACCGGTATAGATATCCACCCGGGCGCCAGTATTGGCCGCAGTTTTTTTATAGACCACGGCACAGGCGTAGTTATAGGCGAAACATGCACAATAGGAAACAATGTTAAGCTGTATCAGGGGGTGACGCTCGGCGCGAAAAGCTTCCCGCTTGACGAAAACGGCAACCCCATAAAGGGCATAAAAAGGCATCCCGACATTGAGGATAATGTAATAATCTACTCCGGCGCGACCATACTAGGGGGCGATACCCGTATAGGGCGCGATTGCGTTATAGGCGGCAATGTGTGGCTGACGCAATCCGTACCTCCCTGCTCGACTGTTTTCAACGCGCAGCCGCTGCCCGTTATCAAGCCGATTGACGCGTAATAACCGTTGATTCTAATTGCATTACAAAATATATTATTTATCAGTATTAAATCAAGCGTTTTTATATTTTGCATAATTCTGTTTTTAATCAGGCTATTATTGGAGTTTCCTAAAATACCGTATCTGTGTAATTTGCGGGAGGGTTCTATTGAAATTACGCATAATCAGAACTATTCAATTCCAAAATTAAAACGAGCGGTATTGTTATCTTTATTCATTGTTTTTTACTTATTTATATTTATAATGATATTCATTTTATAAAACATATTGCTCGAGTATAGCGCTTATGGGCGCTCCGTCGCCGCTTTCTATATTCAAAAACATAGCGGTCATATTGTACAGCCCTTCTTTTACGCCTAAGAGGCACAAGCCCTCTATTATAGGTATTCCCGCTCCAAGCAGTATACGGTGGGAGGGAAACGCGGCGTCCCGTTCTATGGTAAGATAATCGAATCCCAAGGCGCGTATACGTTTTTCCGCCAAAAACCGCGCGGCGCAGTAAAGCACGCTCACATGGTTTGAATAGTAAGAGCCTGTTTTCATATATTCGCTGTTGCGGGTTTTAAGCAGCACAATATCGTTGGGCATAATATCTTTTTCTAAAATATCGCCGCGTTTGATATCGCCGCCGGACGATAAATCAATAACGCGCGCCCGCCCGATAAAAAAATCGGCGGGATAACTATCCGCCTTTTTGCCGTCGGAAAAGAAATGATACGGCGCGTCGAAATGCGTGCCTGTATGTGTGCAAATGCTCACGCGCGAAACATTTGCCGCATCGCCGTTTTCTAACGAATAAAGCTGCTCAAGCGCCGCCGGAGGGTCTGTCGGGTAATGCGGCATACCCTCCTTAATCGGCACGGAAATATTAATAACGGTTTTGTTGTTCATATCAGCTTTCAAACAGCGCGTTAATCATATCCTCCGAAAGACGCTCCGTTATCAAAAACGCGTCTTCCTTATCCTTAACCATTGAATAATACGATGCGAGATTTTCTTCCGTAATCATCGTCTGCACATTAAACTTAAATGTCTGGCCTTCCTGCTTAAGCTTTCGCCCTTTGGCAATCCCAAGCGCGAAATCGAACGCCGCCGCGGCGCCTCCGGCAGGGGATGGCTGCGCGCATACTATAAACCCGTCCGGCTCGGCGGTAACCATTACGGGCGGGGGAGGCGTCTGATTTTTGCCCGGCGGCGGGGCTATGTTTATGCCTTCGTTTTTAAGCGTGTACCATTTTTTTATAAAGCCCGCCGTCACATCACCGCACATAACTTTAGGAAGTTTTCCCGATTGCACGAAAACGTCCAGCACGGCGGAGGCTAAACCTTCCTCACAAATAACCCCGTCCACAGCTTTGTCGGCAAGCAGTTTCTCCGCTTCCGTCTTTGCCGTTTTCTCGTTCCAGTTTGTATAAACGGGCTCCGACGTCTTAATCTGCTGATTTGCCGAAAGCGCCGCGTTTATCGCGCCGCCGCGGGCGTTTGCCTCAACGCCGTCTTTTATGCCAAAGAAGCCGGCGACATTGCCCGCGGTAAGGTTTTGCGCCATAAACCGACCATAGGCGTCGCCCCAGGCCTGATAATCCGTAACAACGTTTATCGCGTATCCGCCGCTTACCGGAGCGTCATAGGCGACGATGGGCACTCCCTCTTCTTTGGCCAAAAGCGTTATCGCCTCAAAGCTTTCCTTATCGGTGTACGCAATTATTATTACGTCCACGTCTTTATTTATAAGGCTTCTCACATCCTGAATCTGCTGATTTAAACCGCCGCCGGCATTATAAAAAAACGTAACGTATATTTCCGCCGACTGCTTTGCCAAAAGGCTCGCTTCTTCCAATCTGTTAATAACAAATTCTTGTTCTTTTCCGCTTAAACTTCCTATGGTGACGCCTATGCGTATTCCTTCTTCCATAATCTTTTCAATTGGGTCGTCGTCCATAAAAGCGGCCTCGTGGCCTTCAAGTCCGGCAATCATATCGTCGTCGTATTCGGAATAATCGTACTCTGAATCGTCGCCGGTCGCAATCTGCGTATCGTCACCCTCAATTGCCGAAACCGAAGTGTCCGTATTTCCCGTAAACAGCACAACGCACAATACCCCGATAACCGCAACAACAAAACATATCGCGAGCAATTTAAAATACCGCCGCACAAACTCGGCAAAACCGCCGTTTCTGCGGCCGCTTCTTGCGCCGTAGCTTCTGCCCCTGCCCGAGCGGTAACCCGCAGGAGACGCGTAGCTTCTTTTTTTCCTTACCAGTCTGCCCATGTTTACCTCTTTACCGGCGGATACTGCCGTACTATTAACCCGCCTTGTTATTTTGCGTCCACTGATCCGCCAACGCGGCAAGCTTGCGCCGCATCTGTGCCGACTGCTCCTCGCCGGCTTCTTCCACGCTCTTGGTTATACGGGCAAGCAAGCTTGAGAGGCTCTCATCGCTAATTTTGGTTTTGGATTCCAAATGCGGCATTACGGTCTTAAAGTTGCTTGTATCCACCGTATCAAACATTTCCGGAACAACCGCGGGATATCCTTTCGCCGCAAGCTCGGCGGCAAAAGCATAGGATACACTCGCTTCGCCGTGCATAACAAAAACCTTTTCCATGCCGCTTTTAAAATGCCCTATCCATTCAAGCAGCCCCGCTTTGTCCGCGTGCCCCGATAAACCTTCTATACGCTTTATAGCGGCCCTAACTTTTATTTCCTCTCCGAATATACGCACTGTTTTTGCCCCGTCCAAAATAGAGCGCCCCAATGTGCCCGCCGCCTGGTATCCCACAAAAAGCACGGTGGAATCCTCGCGCCAAAGATTATGTTTTAAATGATGTTTTATGCGCCCCGCCTCGCACATTCCGCTTGATGAAATAATTATCTTTTGACGCTCGTCAAAATTAATTTCTTTGGATTCGTCCACCGACTGCGCAACCACCAGATTATCGAACGAAAAGAATTTAACGCCGTTTGCTTTATACATCATGGCTTCTTCGTCGTAATATCCGCGGCTGCTTTCCTCAAATATCTGCGTTGCGGCGATACCAAGCGGGCTGTCTATGTATACCGGCACTTTTTCCAGTCCGGCGACGCTTTTGTGCTTAAGCAAAACGCTTATGCTATATAGCACCTCTTGCGTGCGCCCCACGGCAAAGGACGGAATCACTATGTTCCCGCCCCGCGCAAGCGCCTCCGTCAGTTCTTCTTTCAGCTGCTCCCTTGGGTCCATTATACCTTTATGCAGCCTGTCCCCGTAAGTGCTTTCTATAAAAACGATATCAGCCTCGTCTATATACACGGGGTCTTTTATAATCGGCTTGTCCTTATGACCTATATCGCCGGAAAACACAAGTTTTTTTTGGCTGCCGTTTTCCTTAATAAACAGCTCTATGGACGCGGAACCGAGAAGATGTCCGGCGTCCGTAAACCGAACGCTTATGTCCGGAAAAACCGTCGCAATCTCGCCGTAGTTTAAGGCGCTTAAATAACTCACGGCGTTTTGGCCGTCCCGAGCGGTATACAGCGGCTCAATTTCGGGGCGCCCCGCGCGGCGGCGCTTCCTGTTTTCCCATTCCACTTCCATCTCTTGAATATAGCCCGCGTCGGGGAACATTATAGAGCAAAGCTGCGCCGTAGCGCCCGTGCAAAAAATCTTGCCTTTGAATCCCTTTTTGACCAGCAGGGGCAAAAGCCCCGAATGGTCTATATGGGCGTGAGTTAAAAACACGGCGTCAATCTCGCGCGCGTCAAACACAAACCCGTCTTTAACAGGCGAATTCTTCTCGTCCTTTCCCTGCCTTAAGCCGCAGTCGACGAGAACCTTTTTATCCGGCGTTTCAATCATGGTGCAAGACCCCGTTACGCACCCCGCCGCACCAAGAAACGTAATATACATAATCCGCCCCCATTTCTTCATACAATTGTAACAAAAATCATTAATAAATAAAAGCCGAATGTTTTCTATGTTAATAAACAGTTTACATTAAAGACCGCGCGTTTTGCCGCCGCTTTTTTGTTTAATAAGCTTTTTCTTATACCTTACGGCGCAGCGCAGCAAAAGCTTTACAAGCTCCTCGGTATACGCGATTGTTTGGACGTCGCACGCGTATCTTACCGTTTTATCCGCGGCGTCAAAGCTTAACCGTTGTCTTTCTTCCTTTAAATCAAACTTGTCCGTACCGGCCGCCTCTTTTTTTACAAGCGTCATGCGTTTTTCAAAAAGAGCTATTATTTTACCGGCCGCCTTGTCAATACGGCGCTTTATATCCATTTCTTTGCTCCCCGCGGTTATATCTTACTTCTAAGTGTACCGCGGAGAGCTTGGCTTATGCGCCTATAAGCCAAAGGCTTACGGCTGGTAATGCAACGTGATTTTAGTACCCTCCGATTCTTCCGTGCCCGGCGTTATACTTTGTTTCCATATTATGCCCTGATCGATGCCGTCGCTTGACTCTTTGATAAATATGGGTATCAGCCCGATAAGCTCGCATTCTTCTATGGCTTCTTCTATTGTTTTACCTGTAAGAACGGGCACATATACGACCCTGCCCTTTGAAACGGTTATCTTTATAGTTTCTTTTATGCCAACCGACTTATTGGTTTTATCCTGATACAATATTGTGCCTATGGGAGCGCCGCTGTACGTTGTCTCTTTATCGTCTATCTTTATGTTAGCGCCCATTTTGTTAAGCTCCTGCGCCCACAGTTTTATGGCGTCAACGCTCTGCCCGACAAAGCTTGGCACAAATACTTCTTTGCTCAGCGAATATGTAAGCACAAGTATATCGCCGCTGTTATATACGGTGCCCGCGGAGATGCTTTGGGAAATAAAAACCCCCGCTGAAGAGCTCGAATACCGTTCGGTAACGCTCACCGAAATGCCAAGCGAAGCCGCGAGGGATACCGCGTTTTCTTGGGAGTATCCTTTAAAGCCGGGCACGGTTATCATTTTGCCCTTTGACATTACAATAATGATTTCCGAGCCTTTGCTTATTTTTTCCTGCGCCTTTACGCTTTGCGAAATAATCATTCCTGCGGGAATATAATCATCGTATTCTTCTATCATTGTAAGCGTTATACCGTTTTCGGCGGCAAACGCGTAGGATTCGGCAACGGACATCGTTTTAAAATCGGGAACGGTTACTGTCGCCGCTTCGCTTTCGGGTCCTTTTGATATAATTATATAGACGGGCGAATCGCGCCGCACAACGTCTACCGCCGTCTCGTCGTTTACTTCGAAACGGATTACATTTCCCGCGGGGACTGTATCGCTAAACTCTGCCGTAATGCGCACGCGCGTCATAAAGTTTTCCTGCGCCCAAGCCTCTATCTGCCGCGATGTTAAAGACATCAAATCCGGCAGGGGCAGGGTTATGGAAAGATCGGGACCCAGCGAAACGGTCACGCGCACAAAATCACCGCGCCCTATGCGCGTTGCCGGCTCCTTGTCCTGCGAAATTATCCTTTCCGCGGCGACTTCGTCGCTGTATTCACTCTCCGAATTAAGCAGAACATTGTTTTCCCTCGCCCAAAGCTGCGCCTGCGTCAAAGTCATGTTTGAAAAGTCCGGCAGCGCTACGCCGCCCCCGGGCAGCAGTATAATAAGCAAAATAACAATAACGGCAATTACGGCGCCGCCAACCGCCAAACCGATAATAGGTTTGCCTTTCTTGGTATCCGCATAGGCCGTTTTCGTCTCCGGCTTTTTAAAACCGCTTTTCTGCTCGTATTTGTATGTTTTTGGCGCGTCGACGGATACCTGCGCGCCGGTATCGCCCTGTACGCCGCCTTTGCCGTAGTTGCTTAAAAAATCATTGTTATCGCTCATTTTGCCACCTCTTCTTACTGTGTTATATCGCGCTTACGGAATATCCATACCGAAACCGCCGTGCAGACGACGGAAAGAACCGCAAAAAGCGAAAGTCCGTATGCTAAATATATAGGCACGCCGCTTTCGATAAGCCTGCTGATAACCGAATCCAGCGTGAAGAAATCCGAAAGCAGCACAAACGGCACGGGCGTCCATGCAAGCCACTTGACCGCTTCCAATACATTTGAACCGCCGTAGTAGTAAGCGTCTATAGGCATCGGATAAAAGCCTCCGCCTATGCGGCCTTTTATTATGCTCATTACAATAACGCAGCCTATAAAGCATACAGCGGGCACCGATATCGCCACGGCGACGTTTTTAACGGTGGTTGACAGCATAAACGCAAAGCAGTAGGCGAATATTATAGGCACTATACAAGCCAGCATCTTGGGCAGGTAATATGCCAAAAAGCCTATCTGTCCGGATGCTGAGTAACTGGGATTCGCGTAATCCGAGAACCCGAACATCACGCCGTTCATCACAAAATTAAGAATTACTCCGGCAAGGTATAAACTTATGCAAAATAACAGCGCCGCCGCAAACTTGGACATAAGTATTTTTGTGCGCGAACACGGGCGTATCATAAGAAGGCGAATTGTTCCCAGCTGAAATTCGCTCGCCATCATCCAGCCGCCCAGCATTATCGCCAGCATTCCTATTATCGAACCGTAAACAAGAAAGTTAAGCGCCTGGTTTCTTGTTCCGTCGGGCGCGTACTTTAAATCTGGCATGTCCGAGTCTATGGAGTTTTCCGCTATAAGTATAGTAGCGCTGAAAGAATCTCTCAGTTTGTTTATAGCGTCCAAGTAGCGGGAATATGTGCCGTACTGTTCCTTAAGGTGGTACTGCTCATTGAATTCCTTTTCGGTTACGGGCACTTCATATATAAGCCTGCTCTTAGCGTTTTCAATATCTCTCATAGCGTCGTTCTGCCATGACCCGTCGTTGGGAATAATATTTTTCTCAAGGCGGTACTTAAGTATCGGTATGGTATTGCTTTGTATATAATCGTTCTGCCTGTTTAAGTCGTCTATCTGCCATTTTAAGCTTTCCTCCAAGCTTGGGTCGTCTATTATCTGTCTTTCAAGCGCGGTAATCGCTTTATTGTTATTCTCAATATTTTCGTTTTCAATGTCAATACGCATAAATATATACTGCTCGAAATCGTTGCTCTCGAGAACCGCATAAAGCTTTGTATAATACGCCTCCGCGTCCTCTATCGCCTTTAGCCTTTCAATAGAACTAATGTTGACAAACTTGTTCTCAAACATTTCCGTATTATAAGGATCATACCAATAATAATCCCTTACGGCCTCTATCAGCGCGTCAAAATCGCTTGTTGTAATATGCTCGTGTATAAACTTCTCGGCGCGCAATTGTGATTTTTGCCACATCCATATTAAATCCAGACGATAGTCATTTTGAACTTTTATTGATTTCGCCAAACGCACATTATGAGCGTACATTTCTTCAAGCAGTTCATACTTTAGCTCTTTTGCTCCTTCATGCTCAAATTTGTTGAAAGCGTCGAAATTGTCCAGCTGTTCTTTCATCCATTTTATTTCATAATAAAACGGATTGTCAGGCGCTATTGTAACTCCGTCAATAATGATAGGCTCCTCGCCGTAATAATAATCATCCGCAGACGAATCATCCACAGGCGCCATAGTCTCCATTAACGGCCGCGCACCAACAACCCACTGCTGTTTATTGTCGGGAGATTTTATTGCGTTATAAACCGGCCATACTACGCTAAGCAGCAAAGCCAGTATGGCGATAATAATCACAAACTTCATACCGAGTATATTTTTTATTTCAATTTTTAACTGTTTAAAAAATTTCATTTCTGTTACCTCACTTTGCTACCTGATTTGCGTTTTTGTTCCGGTCGTCATGGATATGAAATCCTGTTCCAGCGTTCTTTGCGCCTGATTTACGGCGTATATATCAATTCCCATTCCTATGATAGTTCTTATTATTTCGGGAATTTCGCTGCGTTTCATAACCACGGTTACGCCGCCGTTGCGTTGTTCGCAATTCGCGTCAAGACCTTTCAAATATTCAAGCACCCGCTCGCTGCCGCTTGTAACAAACGAATAGCTGAAAATCTGCTCCTCCGCGGAATCTTTAACCTGCTCTATTGTTTTCTCCCCTATAACCACGCCTTCGTCGATTATATATATACGGTCGCACATCAGCTCCATTTCCGATAACAGGTGGCTTGATATAAACACTCCCGCTTCGGCGTTTTTCGCGAGGTATTTTAAAAGGTCGCGCAGCTCCTTTATGCCTATAGGGTCAAGCCCGTTTGTAGGCTCGTCAAGCACCAAAAGCCTGGGCGTATGCAAAAGCGCCTGTGCCAGCCCAACGCGCTGGCGCATACCGAGAGAATAAGTTTTTACCTTGTCGTTTATGCGCGCCGACATTTTTACAAGGCCGGCGACATCGTCTATGTTTCTTATCTTGTCTTTGCTGTACATAGACGCGAAATACTCAAGGTTCTGTTTGCCCGTCATCCTTTTATAAAGGTCGGGATTTTCTACAATGCCTCCCACGTTTTGCATCGCGCTTTCAAAGTCAGTCACTACATCGTGCCCGCAGACCGTGATTTTGCCGCTTGTTATGGTAAACAGCCCCATAATCATTTTTATTGTGGTGGTCTTGCCCGCACCGTTCGGCCCCAGAAACCCGACGATTTCGCCCGAGTTCACGTGAAGCGAAATGTTGTCTAGTATCTTCCTCTTTTTCATTACTTTTGTCAGGCTTTCAATTCTTAATAGTTCCACAGGACATTATCCTTTCCCACTTATGCGTGAATTGTTTTTACTATACTTAGACGTCTGCCGAAAGCTTTTTGTTCCTTAACTTTTACGATTTATCACAAACTAAAAAAAAGTAAACCGTATTTATTTAATTATATTATAAATTCTAATATATTAATATAAGAAATTATCGGCGCGCTCCGCCAAAACAGCGCCGCTCCGCCGATATTTGGTTGTTATTCTATATACGTCTAAGCTGCGAATAAATTAAATGAAATATATCAAGATGGTGTTGTTCGTCGCGGATTATGCGTCTTATGTTTTCTGTAACAAGCGGGTCTTTGATTGCGTCGGCCTGCGCCGAATATTTGGCTATAGAGGCGGATTTAGCTTCTATTGAGTTGCGCATAAGCGCTTTTATCTCTTTGGGGTAGCGGTTAAAAGCGGGCGACCAGTAGAGCTTGCGTGAACAGCGTGTACACCACAGGCGCGGGTCGGCGCCTAACATCATTGAAAGCCTGCCGAAAATCTTAAGGTGGCGCTTTTCGTCCAAGCCCACCTGATGAAAACAAACGGAGATCTCATTATATTCCGTTTCAGTAACCAATTCGTTATAGAAAAACAATGTCGCCGCGCTCATTTCTGAAACACATCCGCCCATGTTGCTTAGCATTTGTGCCGCATATATGCTGTTGGCGCCGCTGACGCGTACGGGCGGATACGGCTCGTCAACATGATAGTACTCTTCATCGCATTCCATAGATAACGCCCTCCTTTAAACCCTCGCACGGTAAATTATATGGCGGTATTTTTGAAGGTATGCTCCTAAGCCGCCAACATGCAAATAAATGCCCGCGATTAATAAAAAGCGTTGTAAAACACACAGATTTGTTTTGAGGTTTCCTTGAAAAAAGGGCTCTTCTCGGAACTCCGTGAAATATGATATAACAGATACGGGGTGATGCAAGTGAAGCAGGTAGAAAATTTCATCAAGATGTTTGAGCAATCGATTGGAGTGGAAGAACCGTGGCATATAGATCG
>Ga0265293_10010128_pt1 | contig 13271 bp, 12 predicted proteins | sample Munlanlewell138R_FD_192505 | JGI IMG/M metagenome (GOLD analysis project Ga0265293, IMG submission 192505) | Leachate microbial communities from a municipal landfill in Southern Ontario, Canada - Leachate well 138R | ecosystem: Engineered > Solid waste > Landfill > Unclassified | place: Canada... | reverse complement strand
ACAAATACTTAATACTTAATACTTAATACTTTTTGATTGCTTACTTACCGGGACTTGCGATGTATGCCGTGCTTCGGAATTGGTGTTTATCCGTCGATGAACCCGTCCGGGGTTCAACTCCGGCGCTCACCATCCCTGGCTCCGCTTGTCACACCAACCCCGAAGTACTCGTTGATCATCGGCGTTGTTAGCACGATTGATATAAGACTTGTCTGTTTCTGCAAGCTTTTAGTTGAATATGAGGGCTTGCAGAAAATACTGGATGCTCGATTTTAAAGCAGCGTAGCTAGATTAATTTGATCACTGCGTTGAATGTTTTCAGTTAACGTCCGGCACAAGCTTAAAAACTCACTCATGGCATCGCTTTGAAACTTATGCTTATGCCAAATAAAGGTGAATTGGCGGGTCAGGTTCAGCTCTGGCGTTTCAATCGCCACTAAACTGCCGCGCTTGAAAGCATCACGCAGTGCCAAGCGAGAAATACAACCAATCCCTAATCCCGACTCCACTGCGCGCTTAATCGCTTCGGTGTGTTCCAGCTCTAGGCGAATATGAATCGGCCTCTGATGACGCTGAAAAGCTTGCTCGAAAGCCAAACGCGTGCCCGAACCTTGCTCGCGAACAATCCAAGCCTCATCGGTCAGCTCGTTTAGACTGGCATGCCCCTGTTGCGCTAAAAGGTGCTGTGGTGCGCAGAAAACTACCAATTCATCAGCAATCCAAGGTTCAGCAATGATATTGCTATCTTGCTGATAGCCTTCAATTAAACCTAAATCCAGCTGATAATTTGCGACTTGATGAACAATTTGCTCAGTGTTGTGCACATGCAAGCGAACTTTGCAGCTGGGGTGCTGTTGCATAAAATGGCCGATCAATAACGTAGCTAAATAATTACCAATAGTCATGGTTGCACCCACAGAGAGTGAGCCAAAACCATGATTGTCGGTTAGTAAACCCTCTAAGGCCTCTGCTTGCTCCAGTAGAGCTAACGCACGAGGCAGTAGTTGTAGGCCTAAGGCATTGATAATTAGACGCTTTCCAGCACGATCAAAGAGCAAGCAATCGTAGCTGCGCTCAAGCTCTTTTAGTGCTGTACTGGCCGCTGACTGTGACATAGCCAACTGTTCGGCTGCTTTAGAGACACTTTGATATTGTGCGATGCAGGTAAACACCTGCAGCTGGCGAAGACTAAACCGCATATCTGTATTCCTGATATGATTTATACATATTATCAATTTAACAGATTAGAGTTTTAAACCTACACTCTTATTGTGCAATCCTTTTTACGCTGGAGCGTGTTATGAGCAATTTGAATGTTGAGCAGGTCTTAAGTGTTCATCACTGGAATGACAGCTTATTCAGTTTTAAAACCACCCGCAATCCTGGGTTGCGTTTTGAGAATGGGCAATTTGTGATGATTGGTCTTGAAGTAGAAGGCCGCCCCTTAATGCGTGCCTATTCAATTGCCAGCCCCAATTATGAAGATCATTTAGAGTTTTTCAGTATCAAAGTACCTGATGGTCCGCTGACTTCGCGCCTGCAGCACCTTAAGGCTGGGGATCAACTTAGAATCAGTAAAAAGCCTACCGGTACTTTATTATTAGGTGATTTGTTGCCAGGCAAACATTTGTATTTACTCAGTACTGGCACTGGTTTGGCACCTTTTATCAGCGTGATTCAAGATCCAGAAACCTACGAGCGTTTTGAAAAAGTCATATTGGTGCACGGAGTGCGCTATGTCAGTGATGTTGCCTATAGCGATTTCATTACAGAAAACTTACCGCGCAATGAGTTTTTTGGAGAGCAGTTACGCGATAAGTTAATCTATTATCCAACTGTGACCCGTGAGCCGTTTCGCAACCAAGGGCGCATTACTGAGCTGATGCGCAGCGGTAAGTTATTTACAGATATTGGTTTGCCACCGATTAACCCTGAGGATGACCGAGCAATGATTTGTGGTGGTCCAGGCATGCTTGATGACACCAGTACTATGCTTAATGAATTTGGTTTAAAAGTGTCGCCGCGCTTGGGCACCGCCGCTGATTATGTGATTGAACGAGCATTTGTCGAGAAGTAGAGGCACTTAATTATCAGTTATTAAGCAACAAGGCTCAGCTATAAAAACACCGCCGACTGCGATGCAGGGGCGGTGTTTTTATAAGGGTAGAGCAACGCTGTAGATTTAGCGCAGTAGATCGAATACTTTTTTAGCCACATCGCTGGCCGCTTGCACAGGGTTCTGACGGATTGAGGCTTCTTGCTCAGCAATAATAGTAAACAAACCGTCCAGTGCTTGTTCGGTCACGTAGTTTTCGATCGAAGCATCTTTAGCGTCGATCACGCCAAAACTGGCGGCTTGGCCTGCAAAGTTATTGTATTGCTGTGCCAGTCCAGATGACTGGGTGACTTGCTCAATCATTGGTAAAAAGCGACTGCGCAATTGCTCACGACTGCTTTTATCGAGGTAGGCCGTGGCTGAGTTTTCTGGGCCGTTTAAAATGCCTTTGGCATCGTTGATGGTCATTTTTTTCACCGCATCAAGCAACAGCTCTTGTGCTTGTGGTATTGCCGCTTCAGCAGCGCGGTTCATACTGTCTTCTAAGGCTGTGACTTGCTTGCCTTGCCCGAACATTTTCATTGCGCGTGCTGCTTTGCCAAGATTGCTAGGTAACTCAATACGCACTTCGGGGTTTTTATTAAATCCGCCGGGTTTGCTCAGTTGCTCAACAGCGATACGTGTGCTCTGTTCGAGCATGGCTTTCATGCCCTCGCCGGCTTGGTTCTGGCTTAGATCATTGAGTGATAAAGCACAGGCTTGAGCTGCAAATAAAAATCCGATAAATCCAGTAAAATAGGCACGCATAAGGTTTATCCTTGATCGATTAGTGTTTAGATAGCGCTTTTTAATGCCTGTGCAGGAAGCAGGGCTGCTGCTTCACGATCTAGCACAATGGTTAGATTTTTATGTTGTTTAAGGGCGGATGCGGGCAGCTCTTCATCGATTGCGCTATTAAAGAGTTGCGCCATGATGTTGCTTTTATTGCGCCCGGTTGCAACCAAAATAATTTCTTTGGCCTCTAAAATATCTTGGATACCCATGGTAATGGCGTGGGTAGGCATCTCGTTTTGTTCAGCAAAGAAACGGCCGTTATCAATACGAGTTTGCTCAGAGAGTTTGACCACATGGGTACGACTACGAAAGCATGTGAGCGGTTCATTAAAACCAATATGGCCGTTTGAACCAATGCCTAATAGCTGTAAGTCCAGCCCGCCGTGGGCGTGAATGGTATCAGAATACGAGTGGCAAACAGCTTCAATATCAGTGGCTAAACCGTTGGGTAAATGCACGTGGTTAGCAGGTATATCAAGCTGATTGAAGAGGTGCTGATACATGTAATAATTGTAACTTTGCGGATGCTGAGGATTTAAGCCCATGTACTCATCTAAGTTAAACGTAGTGAGTTGTGATAAATCCATGGGGGTCTGCTGTATGTGCTCTAAAAGCTTTGCATAGATAGGCTCCATGGTGCTGCCGGTGGCGAGGCCCAGAGCCGCAGCAGGTATCGCTTTAATTTTTGCAATAAGACGCTGCGCAGTGTAAAGGGCAACATCATCTACTGTTTCGAAAATTTTATACATAAACAAAGGCCATCAAAGAGAAAATTGGTAAAGCGAGCTTAGTTAAAGCGAATTATAACTGTGTCTAGCTTGCTGTATATAGATATTCTATATTTGCGCGTGATCTCGCGAAGCAATAATAAGCACGCGTTGAAAGCTTTAAGCTAAAACCTTGCATAATAAATCCTTATATTGAGGCTGCAGCGCTGCGCCCAGATGTCTTAACGGCGCATGACTGAATTACGAAACTCGCCAGGTGTTTGTTCTGCCCAGCGCTTAAACGCACGCTGAAAAGCCTCGGGGGATGAAAAACCTAATAGCCAAGAAATCTCTCCGAAGGTTAACTCTGTATCGCGGATATAACTGCTGGCCAAGTCGAAGCGTGTTTGGTTGACCAGTTGCCGAAACTGCGTACCGTGAGCCGCTAATTTGCGGCGCAAGGTCCAAGTTGGCAGCTGCAGTTTTTGTGCGATGTGCTTGATGCTGGGCTCGCCATTTTTTAACACAGGTGCGATTAACTGGCTTACTTGCTCAATTAAACTGTGATTGCGGGTTTTTAATGCTAACTGCTCTTCACATAACTGCTGCAGAGCATGCCAAGTGCTGGGGCAGTGCTGAGGGTTGCTTAGGGCAAGGCTTTTTTGACCTAAGCGCATTCGGTTGTGTTTAGCATTAAATTCAATTGGGCAATTGAGATGCTCTGCGTAAGCTGCAGCGTAGTCCGGTTCTTCAAACTCAATTTGCAGCAATTCAATCTCAATGTCGCTTTGGCAGACTTGACGTAAATGGTTAATCCAGCCCAATAAAATCGACTCAACCACAAAGCAATTGTAAGTGTTGTAAGGCGCGATGGAATAAAAGCTCAGCCAAGCCCCATCATTATCTTCAAATAGTTGACTGGCGCCGCGATAATTTTGTGCATACAAAGGTTCGAAACGAGTGATGCAACGTGCCGCTGCGCGTACAGTGGGTGCTTGTGCAGTAGTGATACCCGCTAATCCTAAGTGAGAGAGCATGCTCTGCTTGCCCATGACTAAGCCTAGGGCCGAATTGCCTGTCAGCTCAATGGCCGCATGCCCTAGGCGCATATAGCGTGGGATTGATAATCGAGCATGGGGCTGTGCTAAGCGTTCGGGGCTGAGTTCGAAACGTTCAAATAACCCTGCTGGGCAATCCCCCTGCTGTGCAACAGCAGCCGCGATACTATGGGTAAACGCAACGGATAAATCACCGAGGCGCATATTGGGACGTGTTGCGCTCATTGCCGTACCTTGATGTAGTGAGAGCTAGATGTTCATTATAGTCAATATTCTGTTAAATAGGGTCATTGAGGAGCCTTGATGAGCTGTCTATTGTGGTCATCAATAATTGACTGATTAGCGCGTCTATTGTGTCGCAGCAAAATCAACATCCTGTGTTTGTATCTATTTTGGAGAATCTCAATGCCGAATCCACATTACCCGCATTTGCTGGCACCGCTCGATTTGGGTTTTACCACGTTAAAAAACCGTGTGCTAATGGGGTCAATGCACACTGGGCTTGAAGAGCGCCCTAATGGCTTTGAGCGCATGGCGGCTTATTTTGCAGAGCGTGCGCGCGGTGGTGTGGGCTTGATGGTCACTGGTGGTATCGGCCCGAACGAAGAAGGCAGTGTGTATGCTGGTGCTGCCAAGTTGAGCACGCTAGAAGAAGCTGAAAAACATAAAATTGTTACCCAAGCGGTACACGAAGCGGGTAGTAAAATTTGTATGCAAATTTTGCATGCGGGTCGTTATGCGTTTAGCCCTAAGTCTGTAGGCCCGAGTGCCATTCAAGCTCCGATTAATCCATTTAAGCCCACAGAGCTGGATGAGGAGGGTATTGAAAAACAAATTCAGGATTTTGTTAATTGTGCGGTGCTGGCCAAGTCTGCCAATTACGATGGCGTAGAAATCATGGGTTCGGAAGGCTACTTCATTAATCAGTTTTTAGCGGTACATACTAACCAACGTACCGACCGCTGGGGCGGCAGTTATGAAAACCGTATGCGTTTAGCCGTAGAGATTGTCCGTCGTGTACGTGAGGCGGTCGGTACTGATTTTATTATTATTTATCGTTTGTCGATGCTCGACCTGATGGAAAAAGGCAGTAGCTGGGACGAAGTGGTGCAGTTGGCCAAGGCCATTGAGGCGGCCGGCGCAACCATTATCAACACGGGGATTGGCTGGCATGAAGCGCGCATCCCAACCATCGCCACTAAAGTACCACGCGGCGCCTTTACTAAAGTGACTGCTAAATTGCGTGGTGAAGTGTCGATTCCATTAGTGGCCACTAACCGCATCAATACGCCAGAGGTGGCTGAGCGTGCTTTAGCTGAAAATGATGCTGATATGATTTCTATGGCGCGTCCGTTTTTAGCCGACCCTGAGTTTGTCAATAAAGCAGCGGCCGGTAAAGCGGATGAAATCAACACCTGTATTGGTTGTAATCAGGCCTGCTTGGATCATACCTTTAGCGGTAAATTAACCTCATGCCTAGTCAATCCCCGTGCGTGTCATGAGACTGAATTGAATTATATTCCTACCACTACCGTGAAAAAAATTGCCGTCGTAGGGGCAGGGCCTGCAGGTTTAGCCGCCGCGACTGTTGCGGCTGAGCGTGGTCATATGGTGACACTGTTCGACTCAGCCAGTGAGATTGGTGGCCAGTTTAATGTAGCTAAACTGATTCCTGGTAAAGAAGAGTTCTTCGAAACCTTGCGTTACTTTCAGCAGAAACTGCAATCGACCCAAGTTAACCTGCAGTTGAACAAACGTGTGAGTGCACAAGAGTTGTTGGCGAGCGGTTTTGATGAGGTTATTTTGGCAACAGGTATTGTGCCTCGCGTGCCGGAGATTCCGGGTATTGAACACCCGAAAGTATTGAGCTACCTGGATGCGATTTTAGGGCGCAAGCCAGTGGGTAAAACGGTGGCTGTGATTGGTGCCGGTGGTATTGGTTTTGATGTGTCAGAGCTGATTACTCATAGCGGTGAATCAAGCAGTTTGGATTGTGAAGCCTTCTGGAAAGAGTGGGGCATTGATTTGGGCTTAGAGGCGCGTGGTGGTGTGGCTGGGGTTAAACCGCAGCTTGAAGCGGCTGCACGCCAAGTGTATTTGTTACAGCGTAAAAAGAGCAAAGTTGGGGCTGGCTTAGGTAAAACCACGGGCTGGATTCACCGCGCTGGTTTGAAAAATAAAAACGTGCAGATGATACCTAGTGTTGAGTACTTGGGCGTTGATGATGCGGGCTTGCATGTCAGTATTGACGGTGGAGAGACGCAGGTATTAGCCGTTGATAATGTGATTTTATGTGCGGGACAAACGCCGTTGCGTGAACTACAAGCAGAGCTTGAAAGTGCTGGTGTGACTGTGCACCTTGTGGGTGGTGCGGATGTGGCCGCTGAGCTGGATGCTAAGCGTGCAATTGATCAAGGCTCGCGCGTAGCAGCTGCTGTGTAAGTTGAGTGTATTAGCGTTGAACTGATAGCGCTGCAGATGAAAGTTTGCGGCGTTTTTTTATTTATAGAGCCATTTTTGCTTGCGTGCAGTGATTGAGAGCGCAACACAGGGGGATAAAATTCTGTTTTAAAAGCTCAAACTGCAGGGTGAATCGGTTAAACTCATCGGGATAAATAAAGAAGAACTATTCTCGCTTGTGAAGCTTTGGCGCTCAAACACTGTGTCAGCGCCTGAATGAGGGTGGTTCTGGATGAGCTGGATAAGCAGTAGGAGCGCGCCATGCACAGCACTCAGTTGATTTATATCTTAGACCCTATGTGCTCGTGGTGTTGGGGGTTTAGTCCCGTGCTGCAGCAGGTGCTTAAGCAAGCCCAAGCTGCAGGCGTTAAGGTAACCTTCCGTGTCGGTGGTCTGCGCACGGGCCAGCAAGCTGTGCTGGATGACGCGAAGCGCACCTATATTCTGCAACATTGGCGCACAGTAGCCGAAACTACAGGTCAGTTGTTTAATTTTAGTAAGGCGCTGCCCAGCGGGTTTTTATATGACACTGAGCCTGCTTGCCGAGCATTAGTCGTGGCTCGTCAGCTGGATGACAGTCTTGTATTTGCTTTTCTAGACAGTCTGCAACGCGCTTTTTATAAGGATGGGCAAGATATTACTCGTCCGAGTACTTTACGTGACTTAGCAGTACAGGCGGGTTATGTTCAGGAAGCATTTAGTCATGCGTTTGATAGTGAAGAAAGCCAGATTGCGACTCAAGCAGATTTTACTTGGGTGCGTAATTTAGCGATCAGTGGATTCCCCAGCTTGCTCGCTGAGCATCAGCAACAATACGCTTTGATCACCAATGGTTATCAGCCTTATACGGCGATTGAACCCCTCCTAAGTCGTTGGATCTCAATTAATGCCAGTACCTGACCAAATAAACTGGGCACACATTCGTCGCTTAGCAGTACAGCATAAACGTAGTTTGATTTTTGCTAATATTTTAGCTGTCTTGGCGACTTTGTGCAGTGTGCCTATTCCTTTGTTGCTACCGTTATTGGTGGATGAGGTTTTGCTCGGACAGGGCGGTCAAGCCTTGCAAATGATGGACCGCTGGCTGCCGAGCATGTGGCAGCAGGCGGTTGGTTATATTGGTTTTATGTTGCTGCTGACCTTTATTTTACGTCTGAGCTCGTTATTGTTTAACGTTGGCCAGAGTAAGATGTTTACTCATTTATCTAAAGAGGTGGTGTATCAGATTCGCCAACGTTTGCTGGCGCGTCTCCAGCGCATTTCTTTGAGTGAATATGAGAGTTTAGGCAGCGGTACAGTCACCACTCACTTGGTGACTGATTTAGAAACCTTGGATAAGTTTATTGGCGAAACACTGAGTCGTTTTTTAGTCTCGATGCTGACTTTAGTAGGCACCGCTACCGTGCTGATGTGGATGCATTGGCAGTTGGCGCTGCTGATTTTATTGCTCAACCCGATTGTTGTTTTTTTTACGATTAAGTTGGGTAAGCGTGTTAAGCACCTTAAGAAACTTGAAAATGACAGTACTGCAATATTTACCCAAACCTTGAATGAAACCTTGGATGCGATTCAAGAGGTGCGGGCGGGTAATCATCAAGGTTTCTTTTTTCAACGTTTATTAGATCGTGCAAAGCATGTGCGTGATCGAGCGATTAACTCGCAGTGGAAAACCGATATTTCCTCGCGCGCCAGTGGTTTGCTATTTCAGTATGGTATTGATATTTTTCGCGCGGTGGCCATGCTCACCGTATTGTTTTCTGATTTGTCGATCGGGCAGATGCTGGCGGTGTTCAGTTACCTGTGGTTTATGATTGGGCCTATCGAGCAATTGCTTAATTTGCAGTATGCGTTCTATGCAGCAGATGGCGCAATGGTGCGTATCAATCAGTTGCTTGAGCGTCAAGATGAGGTCGATTATCCTGCAACTAAAAACCCTTTTGCCGGCCGTAAAACGGTATCCGTTAGCGTTGAAGGGTTGCAGTTTGCCTATGCTGAAGAGCAGGTATTGGATAATTTAAGCTTTAGCATTGCAGCGGGTGAAAAAGTGGCGATTGTCGGCGCCAGTGGCGGCGGTAAAAGCACTTTAGTGCAGTTACTATTAGGTTTATACAGTGCACAGTCAGGGCAGATTCGTTATGCCGATGCAACATTACGCGAAGCCGGCTTGGCCTGCGTGCGCGAGCATGTTGCTGTGGTTTTACAAGCACCCGCGTTATTTAATGATACGTTGCGGGCTAATTTATGCATGGGGCGCGAATACAGTGATGACGCTTGCTGGCAAGCCTTAAGTGTTGCGCAGCTGGCCGAGACGGTGAGCGCTCTGCCAAAAGGCTTGGACAGCATCATAGGCCGAGCTGGGGTGCGTTTGTCCGGCGGGCAAAGGCAGCGCTTGGCCATTGCTCGTATGGTGCTTAGTGATCCGCACGTAGTTATTTTAGATGAAGCAACATCGGCCCTCGACAGTGCTACAGAGTTTGCCGTGCACCAAGCGTTGAGCACGTTTTTAGAGGGGCGTACCACCTTGATTATTGCGCATCGTTTAAGTGCAGTAAAGCAAGCTGATCGTATCTTGGTGCTTGCTAATGGACGTGTTGCAGAGCAAGGTACGCACCAGCAGCTGTTGAATGAAGATGGCTTGTATGCGCAGTTATATGGCACGTTGCAGTGCTAAATCTTGGCTGATTTAGCGATCAGGCTGTGTATTCATCATTTAAGCGCAGTTAAGTGTTTAAACAGTACAATTGTGTTGACAAGATTAAGAATTACGCCTAATCTACGCCCCGTCCACGAAATGGGGCTATAGCTCAGCTGGGAGAGCGCTTGCATGGCATGCAAGAGGTCGACGGTTCGATCCCGTCTAGCTCCACCACTTTTTAATTAGCATGAAAAGTGGCATAACATGAATGTGTTATGTTTTAGAAGGTTTTGTCCCCTTCGTCTAGTGGCCTAGGACACCGCCCTTTCACGGCGGTAACAGGGGTTCGAGTCCCCTAGGGGACGCCAATTTTAAAATGTATGATTGTGTATGACGTGTCAGTATAAATTGTTGTTTGTACTGGTAGTTGATTGTATGCAAAGTTTAAAATGATAAAATCATTTAGCTTAATATTTCACTAATAAGTATTTAACTGTACTTGTTTCGAAGGTTTTGTCCCCTTCGTCTAGTGGCCTAGGACACCGCCCTTTCACGGCGGTAACAGGGGTTCGAGTCCCCTAGGGGACGCCAATTTTAAGAAAATCTCTTAGATACAAAAAGACCAGCTTATAGCTGGTCTTTTTGTATCTGCTGTACTGTTATTACGCAGCATGCCTGAGTTGATCAGTGCAGCGTTTAGAAAAGCGCGTCGCCACTGCGGCGAGCTTCACGCTGCAGTTGGTAAACAAAGCGCTCAATGATGCGCTGGGCGGCGCCGCTCAAGTCATGGAACTTAAAGCCGGCCAGTGTTGCGCTTGTTGCATCGTCATTGTTGAGGTGACGCAGCTCTGCGCTTAAAATAATGTTGCCGGATGGCAGGCTAATAGAGAAGGTTTCGTACAGTTGGCCGGGCTGTAGTGATACGTTGTCTGACTTGATATAAACTTTACAGCCTGTGGCTGAGATATCCAGTAAACGTCCGCTGATTGTTTTAGAGAGCTTGCTACTGTCAATGTGTACGTTTAGAGATTGCTCTGGCAGCGTATCAGCGCGAAAAGCATTTCTGCGCTGATGATAGCTGATCTGGACTGGTAGAGTTAGCCAGTAACAGCGTGCGTCGTCGATGGTGTCGAGTAGTGCAGGCTGGCTGTGTGACCAAGCAATGCGTACACCTTCGCGGTAGCTGACGATATTAACTTTTTCGCCGTTTAAGAGGTGGCGCTCACCATTATTTGGAATCAGCTCGTCAATGGCGATGCGGTTGTTTTCACGATCAACGTCAACAATATAGCTCTGAAAAATTTGTTGGCGCCCTGTAAATTTCAGTTCCAGTGGGTCGCGGTTATTCATCAGTGCGCGCAGGTGACTGATGATTTCTATTGGAGAGTTGAGTTGTTGGGGCGACTGCGAAGCGTTGCCTTCAGAAAACAAGTCAGACACTGTCAGTATTACCCCTTTAATTTTAGCTGCATTAAGTTCTTGAATTGAGCGGCAGTATAGCAGTAATTGCTAAGTTGCTTGACTTGTTTAGTGCTTAAGCTTGGCTGAAAGGGCGCTGTTTGTAGGTGCTTGCTGCGCTGCCTGTTTTATCGTAAAGGCTGGGAGTGTTTGTGCCGCGAATAATATTGAGCATGCTATTGACGCTGGTTTGATTGCTACGAATTAAGCGACCATTGCGTAAATTGGCCGCTTGGCATTGTTCAATCAGCGTGTTGAGCTGAGCGCTGCTGTCTAATAGCTGCGCTGCCAGTGGCGAGCGTGCTGAAAATTCTTGTAAGCCTTGCAGGTCGGCAGTTGTATTGTTTTGTAAAAGCAATTGGCTGCGTTCGGCCGTATGCTGCTCAAGGATGCGTAAGGCGGGTTGCTTTTTAGTTAGCAGCACCTGTAATGCATCAAGATCACGCTCGCTTAAGGCGCTGAACTCTTGTTCCAATAAAGACAGCAGCTGTTGTGCTGTATTAATATCCGTTACTAAAAGTTCAAGAATGTACTGATCAGGCATAGTGGCTTTAACCTACTATTTAAATTGAGCTTCTAAACCAAGTAGTTTGCTAGCAACGCGCTGGCTATCAACTTGGTAACTGCCTTCTGCAATCGCTTGCTTGAGTTGTGCAACTTTTTCAGAATTTACGCTCGGCATGCTAGCAATTTTCTCGGATACACTTTGTAATTGGCGCGCATTTTGGCTGAGCTGCACTGACTCACCGGAGTTGCCCTGTTTATTTGTTTGCTCAAGTACGCTTTTTTTAGCGCTATCTTGTGCACTTGATTGTGCGGTGCTGAGCGAGTTTGCTTTTGTCGGCTTGCTCAACCCTGCTGTGTTGTTTAAGTTATTAAAGTTGATAGCCATGTTGATAAACCTCAAATACAGTATTGGAACACTTAACGAGTAATCGGCTGCTAGTGAGGAAACTTTAGCGCTAATTTTGCATATGCAATTCGCTATTTTCCTACAGTTTATTTGAGCGAGTCTATTTACATATCAGCACTGCTCACTTTACTGCAGAGTGTTTTACATTGCTACTTCAACTTGGCCTGGGGCTGTCACTCGAGCATGCACAATACGCTGCGAACGCGTATTGCGAACTCTGATTTGTTGGCCAATTGCGCCTTCTTCTAGGGCTATGCCCGGCATACGTACGGACATAGAGTTGCCGTGTGCGCTAATCACCACCGCGTCGCCTTTATCGATTGCTGCTGCAGCTTTTAAAGCGTTGGCGGAAATAACTCGGTTGGGCTGAATGGGGCGTGTGAGTTTTTTCCCGACAACATGTTCAAGATTAAGTATATAGCCTTGGCGTAGACTGCTAACATCACGCTCAATAAGCTGTACATCAGCTGCTTGCACGATACTGTTACGTGGCATCGAGCGTAAAGCAACGGCCACTTCTCTGAATAAATCAACGTGGCCTGGTACAAAAATTGTCCAGGGTGCAGCACTATTGCAGTGCACGCGAATGGTGACTCTGCCAATCGGTTGCGCGGGACTCTCAAGACTTGCTTGTAATGGTATTGAGCATTCAGGTAAGCGTAAGCGTGGGTCGAGGCGACCGATTTTTACCGTGTGACGCCCTGTTATATTATTATCTTCTAGGTATTGCGCACTAATCTGCTCAAGAAAAGCGGTACTGGTGCCGATAATTTGTTGTTGGATACTTTCCGCGTGTGCGTTACTCGCTGGCGTGAATAAAATGCATAGGTATACGGCTTTGCTGAGAAGGCAAAAGCGTTTCATAGAGTGCCAAGAAAACGTCGTAAATAGATTCATAAAATTAGTAAAGCAATAAATATACCGCATTTGGTTTTCAGCGCGCTAAAAGTATATTAAATGTTAGGAGCCTGAGTATGGCCAGTGTCATGGATTCAGTAAACCAGCGGACTCAACTGGTGGGGCAAAACCGTTTAGAGTTGTTACTGTTTAGGCTCAATGGGCCACAATTGTACGGAATTAATGTATTTAAAGTGCGCGAGGTTTTGCAGTGTCCGCAATTAACCTTAATGCCTAAATCCAATCCTATTGT
>Ga0265293_10010127_pt1 | contig 13271 bp, 11 predicted proteins | sample Munlanlewell138R_FD_192505 | JGI IMG/M metagenome (GOLD analysis project Ga0265293, IMG submission 192505) | Leachate microbial communities from a municipal landfill in Southern Ontario, Canada - Leachate well 138R | ecosystem: Engineered > Solid waste > Landfill > Unclassified | place: Canada... | reverse complement strand
AACAAAAAGAGGTAATATAAGGAGTATCCCTTGCATTACCTCTTTTTTTATGCTTTTTGCAAATAAATAATGTTATTTAACCTTTCTTTTTCTTTTTGTTTACCAATACCACGATAAGCGCCGCTACGGCAGAGCCGCCCACTACAATAGCGGCTGTAATTAGCAATAATTCTGTGCTGTACACCTTGCCGCCTATAACAAGCCCGCCCTTAACCTCATCTGCGGGTGTGCTAGTGATATAAAAGTCGCCAAAGGAAGTTATCGCCGCCGACAACTTTCCATCCTCTAGTAACTCCGATTGAAGTTTGGTAAGTTTATCACCGTCATAATAGTATATTTCCGCATCCTTTGTGCCAATGGGCATTACAATATTTACCACCCCTCCGCTAGGTATTGCAACGGGATTTCCCGCTGAATTAACTGCGGATAAATTAAAGCTATAAGAGTGGGGCATATTGCTAAGCGTCTTGGCGCTATCCATTCTTGCATTTATTTCCGCATCTGCGCCGCCCGCTTTGTTTATGTGAATGACAACATTATCACCTTTTTTTAAAGAAAGAGTGTTGGAGTCGATAGTAAACATCATTGCGCCCGAAAGTCCTTGGGGGATATCGTTTATTCTTGTCACAAAAGTAATACCCACATCGGCAGCGGCGGCGGCATTTCTCTTGCTAGCGGCAAGCGCATTTGATGATATCTCGGTTACAAAGTCCATACTGAGCGCACGGAATGCGCTAAGCACATTTTCCCACCCGTTAGCGGTGTAGTCATCTTTGTTAAGTTCAGCAAACATCTCCGCATAAAGGGCGATTCCCTCGTAGTCATAATCTAAGCCAATCACGCTATATTCTTGAATGTTCCCTGCGTTGTCCTCTGCTAATATTTTAAATGAGGGCTTGTTTACAATATTTCCTTTGTAAAGATTGTCTGGGTCGCTAACAAAAGTTTCTCCCGTTGAAAAGCGCACCTCTTTAATTCCGCTTGCGCTGTCCAATGCCCTAACCGATGCGTATAACGGCATATCGGGCGAAGTAAGGTCACAGTAAACAGTAAAGCTAGATGATATAGTTTCTACCCCGGGCGGTGTTCTATCTATGTAAGGAAGTGTAATACTAACGCTTTTTTCTGCTCCGTCCTGATAATAATATACAATTAATGTGCCGCTCCCCTCTGTAACCACGCTAAAAGGCGCTGTGTAGGGTTTGCGATGTTGACCTGCGGGGTTAACCAAGGTATATTCTTTTATCGCAAACGGATGCCCGTCATAGTCCTCGCCCCAAGTTATCTCAATAATAACTTCCCTAGCAAAATCGGTGTTTTGGGATAAAGTAACTGTTGGTATGGGTGACTCTGGGATACCGTATCGGGAATAAAAATACTCATAACTGCCCTTATTGCCCGCATTGTCGTATAACTCAAACCTAATTATTCCGTTTGCATCTATCCCTGCAATAAAGCGCTCATTATAGTCAACTGCACCCAAAGCATTCTCAATTCTCACCGTGCCGTTAGTGTCGGTAAAAGTGTATCTGGAGCGCACGGGGTCTATGCCGGAGCGTGAGTCATTTACCAATGTATATGCAAGATTAAAAGGCTGCTGCCTGTATACTTCCAATTGCGCCGTATCCAAAATAGGAGCGGGGGGCGGTTGGTTGTCCGATAAGATATTCCTTTCCAATCGCTTTATTTCTCTGCCGTCCAGATGCTCTGCAATCAAAGTTACCCGCAAAGCCCCGTCATAATTGATATCTACAACCGCTTTGCCGCCTGTGACAGCCCTATTATAATACTCACGAAGTTCAAACTTGCCGCCCGTATCCTCTCTTATCTCAACTTTAAGGCTGGGAGAGTTGAGCAAAAGCTCTATTTGCACCCCTCGTGAAAAACTGCCCGTTTGATACGGCACTCTTTCGCCCTCGTAATTTAAGCGTGTAATCGCATCAATTTCTATAAAAACTTCCTCTGCATATGCAGTATATGTGATGTTTGCACCATACACAAAAAGAGTTGCCGCAATAAGCAATATTAAAATAATATAAAAAGATACTTTATTACTAGATTTGCACATACCTAGAAAATTGTACCATAATACTTGCCTAACTACAAGTGAGCAAATGCGGAAATTTTAGGTAAAATTATGTGAAACCAATTTTATAGCCAAAATAAACAAAGAATTAGAGTAACCCAAAATAAATAAATTTATATAACCACATATGTAAAGTTATACATATTGGAACACCCTAATAACTACCATTTTGTATCTTGAGCAACATTATATGCGGTTTTTCGCCTTGTTTTGCAAAAATTTAAAATCCATTCCCAAGCTTTTTTATTGCCTGCAACAGCTCTTTAGAAATTATATCGCAGTCGCTTATCACAATGCTAGACGGGCGCTCCCGTATTGCGGCAATTAAAATATCGGCGGAGATGTCGCCGCTCAAAGCTGGCAGAGGTATCTCTGTACTATTTGAAAACAAAATTATGCGGTCTAGCTCTCCGCTAATGCGCACACGGGGAGAAAGCTCGGAGTCTATTGCAATAAGAAAAAACACTAGGTCGTAAATATCTTCCTCGCCGTCGCATTGGGATAGCAGTCGGTTGGCAAGCAGAGCTATATTTTTCCAAGATTCTTTAAGTCGGGAACAACGAAACTCAAAAATTGAGTTAATAGAATAGTCCGCACGGTTTTCCAAGCCTTTTTCCACAATAAACTTTTCCTGCTCCTCGTCAAAGTTAAGAAGTGCGCCCATAAGCGCATAATGCTCCATTTTGTATTCGTCTATTGCCGTAATATTTTCTTTTAGATAATCGTACTTATAAAAAACAAGGATTACCGAACTAATAATATCCCTTACCTCGGCAAAAATATCGTTTTTTGCGCTAATATCTATAAAAATAAATTTTTTATGCCTAGTTATTTTTACACTTGTTTCATTGCAGGTTTCTAGGCGAGACAGAATATAATTTTCTATCCGCTCCTCACCCCTCGCTAAAGTCAATCGTATCGCAGTCATAATATTAGTATATGTTTATTAAAAAGAATATGCGCTTTGAAAAATGATAAAGGGTACTAAAAAGGCTGCCTCTAATGATAGCGACCCCAAAAGTGTTTAAATTTGGGAGTGGGCATTACAAAAGAGCAGCCTTGTGTTGTCTTTTACAAAGTAGAGTTTTATTAAATTATTTCTTGCTATCCTTTAAGCTTGCTATCCTTTTAAGCGTGATTATCGCTTTTTTAACAAACTTACCACTCCAAGTTGCTCTCTCCCGTGGGCAAATCAAAGGTGAGTTTCTTTTTCTCGCCGTCCTCAAGATAGACTATGCTTATAGTGTCGCTGGCCACAAACTCTGCGCTAATGATGATTGCATTGGACTTTTTGAAAGCCTTTTTTAAGATTTCCAATTCCTCGTCTTTATACCGCCCAATATCATCGGACACAAAAAGCACATTGCCAAACAAGTTGTTTATTTTTGCAAGCAATAACTTTTGCTCTTTGGTGAACTTCAAGTTGAAATCTCGCAGGAAAAACACATCGGGGTCATTGCAAAACACTCTGCCGTTTAGGTGACGGCGGAATATTGAGTTTGTCATTGCGTTTTGGGTGGAAGGCACTTCACGGTTGATATGCAGTTTGTTGTATATTTTATCTTTATAGGTTAAGTCCACATCACAGCTTATGCGGCAAGCATCCGCATAGCCAAAGGTTGCGCCAAGCGGAACACCGCAGCCAAGTATTAGCTTGTCGCCCACGCACTCACGCAAAAACTCCATAGCCTCACACATTATTGTGCCACGGGTCTTGTTATTGCGTGGCTGCATACATTGACTGTATAGGAAATCCAGCTTTACAAGGTCGTACCCCCAATCATTTAATATCACATCAAAAAACTTTTTCATATGCGCCCGTGCCTCGGGGTGGTAAATATCCAGCGTATATGCTCCGCCCCAACCAGCGCAACCTAGCAGCGGTTTGCCATTTTTCTTTTTTATTAACCAATCGGGATGCTCCCTTGCCGTGCGAGATGCCCTCTGCACATTGAACGGCGCAAGCCATATGCCCGCAAGATAGCCCTTATCGTGAATTTTTTGGGCAAGCGGGCGCATACCGTTAGGAAAATCTGTGGGATTTTTATCTAGCCAATCGCCCACGAAAGGCGCATAGCCGTCATCTATTTGGAAAATAGAGGAGTGGTCTTTTGCTCTGTCCAAACCGTTTAGGTCACGCAAAATAATGCTCTCGTCTATCTTTTGGAAATAATTGTACCAAGATGTGTATCCCGACAAATGCTCTATCCTAGGTGCGGCAACACCCATTGTTTTAAAATAGGAGTCAAAAACCCCGTCATACACACCCGTTAGCTTTACCAAATCCAGCAACTCATACGGAGAATCTATTGTAAGCCCCTCCACATCTTTTGCGATTGTGAACAAGCCTTGATTCATATCTGCGCTAAAAATAGTAAAGCCTTGACGCTCACTAAGCGAACCCCATAACTCAACCTCTTCCTCTCGCCTAATATAGGTATAGGTATAGCTCCTGAATATCCCGCTTTTTTGGGGATAGGGGCAAAACAGATAGTCGCCCGTTGTTGCTGCAAGCTGTTTGGCAAGAGGAACTATTTTGGTAAGCGGCGACAGCCCTTTATATTTATCCTGCTTTTGATACTCCCTTGAAGTCGTCCACGATTGGTAGCCGTTGGCAAAAAATCTATCCTCTTGTGCAAACTCCCGTCCGTATTGTAGTTCAAATGCGATAAGCTCAAGTTTTTCTCTGGGAATTATTTTCACCTTTAGCCTGTCGCCTTGACAGTCGTTTTCAATAAAATAATGTTGGGTTTGATATAAATCATCTGTATAAACTTTACCGCCTGTGCGGTATTTAATAAAAAGCTTGCTTTCTTTCATTAATTTCTCCTTAAAAAAATTTAGTCTAGGTTTTTCTTAATTAATAAAAACCTTATTCTCCTTATATATAATACTATATAATTGGCAATTAATCAATAATTATTTATATTTGCTTTTATTAAAGCAACCGCACGCTTGTTGTGTTATAAAGCGTTGGAGCGGCGCATAGATTTAGTTATGTTTAGGTTAAGTTTCCACCCTGCATTTTTTGTTTATGCGCTCGTTCTCACACTGCAAGGAAAATATATTGAGTTAACAGCTACGGTGTTTGCTGCGGTGTTGCACGAGATAGGACACGCTACGATTGCCTATAATCGTGGCTATTCCCTAAACAAAATTGTGATTATGCCATATGGTGCTGTGCTTTATGGCGGTGAAAAGATTGCCCGCTCCGATGCGGTGCAAATAGCGGTGGCGGGTCCTATCGTAAGCCTTATGCTTGCTGCGTTAACTACCGCTTTGTGGTGGCTGTTCCCAGCAACCTATCCATATACAGAGATGTTTCGCAACATAAATATTGGGATTGCGCTATTTAATTTAATACCCGTATATCCACTAGACGGCGGCAGAATAATTATGGCGCTTGCAAAAAAGCCGATTACCGCACTAAAGTACTTGCGAATAGCGGGGGAAGCGCTTGCGTTTTTAATGTTAGCGGGGTTTATTGCAACAGCCTTTTTCAAGATAAATTATTCGCTCGGCATTATGTCGGTAATGGTGTATCTTTCTGCTACAAGCGGCACGGAAAAGGAAAGCTATCGCCATATCGCCCTGCCCTATATGAAAGACCGCTCTCACCCAATACACGAGGTGGCGGTGATTGTCAGCCACGATTTAAGGCTAATTGAGCTGTTAAAACTGATAAAAAGCAATAAAATCATCAAATTTAAGCTAACGGACGAGAACGGTATATACCTAAAGGATATGTCGGAAGATATGCTTGCCGCACTCTGTATCGCCCACCCTTTGAATACTAAAATAAAAGATTGCCCCGAGTACCGCAACTTTTAAAGAATTTTTACATTCTTTACCCGCTCTGCCGGCGCAAATATTTTTATGTGATACTTGCCGCTTGCGTCAAGGTCAATATCTATTTCCAACTCCCTCTCATCAAAATCAAAGTAACTTGCAATCACCTTTGTTAGGTCTGACCTAAGTAGTCCCGGCAAGCCTGTTGGCAATGTCTTGTCATTTAGCAACACCCTTTTCAACCGATAAACAGCGTGTTTTCCTGCATTTTCCACAATCAATCCTCCCTGTTTTTTAATTTATAAAAAAATCCTTTATAGTTCCTTTCACAATTATACACTCTGCCGCCGCCATTGACTATATAGTCGGCAAACAACTTGTATGCCCTGTTTGTCTTGTCTTTTTTGTTATAGTCGGCTATGCCAAATACGGATATACCATCATCCTCGGGGAGCGCAGCGCAAAGCGGCACACGCAATAAATGCGCTATTTCCTCCGCCCCCATCATACTCCCCTTTACCGATAAATCCCCACGCACTCTATTTACCGCCAGCGCAACGCTCTCAATATTATAGGTGGATAACAAGCTAAGCACCTTGTCGGCATCCCTTACTGCGCTTATGTGGGGAGTGGTTACCGTTATTGCCTCGTGAGCGGCTATTACCGCACGGTGAAAACCGCTCTCTATGCCCGCAGGACAATCTATTAGCACAAATTCAAAGCCCTCTGCAAGTTCGTTTACTATTGAAGAAAATATTTGTGTTGTCACCCTTGCGCCATTAACTTTTGCAGAGGGCAAAAGGTACAAATTGTGCAAATGCTCATCCCTTATAAGCGCCTGTTTTAAGCGGCATTTCCCGTCGGCAATATCCCCAATATCATATACCGTCTTATGCTCCATACCCAAAGCAACATCCAAGTTATTCAACCCAATATCTGCATCCACCAAAGCTACCCTAGCGCCGCTAGCGGCAAGCTGCAATCCTAAGTTAGCCACTATCGTTGTCTTTCCTACGCCGCCCTTGCCAGAGGTGATAACTATTCTTCTGCCCATAAAAAATGCCTCCCCTTATTTTAACCTTTAAGGGAAGGCACATTTTTACATATTTTGGCGTGATTTGTGCTTTTTTATGCTTTGATTAAATTAGCTCTCCAACTCGGCAATGCGTGTGATAAGTTTCTCAAGTATTTCTTTGCTTTCTTCTACCTTAGCCTTTTCCTTATCGATAAGCGCTTGGGGGGCTTTGGACACAAAGCCCGCATTTGCAAGCATTTTCTCACTGCGTTCAAGCTCCGCTCTTGCCTTGTCCGCCTCTTTAGACAAACGGGCAATCTCCTTGTCCGTATCTATTAGGTCGCCCATTGGCACAAATATTTCTGCCCCGTCCAACACAATCCCTGCGGTTTTTTCGCTAATCTCCTCTTTGTTAATTATAAACTTTGCGTCCTCAATATTGGCTAGTTTGTAGATATATGCAAGATTTTCCTTGATAAATTCCGCATCCTCGGACAAAACATATATCTTAACTTTTTTGGACGGAGGAACATTCATTTCTGCTTTCAAGTTCCTTACCGAACGGATAATCTCTTTTATTGCCTCAAAACGCATCCCTGCCTTGGCAAAATTGAATTTTTCGTTATAACCAGGGTAATTTTCTAGCATAAGTGCGCCCTTTTCTCCGCTTTCCTCCCAAATTTTTTCTGTGATAAACGGCGTAAATGGGTGCAATAACTTTAATATTGTCTTTAATGTATAATCAAGAACTGCAAGGCAATCATCCCTTTGAGCCTCGTCCTCGCCATAAAGTACGGGCTTTGTAAGTTCGATAAACCAATCGCAATAATCGCTCCAAATAAAGTCATAAAGCTTTGCTGCGGCAATGCCGAATTCATACTTGTCCAAATTTTGGTTTACCTCGGATACCACTTGATTTAATGAATTTAAAATCCATTTATCGGCTGCGGAAAAGTTCACATTTTCAATTTTGGGAAGAGTGCGCCCCTCTATATTCATAAGCACAAAGCGTGCCGCATTCCATATCTTATTCATAAAATTGCGAGCGGGTTCTGGCTTGTCTTCGGCAAATTTTATATCCGTGCCGGGGGCTACACCCGTGCATAAACTAAAGCGCAAGCTATCTGCTCCATAGCGGTCTATAAGCTCAATGGGGTCTACGCCGTTGCCAAGAGATTTGGACATTTTGCGCCCCAACGCATCACGAATAAGTCCGTGTATGACAATCTCGGAAAAAGGCTTTTCTCCCATACATTCGATACCCGAAAATATCATTTTGGATACCCAAAATGTAATTATATCGTGACCCGTAACCAAAACATCCGTGGGATAAAAATATTCTAGGTCGGCGGTCTTTTCGGGATAGCCAAGGGTGGAAAAGGGCCAAAGCGCACTAGAAAACCAAGTATCCAATACATCCTCGTCCTGCCTTATATTTGCGCTACCGCACTTTGGGCATTTTGCGGGGTCGTGCTTTTCAACAATAATTGCATCGCAATCATCACAATACCAAACGGGAATACGATGCCCCCACCAAAGCTGACGGCTTATGCACCAATCTCTAATATTTTCCATCCAATGGAAGTATTGTTTGGAAAACCTAGGCGGTACAAACCTTATATCATTCTTTTTTACCGCCTCTATTGCAGGGGCGGCAAGCTCTTTCATTTTTACAAACCATTGTTTGCTAACAATAGGCTCTACCGTGCTGTCGCAACGGTAGCACTGCCCAACATTGTGCAAATAGTCTTTGGTTTCACAAAGATATCCGCCCTCTGCCAAGTCCTTAATAATGCGCTCCCTTGCCTCGTAACGGTCTAATCCCGTGTAAGCAAAAGCGTTTTCGTTCATTATACCGCTGTCGTCCATAATGCGGATGACTTCCAGAGAGTGCCTTTCTCCCACTTCAAAGTCGTTGGGGTCGTGGGCGGGGGTGATTTTTACCGCTCCTGTGCCAAATTCCATTTCCACATAATCGTCGAAAACTACGGGTATCAATCGGTTAGTTAGGGGCAGTTTTAGTTTCTTGCCTACAAGAGCAGAATATCGCTCATCCAATGGGTTTACGGCAACAGCAGTATCGCCTAGCATAGTTTCGGGGCGGGTAGTTGCGACAACAACGCCGCCCGTGCCGTCCTCTAAAGGATAGTTTATCTGCCACAAATGCCCTGCCTGCTCGGCATATTCTACTTCGGTATCCGAAAGCGCTGTGCGGCAACTCGGACACCAATTTATTATACGCTTGCCTTGATAAATAAGCCCTTTGTTATAAAAATTAACAAATACTTCTCTAACGGCTTTGGAGCAACGCTCGTCCATTGTAAATGCTTCTCTTGTCCAATCGCAAGAGCTGCCCATACGGCGCAACTGCTTTACTATGCGCCCGCCATATTTATCTTTCCAAAGAAAAGCCCGCCTTAAAAACTCCTCACGCCCTATTGTTTCTTTATCCAAACCCTCCTCACGCAGTTGGTCTACTATCCTAACCTCTGTTGCTATGCTTGCGTGGTCTGTGCCGGGCAGCCAAAGCGCAGAGTAGCCAAGCATTCTTTTGCGCCTGATAATTATATCTTGAAAAGTGTTGTCTAGTGCGTGACCCAAATGCAGCTGTCCCGTAATATTAGGAGGCGGCATAACTATTGTGAAAGGTCTTTTGGTTTTATCTATTTCGGGGGTGAAAAACCCGCTGCTTTCCCACTTATTATATATAGAATCTTCAAATGTTTGCGGCTCGTAAGTCTTAGATAATGTCATCGTTTTGTATCCTTTTATATAGTTAGAATGAAAAAAGGGTTTCCCTAAATTTGTATGCGGTTAGTCTTTCTCCGTTTCGGCGGTGTCCTCGGTAATATCTGCCTTGTTCGCCTCACCATCATTTTTTGGCATAGCAAGCGCAGCCTTCAAATAACTAAAAAATGCGGTATATGTTAATATTACCCCCACGGTAAGCACCATCCAATCTATTGGATAGGCAGGTAGAATGTCGTAAAAAAACTTGTGGAAGTATGACATAACTATTCCCACAGAAATGCTCACAGATGCAACTTTTCCCAGCATATGTGCTTGAACCACCGTGCCACGCTTTACCAAAACCACACCGCCTACTACCATTAACACTTCCTTTAGCACAATCACAACTACAAAAGCCCAATGCACATACCCTATTACGGTAAGCGCAATTAGCGTCATTGTGTGCATAAATTTGTCCGCTACGGGGTCAAGCAGTTTGCCTAAGTCGGTCACTTGATTAAATCGCCTTGCAAACCAACCGTCCACAAGGTCGGTAGACGCCGCCGCTAGCATTACCGCAAGTGCAATAATGGGAAACTTATACTCGCCAACGGCGGTGTAAGTGGACTCCACTATTGTTAGTACCATAATTGCCGGCACGGCAAGTATCCTCAAATAGGTAATAATGTTGGGTATGGTGAAAGCTTGATTTTTAAAATCGGATATTTTCATACTACGCTCCCTTGCCTTTCAATTTAAAATAGTATACCACATCACACATTAAAATCCAAACAATATATATGTGCTTTGCGGCTTTTTGCCTGTTTTTTACCATAGTTTTTTAGCCCAATAATCATTGTGGCTAAAGAGGAGTTAACTGGTCTTTTCCTTTTTACCCTTAGTGATTATACTAGGTAAAAACACAATCGCCGCCCCCGCAATAACAAGAACAATTAGCCCTATGGGCGATTGGATAAAGTTAATCACAAGCCCTAGCTTGGGTACAACCGCCACAACTTTTCCTTCTACATCTTGAGGGGGAATGGGGTCATCAATGTTGGTATTTGCGTCGCCTTGAGTGATATAAAACCCGTCTTCCTCCCGTAATAAGCGGTGAGTATTTATAATATTGCCGTACTTAAATGTTATCACATCATTGGGAATATAGGTATCTTGCTCTTTTACAACAATTAAATCGCCACTGTTTAAGTTGGGACGCATACTATCGGACACAACCACCGCTACCCCCACACCAAAAACCTTTGGCAACTGCTGCTTAAAGGCGATACGGGCAACCAAAACATAAAGATTATATACAAGCAGCACCATTAATATGGCAATGAGCAACGCATTTATAACCTTTCCTGTAATTTTTATAGCCTTTTTCAATTTATTTGTCCTCAACTTTTTTATATATATAATATATCACCCGTGCGGGGGCGGGGTCAACATTAATTTAGCAATTTAAATGTCGTATTTTGCCGCATTGCAAGTTTGTGGCTGGCACTCCGCATTTTTATGGGTAAATAACCAAATATTATTTGCATTATCACAGGGCATAAGGTATAATACTAATGTTTGAGGGGGTTTCTCTGTCCGTGCTGGAATGGCTCAGTCGGTAGAGCGGAACACTCGTAATGTTCAGGTCGCCGGTTCGATTCCGGCTTCCAGCTCCAAGCATAACCGCCCAAAGAGGCGGTTTTTGCCTCATAGAGGCAACAATAACTAGGTCAAAGTGAGGTTTTTACTAGTATGAAAGCAGTTATACAGCGTGTAAAAATGGCAAAGCTTTATGTTAGCGATAATCTTGTATCCCAAATAGGCGCAGGTCTTGTGGTGTATTTGGGAGTGGAAAAGAATGACTCTATGCAGAACGCAGAGTACTTTGCCAAAAAGATTGCTCATATGCGCATTTTTGAAGATGAGAATGGCAAGATGAACCGCTCGGTTATTGATATTGGTGGCGCAATTTTAATTGTGTCGCAATTTACACTTTTGGCTAATTGCGCTCGTGGCAATCGCCCCGACTTCACCGCCGCAGAAACTCCCGATAAAGCAAACGCTCTCTACCAATCCACCAACTCCCTCTTAGCGGGATATGGGATAGATGTAAAGAGCGGTATTTTTGGCGCTCATATGATTATTGAGCAAGAAAATGACGGACCTGTAACGATTATTTTGTAATTTATAACTAACCCTAATTCAAACCCTTAATAAATCACGAAGTCCGCAATCTTGGTATTTTGTTTGCCCTTATGGCGGCTACCCCTTGCTTTTTCGGCTGTCGCAATTTGGGCGGTTCTCAAGGGCTATTATATTTTTTAGCGGCTTACCCGCCCTGCGGCGTTGCCGCCTGCCAAACTCTCTACCTCGCTTACCGATACTAAATTAAAGTCACCCTCTATGGTGTGTTTTAGGCAACTTGCAGCAACGGCAAATTCAATTGCCTTTTGGGCATCGTGATTTTGGAGCAGGGAATATATTAACCCTGCGCCAAATGAGTCGCCGCCCCCCACTCGGTCTACTATTCTAATCGCATATTCTTTTGAACGATAAAAGTTACCGCCGTGATACAGCAGCGCCGACCAATTATTGTCGCTTGCCGATATGCTCTCTCTAAGGGTTATTGCCGTATACTTAAACCCAAAGCGGTTTGCAAGTTCTTTTGCAACCTCCTTGTAACCTTGCTCTGATAGCTTGCCTCCCACGATATCCGTGTTGGCGGCAGTGATGCCAAACACATCGCCCGCATCCTCCTCGTTGGCAATTAACACATCTACATAGGGCATAAGTTTGGACATAGTTTTTCTTGCCTCATCTTTTGTCCAAAGCTTTTTTCTGTAATTTAGGTCGCAAGATACGGTAAGCCCCGCCGCCTTTGCCTGTTTTGCAGCGGTTAAGGTAATTTCCGCCATTCCCTTAGATAGTGCGGGGGTAATGCCTGTGAAGTGAAACCAATCTGCGCCGCTAAATATTTTTTCCCAATCGAAGTCGTCCTCTGTTGCGGCGGCTATTGCCGAATAGGCACGGTCATACACGACAAGAGAACCTCTTTGTGATGCGCCCTTCTCCAAAAAATATATGCCTGTTCGCTCTCCGCCTCGTGCAATATGCTCAATGCCCACGCCAAATTTTCTAAGGCTGTTTACTCCGCCTTGTCCTATTGGATTGTTGGGAAGCTTGGTAACAAACTCAACATCTGCGCCAAATCCCGCAAGGGAAACCGCAACATTTGCCTCGCCGCCGCCGTAAGTCGCCAAATACTTATCCGCCTGCAAAAACCTTGTGTATCCTTCGGGCGCAAGCCTTAACATTATCTCTCCAAATGTAACAATTTTCATTGTTGAACCTCCTTAACCGCTTGCTTGCAAAGCTCCTTTATTTTTTCAAAATCTCCCGCTTTTATCAATGTATCCTTTACCATCCAACTCCCGCCGCAAGCTACCACCTTGGGGTTGGAAAGATATGCTTTAATATTTTTTTGGTTTATCCCGCCTGTTGGCATAAACTTCACCGTGGGGAATGGCGCTGACAGCGCATTTATTGTATCAAGCCCCCCAAAACTCTCGGACGGAAAAAACTTTATCACGCTAAGCCCATAGGATAAGGCAAGCATAATCTCGGTTGGGGTAACCGCTCCGCCATAGTAAT
>Ga0265293_10010126_pt1 | contig 13274 bp, 11 predicted proteins | sample Munlanlewell138R_FD_192505 | JGI IMG/M metagenome (GOLD analysis project Ga0265293, IMG submission 192505) | Leachate microbial communities from a municipal landfill in Southern Ontario, Canada - Leachate well 138R | ecosystem: Engineered > Solid waste > Landfill > Unclassified | place: Canada... | reverse complement strand
TGAATATTACCAGCACCTTATACTTTGGGATCAAAAACATACCCGTTTAGCAGGGGCATATCGTATTGGTTTTGGCCAAGATATAATGAAAGCAAAAGGAGTTAAAGGGTTTTATACTCAAACACTATTTACTTATGAGAAGCCGTTTGAGAAAATTTTAAAACACTCTCTTGAGTTGGGTAGGTCTTTTGTTGTATTGGAGTATCAGAAAGATGCTTTGCCACTTATGCTTTTAATAAAAGGGCTTTTTTATTCTGTTGTAAAAAACAGAGAGGTCAAATATTTAATAGGTCCAGTAAGTATAAGCTCTTGGTACCCTATGTTCTACAGGAGCCTTATAGTTTATTATATTAAGAATAACCATTTTGCAAAAGAGTTTGAGAAAGATGTAATTCCAAAGAATCCATTTTTTCCAGACTACTTACGGGCTATTCCTAATTTCTTACTGAGCCATAAAATGGATAGTGTAGAGAAGTTAGATAGGTATCTATTAAGGCTTAGTAATAATAAATATAGATTGCCAACTTTGGTAAAAAAGTATCTAAAGCTAAATTGTAAGATTGTCTCATTTAATGTAGATCCAGATTTTAACTACTGTGTAGATGGCCTAATTTTACTAGATGTTAAAACAATACCAAAGCAGGAGTTAGAGCTTCTAATAAGAGGTGAGCAAGAGAGAGAGCCTCTACTGGCAAGGTTTGGTTTTACAGATCAAGGGACAGGGTCGTAGCCACTTCCTCCCCAAGGGTTACAGCTTAAAATCCTTTTTATAGCTAGCCACAACCCTTTTATTGGACCATGTTTCTTTAATGCCTCTATAGAGTATGCCGAACAAGTTGGTGTATATCTGCAACTTGCTGGTTTAAGAGGTGAGATACAAAGCTGGTAACACTTAATTAATACCAGAAATGGCAGAATCAGAATTTTCTTGAGAATGGATATGAATCTTTTCCAGAACATTTTTTATTTTTACAGATACCTTGTTAAACAAAGGTAGTTCTTTGCCAATATAAATAATACAAATATCTAACCCTTTTGAGTAAAATTCTTGAAATCCTGCTAGGCGAAGCGCTTCGCGTATCACTCTTTTTATTCTGTTTCTTTGAACTGCTTTTTTAAAAGAGCGTTTAGGAACAGATATTAGCACTTTAGATTTATCTGTACCGTTTACTAAATAGCATACCTTGAAAGGATAGTTAAAAACTATTTTCCCTTCGCGAAAAACTTCTGAAATTCTTGTTACAGAACACAATTTTGCGCTTTTATCAAAGCTTAATCTATTTCTGTTCAAAATATAGTGAGAGTGCTTTTGCTATTGAAGGAGCCTCTGGTGTAGGTGCTATAACCGTTGGAACTAGCTTTGCAGCTTTTAGTGCTTTAAGAGTTGCAGGGCCAAATGTTGCAAATTTTAGCTCTTCTTGAGAGAAGTTTTTAAAATTCTCTTTTAGTGATTTAACATCGGATGGGCTATAAAAAACCACTACATCGTATGATTTAATATCCAGCTCACTTAGGTCGCTACTAATAGTTTTTACCAAGATTGCGCTGGAGTGTTTTAGTTTAGATTTTGTGAAGAGCCTATTTAGGTCTGATTTATAATTATCTGCCACGGTAAGTAAGAAATTCTCTGACTGGTGTTTAGCTCCTATAGCTTCTATTATAGATTTAGGGGTACCATTCCCAAAAAATACTCTTCTTTTTCTGTATACTATATGTTTCTGTAGGTATAGGGCAACTGCTTCAGAGATACAAAAGTACTTCATAGTCTCTGGCACAGTTATTCTAAGCTCTTCGCAGAGGTTGAAAAATGCATCAATTGTAGTTCTCGAGGTAAATACCACGCAGGTAAATTCTAGAATGTTTATCTTCTGTAGGCGAAACTCTTTAGAATCTACAGGTTCTACTTTAAAAAACGGAATAAAATCTATATCAATACCATATTTTGCAATCAAATCTGTGTATGGAGAACCGTTTTTAGGAGCTGGTTGTGATATTAGTATCTTCTTGTTTTTCATATTATTGGTGAGAAAGTAAAAAATTGATAAATAGTGCTATAGGTAAGATTTCTACGGTGCAAAGATACAAAATATAAAAAAAATGTGAAAAATGATATGAAATTAATATTTGATAAACCCTAATGAAGTAGAGCACAAACAATGCCAAGTAGCAGTATATGAGCATTTTAAGGAGTAGTGCTTCGTTAAATTCAGTTGTGAAAATTGGAATAAGAATTACTGGAATTGTTGCAATTGCCGCTAAAATAAGATGGTTATATCCTAATTTGCCTATTAATAAAAATGGTTGTTTTGCTTTTGAAAGCCACCCAGCAAACCTTAGCATTAAACTTTTGAATACCCAGTAGCCAACTATTACCCCAAAAGAGGCAGGTATAAGCAGAAAACTCTGAATACCAGTAGATTCTTCAAAGTAGTTCCCAAATGTAATAACTATAAATAGTGTGAGAAAAAGGGCTCCCATTAATGCGGTTATATCTCTTTGATTTACAGAGGAAAGTCTCTCTTCAAGAGCTTTTTGTCCTTTAAGATTAAAGGTATTCCTAATAATATTTGGCACCGTAAATAGTATCTCTCTAAAAAAGAGAAATAGAAGAATCAAAAAAAGGAGTGCAAACCCAGAAGTAAAATGGTTGCTGTTCTCTTTTTTATGTTTTGGGGCTATAGTATTTTGCTGCAATGTAGAAGAGAGAGTTTGAGCTCCCCAAAGAGAATCTACAGGTATAAAGCCTTCTTTAGTAGGGACTTGTTTCATTAGTTCCCTCTTTTAGCACTGTATCCCATCTTTTCTAAATTAGAGATAATTTTATCTCTAAAGTCTCCTTGGATTATTATCTCTCTCTCTTTTACACTTCCACCAGTACCACATTTTGTTTTTAGTGTTTTACCCAGCTCTTCTAAGGCGTGAGTGCTCCCTTTGAAGCCTTTAACAATAGTTACTTGTTTGCCTCTTCGGTTTCTTCTGTCTATAGCTACTATAAGTTTTTGCTTATCATTAGCAACTATCTCTTCTTGCTCCTCTTCTTGTCCGTTTTCGTAACCAAAATTAGGATTGGTAGAGAATACAACTCCAAGCCTACTTTTCCAATCATTTTGTGACATAGTACAATTATTTTGTGCAAATTTAGGCAGAAAAATTCAAAATAGTATCTTTGTTAATTATTCTCTAATATACAGGAAAGGAATATCATGGATTTAAGAAAATTCAAAAAAATTGACAACATCTTAGGAGCAGTTCTTCTATTGGTTGCCTCATTTGTTTATCTCTCTACTATAGAGCCTACTACAAGCTTTTGGGATTGCGGAGAGTTTATTGCTTCTTCATATAAATTGGAAATAGGGCACCCTCCAGGAAATCCATTCTTCCAGTTGGTAGCACGTTTCTTCACTCTGTTTGCATCTGCACAGAACGCTGCTATGATGGTAAATGCAATGAGTGCTATCTGCTCTGCATTAACTATAATGTTCTTATTTTGGACAATTACACACCTTGGAAGCAGAATTGTTGAAAAAAAGGGAGAGACCCTCTCATTGAGTTCGGCGATTGCTGTTTGGGGTGCTGGTGCAGTAGGTGCTTTGACATATACTTTCTCAGATACATTTTGGTTCTCTGCTGTAGAGGCCGAGGTTTATGCTATGTCTTCTCTATTTACAGCTGTTGTTTTTTGGGCTATGCTCAAGTGGGAAGAGGAGGCTTCCAAACCTTATGCCAATAGATGGATTATTTTAATTGCCTTTTTAATAGGGCTTTCAATTGGAGTACATCTTTTAAATCTTTTAACGATTCCTGCTTTAGTATTTATCTACTACTATAAAAAGTATGAGGTCACTACTAAACGAACTTTTATTGTACTTGGAATCTCTGTTATTATTCTTGCATTTATTCTATTTGGAATTATTCCTTACCTGCCTAAACTTGCAGCTTGGGTAGATCTGTTATTTGTAAACGTATTTGGCCTTCCATTTAATAGTGGAGCAGCTTTCTTTGTACTTCTATTACTTGCAGCTGCTTTTTATCTTATTTTTTGGTCATATAAAAAAGAGAAAGTTTTAGTTAATACTATAGCTCTTGCTTTCACCATGATTGTGATTGGTTACTCGGCATTTGCAGTTATAATAATTCGCTCGAGTGCAAATACTCCTACAAATGAGAATCAACCAGACAATCCATTTTCTCTTGTAAGGTATCTAGCTAGGGAGCAATATGGAAGTAATCCTTTGGTTTATGGAGAGACTTATGCTTCTACTTATGAGTTAGCAACAACAGACTATTGGGCCAAAGTAGACGATAGATATAAAAAAGTAAAGGGACCAGTTTCTCAGAAATTTGACTCTCACACTAAAATGCTATTTCCACGTATGTGGAGCCCCTCGGCAGATCATATAAAATTTTATAAACAATATACAGAAAATAGAGGACGCTCTGTTGTGGGAGGCGAACACAAACTTCCAACTTTCAAAGATAATTTATCTTACTTTTTTGATTATCAGTTGAATTGGATGTATGTCCGCTATTTTATGTGGAATTTTGCAGGACGGCAAAACGATATACACTCAACCACTCCAGGAGACCCTCTTAAAGGGAACTGGGAGTCTGGAATAGGTTTTTTAGATGAAATGCGTTTAGGAGATCAGAGCGATGGGCCAGATTATGCAGTAAATAGTAAGGCTAAAAATCACTACTATCTACTACCTCTTCTTTTGGGAATTATTGGATTTCTATATCAACTTAAACAAGATAAAAAGAACTGGTGGGTTACCTTTTTGCTCTTCTTTCTAACAGGGGTTGCTATTGTTATTTATTTGAACCAGCCTCCTTTTCAGCCACGTGAAAGAGACTATGCCTATGCGGGTTCATTCTATGCCTTTACAATATGGATTGGTTTGGCAGTAATGTCTATTCACGATTTGTTGAAAAAATATGTTCCAGAAAAGTATTCTGCTTTAGCGGTAACTGTAGTTGCTCTTATAGTACCAGCTCAAATGGCAAGTGAAAACTGGGACGATCACGACCGTAGTAATAGATACACAGCTCGCGATATTGCATATAATTATCTTAATTCATGTGATAGTAATTCTATTTTGGTTACCCACGGAGATAATGATACATTCCCTCTTTGGTATCTTCAAGAGGTAGAGGGCCAGAGAACAGACATTAGAATTTTGAATACATCTCTTCTGGGGACAGATTGGTATATAGATCAGATGAAGTACAAGGTATATGAGTCTGAACCATTGAATTTTTCTATACCTAAGGAGGAGTATATTTATGGAACTAACGATCTAATTCAGATTTATGAAAGGATTAATAGACCAGCTTCTCTTAAGGGAGTTATAGATTTAATCTCGTCTCCTCAAGCTAAGGTAGCTCTACAATCTGGAGAGCGTATAAGTGTTTTCTCTGCAAGAGAGCTTTTGGTACCAGTAGATAAAGAGAAAGTGTTGGCATCTGGAATTGTACCTATTGCAGACTCAGCTTTGATTGTAGATACAATTAAGCTATCTATCTCTCAAAATAAAAATGTTCTTACTAAGAGTGAGATGATGATTTTAGATCTTATTGCAAACTATGAGTGGGAGAGACCAATTTACTTTGTTGCGCTAGGAGGCGATTTGGGTATTGGAATAAGAGAGTATCTCGAATTTAATGGTTTTGCATATAAGTTTGTTCCTATTAAAGTTCAGAACTCTATGGGTAACCCAGGTAGGGTAAATGCTCTTGAGATGTACAACAAAGTGATGAATGTTTATAGGTGGGGAAATATGAACGACCCTTCTGTAAATATAGATTATCAAAACTTGCTCACTTTTGGAGCGGTTGTCTCTGTAAGAAATATTCACACACAAGTTGCCAAAGCGCTAGTGCAGGCAGGAGAGCGTGAGAAAGCAGTAGAAGTGTTAGATCGTATGCAGGAGGTTATGATTCCTTCTCAGTTCCCACTAAATGCTTCTTTACTCCCCTCTTTGAATGAATATTCGGTAGTAGAGTGTATAGATCTTTACTTTTTAGCGGGAGAGAAAGAGAAAGGGATGGCTATTGCAAATGAGTTTATTGATGAGACTATAAAGTCTATTAATATGTTTGCAACTCAACATAGAGGACGCTATCTCTCTAAGAGAGATATAGAGAGTAATCTCTCATTTTTATTCTATGTTTCAGATATATTTAAGAATAGAGGGTATAGTAAGGAGTCTGAAGAGCTAGAAGCCAATGTAAATAAATTGATTGAGAGTCTATAGATTTAACCCCTCATTTATATTAAGCAGTTCCTGGGCATAAGTACGATTGTTGCTAAGCCTAGGAACTTTGTTTTGACCACCTAGTTTCCCTTTAGATTCTAGCCAACTGTAAAAAGCCCCTTTTTTAAGACTCACTATTTGTGGAGGCTCCATGGTTATATTGTTTTTTCTTTTTGCCTCGTAGTCTGAATTATTGCTACAAAGAGCCCTATCTAAAGAGTCTGCAAACTCTTTTTTGTTAGTAGGTTCTGTTTTAAACTCAATAAGCCATTGGTGGTACCCTTTCGTTTTGTCAGACATAAATACAGGAGCAACGGTATAGTTTTCTATAGTAATATTGTGCTCTTGGCACGCCTTGGTAAGAGCATGTTCTGCATTGTGTATCATTAGCTCCTCTCCAAAAGTATTTATAAAGAGTTGGGTGCGCCCTGTAATAATAAACTTATGTGGTTTGAGAGATGTGAATTTAATGCTATCACCTATTAAGTATCTCCAAAGGCCTCCATTTGTGGTAATTACTATTGCGTAGTTTATCCCTGTTTTTACATCTTCTACCGTGTTAAAAGAGTTAAAACTCCCAGCAAGAGCAGCTTCTAGTTTTTCCATTGGAATAAATTCGTAGAAAATACCATTATCTGTAAGCAGTAGCATAGATTTATCTAGGGGATCATCTTGAAAAGCAAAGTACCCTTCCGAAGCATTGTAGTTCTCCATATAGTTCATCTCTCCAGAGATTATCTTTTTATACTCATTACGGTATGGTTCAAAGTTAATTCCTCCATGCATGAATAACTCAAGATTTGGCCAGAGCTCTTTTAAATTGGTTTTACCTGTATAATCAAGTATTTTGCGGAATAGAACCATATTCCAAGAAGGCACTCCAGAAAAGTTTGTTACATTATATTTGAGTGCATTTTTGCAGATAATATCTACCTTTTGTTCAAAATCTGGTAAAAGAGCAATTTTCCTTTTAGGAACTCTTCTCATTTCTACAAACAGAGGGGAGTTTTTTAGAAGCACTGCCGAAAGATCTCCATAGCTACTTTTTCCAAAGCCAAGCTCATCTACAGTAACACTACCACCTAGAGTAAGAGCATCTCCATCGAATAGTTGAGACAAAGGGTTGTTATCTATATATGTAGCAATCATTTTCTTCATACCAGAGTAGTGGCAATTTTGTAGCGAATCTTTAGTAATAGGTATGAACTTGCTTTTTGACGAGCTGGTGCCAGAAGACTTTGCAAACCACTTAACAGGGGTGTCCCATAAAACATTTTTCTCTTGTTTTCTAACCCTCTCTATGTAGGGTTCAAACATATTGTAATCCCTTAAAGGAACATTTTGCCCATATTTATCAATGCTATTAATAGCTTCAAAGTTATGCTCCTTTCCAAATTCTGTTTTAGCCCCTCTTTTTATAAGTTCGTTGAACAATTTTCGTTGAAAAAGCTCTGGATTCTTCCTACTTAAATCTATAGATTTAAGCCTGTTTTTAGATATGAGACTATATAATTTAGAGGTAAAAGACATAAAACAAATATACAATTAATTGAATACTTCGTGAAGAACATTTAGAGAACCTATCTCTATTTGTAGGCCAGTATGGTAGCTTAAATATCTAATCATCTCTTGTAAAAATCTATAGCGCAACTCTCCCGGGATTGTTATCTCTTTTAAGTTTTCAGTTGATGAATGTGCCAACTTCCAAAGTAATTCACTCTCTTTTTGGGGAAACATAAATGCTCTATTTGTTCTATTTTGTGAATATTCAGCAGTAGAAATATCAAAAAGCATGCCTTGGGTATTATTAGGTATTTCTGGCATATATCCCAAAAGTGCACTGTATTTCAGTAGAAAATAGAGATGAAAATTGTTTGCTCCTTCATTAATTTCATTGAGCTCTAAGATAGATTTTTCTAAAAAACTGAACAGATCTATATTTTGCTCTAACTCATGTATTGTTTTAGAGATAACTTCACTTATAAATATTGCGATTGCAGCTTTTGCAATACTGCCCCTTAGTGAACTTAGTTTATGTACAGAGTTGAACTCTTTTAAAGTTTTTAATTCACCAATGCTGTGAGAAGAGACTACACACTCTAAAACATTAAGTGGATGTAAAAGAGAGAGAGCATGTTTTTTAAGCGAGTTCTTTCCAGTTCTTATATAAAAAGAGTCTTTTCCCTTTATACTACTGTAGCATTGTAAAATTATGCCCGACTCTTTATACTTAAAGGTATGAAGAACAATTGCTTTGAATGTTTGGAAACTCATTCTGTACTATAGTTTTTAAGAAATTGAGAGAGCTTTCTTATTGCGATACCTCTATGTGAAATAAGATTTTTTTGGGAATCTGTTAGTTCGGCAAGAGTTTTGGTGTATCCTTCTGGAACAAACAGTGGGTCGTATCCAAAACCTCCTTTTCCATATTGGTTTTCGGTTATTGTTCCATTGAGTATCCCTTCAAAGAGGTGCTGCTTTCCATCTAAAAAGAGAGCAATAACTGTACGGAAGCGCGCTTTACGATTTGTAACACCCTTTAGTTCTTTGAGCAATTTTTGCATATTTAAACGTGAGTCACACTCTTCAGAAGCATATCTGGCAGATTTTACACCAGGCTCTCCATTAAGAGCCTCTACCTCTAAACCAGTATCGTCTGCAAAGCAATTCCTATTAGTTGTTTTAAAAATGAAGCTAGCTTTAATAAGAGCATTATCTTCTAAACTCTTGCCATCTTCTGGGATATCATGGTATATTCCTATTTGGGAAGGAGTTATAAGAGAGATTTTATTTCCTGTAATGCCTTGTGCCTCTTGTAGTTTGTGCTGGTTCGATGTTGCAAATATTATTTCCATTTGAATCTAAATTGCATCAAAGGTACTAAAACTTTATTTTTGTATTTATTAATAAGATTATATATGATATTTAAGAGAATCTTAACAACAACAGCAACTATTGGTTTATTGTTTATATCACTAAACTTAGGAGCTCAATCTCAAAGTTTTAAAATAGGCAAAAGCTTAGAAGTTCAGAAAAATGTTTTGAATGAGATAGATATGCTCTATGTAGATAGTGTAAACTTAGATAGTCTCATTCTTCAAGCTACAATGGTTATGTTGGAGTCTCTAGACCCTTATACCGTTTTTATTCCAGATGAAGATAGAGAGAGCTTAGAGCTACTTACAACGGGAAGTTATGGTGGTATAGGAGCAATTATTAGGAAAGAGGGCCCCAATATATTTATCTCTGAGGTACATGAAAATACCCCAGCTGCAAAAGCTAACTTACACGATGGAGATCTAATTATTGCAATTAATGGAGAGTTGGTTGCTCCGCTTCCGGTAGAGGAGTGCAGTGCAAAAATGAAAGGGACACCTGGGACAGATGTTCTTTTTACTGTAAAGCGCCTAAGAGGGGGAGATACTACAGATTTGAAAATCACTAGAGAGAAGGTCCACTTCCCAGATGTGCTGTATGCAGGAATGCTCAATGATAGCGTAGGTTATATTAGAGTGACTGGATTTACTGTAGATGGAGCAAAAGGTGTAAAGATGGAGCTCCTTAAACTGAAAGAAAACACCAATTTGAATAGGTTAATATTAGATCTTAGAGGAAACGGCGGTGGTCTTTTAGACGAAGCTGTAGAGATAGTCTCTCTGTTTGTTCCCAAAAAGACAAAAGTAGTCTCTTCTAAAGGTAAGGTTAGTCATTTTCGGCGAGATTATTTTACAGTGAATGAGCCGGTAGATACTCTTTTGCCTTTGGTTGTTATGGTAAATTCGGCTTCGGCCTCCTCTTCTGAAATTGTAGCAGGGGCACTTCAAGATTTAGATAGAGCCACTATTGTAGGGAGCCGTACTTTTGGGAAAGGATTGGTTCAATCTATTAGAGATGTAGGTTATAATAATACAATAAAGATTACCACAGCAAAGTACTATACTCCTAGTGGTAGATGTGTACAGGCAATAGATTATTCTCAAAGAAATGAAGATGGCAGTGTTGGTTCTATACCAGACTCTTTAACTATGCCTTTTAAGACATTATTAAAGGGAAGAACAGTGTATGATGGCGGTGGAATCACTCCAGATATAAAGCTGGAGCCTCAATTTTATAGCCGCCCAGCTTTGGCACTTGTCTATGGAGAGGTTCTTCACCAATATTCAACTCTCTACTTTAGAGACCATGACTCTATTGCTTTTCCTTCTGAATTTGAACTTACAGAGCTGGAGTATGATAACTTTGTGAAGTGGGCAGTGGAAAAGGAGTTCGACCATAGAACCTCTACCGAGGTAGAGTTTGATAAACTTATAGAGATTGCAAAAAAGGAATCTTTGCACTCTCTTATGAATGAAGAGTTAGAGCAATTAGGCAATGTAGTAAAAATGAGCAAGCTAGATGTTTTAAAAACTAGAGTAGAAGAGATTAAGCCTCTATTAGAAGAGGAGATAGTAAATCGTTACTATTTTCAGAGAGGTAAGATGGAGAGTGTGCTCAGAAATGATATTCAAGTTAAAAAGGCATCTGTTGTTGAGTTAATAAATTAGATGGGAATAGGTTTTTTGTTTTTTCCGGAGTTGTGTCCGGTGTGTGATAGATTATTGGTTGGGGGAGAGAGGCACATCTGCTTGGAATGCTTAGCCGATTTGCCCTATTCGTTTTATTGGAGCTGGAGGGATAACCCCGCAGAGAGAATGATTAGAGAGGTGCTATTTGTAGATTGTGCTGCTTCTCTTTTGCTTTACAGGAGCGAGAGTAAATGGAAGAAGCCTATTCATAATTTTAAGTATTATGGAGATAAATCTATGGGCAAGTATCTTTCTGCTCTTTTAGGGAGAAAATTATATGAGAGCGGATGGAGTAGTTTGGTAGATTATATTATACCTGTGCCTCTTCATAGTTTACGTAGGTGGCAGAGGGGATTTAATCAAGCAGCTGTGATAGCTTTAGAATTAGGGGTTTTTCTAAAAAAACCTGTTCTATGTAATGCAATGGCAAGAAAACGTTATACCTTTACCCAAACTAAAAAAGATAGGGAACACCGTAGAAGAGGTGTAGAAGGAGCGTTTAGGGTAAGAGGGGAGTATAAAAACGTGTTATCTGGTAAGAGAGTTTTACTGGTAGACGATGTCTTAACAACTGGGGCAACAGTTGAGGCTTGTGGGAATGAGCTTGTTAAGGCGGGTTGCTCTTTATTGAGTGTAGCTACGTTGGCATTTGTAGAATAATAATATTATTTTTATTTATTTAGAGTTTTATGTTTGGATTTATCAATATTGAGTTAATAGATATTATTGACATTGTATTAGTTGGAGTTCTTATCTACCAAGCTTACAAGTTAATTAGAGGGACTGCTGCTCTCAATATCTTTATAGGGATTATAGGCTTCTACTTTATTTGGCTAGTTGTAAAAGCTTTACAAATGGAGCTATTAAGTTCTATTTTAGGCCAGGTTATGGGGGTAGGAGTACTTGCTCTTATAATCCTTTTTCAGCCAGAGATTCGCAGGTTTTTGTTACGAATGGGAACAAGGTATATGAACTCTAGCAGGCATATTAGATTTATCTCATTCTTTTTTGGAGGTAAAGAGAAAGTTTTAGGTAGTGACGAGTTAAATGAGATTACTCAGGCATGTAGACGTATGTCTGAATCTTTTACTGGAGCATTAATTGTTTTAGCTAAAAGCTCTTCCCTAAATTTTATTATAGAGAGTGGAGATAGGTTAGATGCAAGAATAAGCCGAAGACTTATTGAGAACATCTTTTTCAAAAATGCCCCTATGCACGATGGAGCTATGGTTATATCTGCCTCTAGGATTGTAGCAGCAAGATGCACTCTCCCTATTTCTGAAAACCCACATATACCAGCATTTTATGGCATGAGGCATAGAGCAGCAATTGGTATATCTGAACAGTCAGATGCTACTGTTGTAGTAGTCTCTGAAGAGACTGGCGATGTCTCTTTTGTATCTGATGGAGTTATAAAAAAAATGAATAGTATTACTGAATTGAGGCTTGCTATTGAGAGCTCTGCCAATTAACTTTAGCATTAACAGAGAAGAAAAACGAGTGAAGATAGATGAGAGATAGAGTTAGAATAGAACAGAAGCTTGGGTTCGATAAAATAAGAGGAATGGTACAGGCTCTTTGCTCTACAGAAACAGCAAAGGATATGGTTTTAGACGCCACCTTTTCTGCAGAGCCTAGCAGAGTTAAAAACCTGCTCTCTCTTACAGACGAGATGAGGGTTATTACCATGTTAGAAAGTGGCTTCCCAGATAGTGGTTATGTAGAGACTACTCATTTTTTAAAACAACTAGAAAATGATAATTTCTACTTAGATGTTGCCTCTATTGTAAAACTTAGAACCTCTTTAGAGACTCTTAGACAGATAATACTATTTTTCAGTAAGAGTAAAGAGGGAGCTTACCCCAACATGAAGAGGCTTATAGAGAATATACTCCTTTTTCCTGAAATTACTCGTAGAATAGACTCTATTTTAGACCGTTTTGGCGAGGTTAAAGATAATGCCAGCGACTCTCTTTTTGCTATACGTAAATCAATTAGAGAGAAAGAGGGAACAATCTCTAAAAGAATAAACACGCTTCTTAAAAAAGGGCAAAAAGAGGGGGTAATAGATTTAGAAGCCACTATCTCTGTGAGAGAGGGGCGTATGTTGTTGCCAGTAGCGGCTTCCAATAAGAAAAAAATTCCTGGATTTGTAGTAGACGAATCGGCAACAGGAAAAACCCTATATATTGAGCCAATGGAGATTGTAGAGCTTAACAATCTTCTTAAAGAGCTCTACTTTGCTCAGCAGAGAGAGATACTTAAAATATTAGTAGAGTTCTCAGATTTTTTACGCCCCTATAGAGAAGAGCTTCTGCTCTCTTCTGGCCTATTGGCTCAGATAGATTTTATTTGGGCTAAAGCTAGGTTTGCACTCTCTATTGAAGCAGGGATGCCGGTTATTAATGAAGAGAGAGAGTTAAATTTAAAAAATGCAAGACATCCACTATTAGAG
>Ga0265293_10010125_pt1 | contig 13274 bp, 5 predicted proteins | sample Munlanlewell138R_FD_192505 | JGI IMG/M metagenome (GOLD analysis project Ga0265293, IMG submission 192505) | Leachate microbial communities from a municipal landfill in Southern Ontario, Canada - Leachate well 138R | ecosystem: Engineered > Solid waste > Landfill > Unclassified | place: Canada... | reverse complement strand
ATACTAAAAGACTGTGGTAAAGGGAAATGGCATAATGCTCTGGATCTGTTTCCTATTATCACGGATGAAGCTCTTAAGAATATCGTCGAGATTAAACAGGGTGGATACTTTTATGGTGTATCGCCCAAGCTAATAGATGAAATTTGTTGACAATATTGTATATAGAATGCGTTATAGTATCGAATGGAGGTTTGGATATGGTTAAAAGAAGTTTGCTCTTTATATTTCTTGTGCCTGTAGTTTTATTTTCGCTTACCTTTAGCGAGGTTAAGGACTTATCTATTCCCGGTGTGTCGAATACCTCCTTTCATTGGGGTGACCTGAATAACGATGGCTATTTAGATCTTCTCATCACTGGAAGTCTTGGTCCAAGCTACCTGGCTAAAGTGTTTAAGAATTATGGAGACTATCAATTTATTGAGTTATCTGGGATAGTTTTGGACGGCGTACGTGATAGTAGCGTTGAGTGGGGTGATTTTAATAATGACGGCTATCTCGATTTTGTCATAAGTGGACTGACTGAAAATTCTCGATCGATTACCAAACTTTATAAAAACAACGGTGATATGACATTTACCGAAGTTGTGAACACACCTTTTGTCGGGGTAAAGTCTGGAACAATTAAATGGGTAGACTACAACAGTGACGGCTGGTTAGACCTTTTTGTAGCCGGAGAGACAGAGACGAAGGATAAAGTAGCCAGGCTCTACAAAAATATCGAAGGGGAGCGGTTTGAATGGCAAACATCTTTGGATCTACCAGGCTTTATTAGTGGAGATGCCGCTTGGGGCGACTTCAATAACGACGGTTTCAAAGACGTAGTTATTACCGGTAACGGCGATGGCGGTCAACGAATCACCAAACTCTACGTCAATAACGGTGGAACGAGTTTTACTTCACAGGATCAAGTTAAATTACCTGAACTCTACTACAGCTCAGTCTCTTGGGGAGATTACGATAATGATGGGTATGTTGATCTACTAATTACAGGTTCTGGGAGGAGCTCGCGTGTTGCACAGGTTTACAAAAATAACCAGGGAAACTCTCTAACACTCCAATCACAAATAGCACTCTCCCCGGTAGCATACGGTAGAGGTATATGGGCAGACTTGAATAATGACGGGAAGCTCGACATTATTATCATAGGTGAAGAGACGTTTAATAACTTTTATGCTAAAATTTATCTCAATCAGGGGAATGGTAGTTTTGTTGGGTATACAGGCTCAGTTTTACCCGGTTTGAAAAACTCTGACATAGCGGCAGTAGACCTCAATAACAGTGGCAAATTAGATATTATAATGGCAGGTATTGGTCGTTCTAACAACCAATCGACGGTTGAATTCAAGATGTTTGAGAATAAGATCAGTAAGTCAAATACTCCCCCTACATCACCTTCAAATCTAAACGTGAATTTAACCGGTTCGAATGCAAGTTTTTCGTGGGATGCTTCAAGGGACAACGAAACACCCTCTGCAGGTCTCAGTTACAACATTGTAATCCTCAATCAAGGGTATAAAGAGGTTGAGCTGATGTATCCGATGGCCGACTTGGATACAGGACAGAGAAGGGTCTCAGACGTTGGAAATGTTGGCAGTAGAACGAGTTTGGCCAATATACAATTGAAAGATGGGCATTATCAATGGTGTGTACAAGCGATAGATTCGGTCAATGCGGGGTCAGTTTTTTCTGGTTGGAGCTATTTTTACATTGACTCGAATATGGTAAGTCAGCCAACTGGTTTAAGAGTTGAAGTCCAGAGTGAAAAGATATATTTGGTCTGGGACAAAGTTGCGGGTGCTTTGAGTTATAATATTTACAGTTCAGCAGAGCCGTATGATGGTGAATGGGTGCCGCTCGGTAGCACAACGGCAACTGTTTATGAAGTGCCGAATGATCAAAGGTATCAGTTTTTCCGTATAACAGCGGAATCGAGTTCGAACTAATAGCTCGGGCAAAAGAGTGGCATAAAAGTCAAAATGAAGTAGAGCATTTGAAAAAAGAGAAGGAGTGAGTTATGTTAGTAACGGTTTTTCCACTTGTAATAATCGTGTTAATAATAGTGGTATTTATCATAGGAAGAACTTTACGTACGAAAAGTAGGGCAGTAAGACAAAGAGGGTATAGTGAGCCTGAAATTACAACAGACGACTTATGGCTTGAAATGGCAAGAAGTTATGAAAAGAGCGGAGACGTCGAGAAAGCATTAGAACACTACGAACTCTATATCTTCAAGAAAAGACCTAACAACCCTGAGATTTACTTCCACGTTGGAAACCTTTTCGGTAAGGAGTCGCTCAAAGAGGCGACTGACTACTGGCAGCAAGCGGCCGATATGGGATATCAGCCAGCTATTGAAGCACTCGAAGAGTTTGAGATAACCGATTAAAGAGTAAGACGTACACCTGGTCTTGTTGAGTTCACCTTTTCAGGTTTACTTAACATTATGTATTGTCCGGGATAGATACGTATCTCGTTTTGATCTCGAAGTCATTCTGTTCGATAAACGGTATACTCCTCAATATATCTCGATAGTTTTCAACCTGTTTCTCGTCTCCGATACCACCTGTTTTATAGTCGACGATCAATATTTCTTTTTTATCATTATCGATCATAATTCGGTCGACTCTAAATTCTTTTCCGTAATCGTTAAACAGTGAAAACTCGTTAAAGACCTTAGTCCATCTTGTGTCGAAAAGGTCGCTATTACAGCTTATAAAGTTGTTACACTGCTCTATTATGTCGTTAATCGTCTTTACAGTAGCCAAGTTTCCGTAAAAGGAGATAGTTTTATTTGTAGCTGTAACAAGCTCTTGTGCATCACCATATTTTATGTGTGCTAAGTAGTAGTGAGCTATATTACCGATTAAGTTTTGTTTGTTTTGCAGGTAGTTGCCAAGGTCGCTATATTTAGGATGATAGTGATCTTTGCTTTTCAGGTTATCTTTTCTTAAAGGTCTGAAGTAGGTATTATAGGGGATCTCAAAAAGTGGGGTAGAAGAGCTTTCCACGCTCTGTTGCACTTTGAGTTCGGCTTCATCACGTATGGTGAAGAGTCTTTCCTCAGGGTCTGTCTCAATCATAAGTTCTCTGTCATTCAATAATTTTACTACAGAGTTATAAAACAGTCTTGGGGTATCTATTTTGTCATCATCTTCTTTTTTTGGCTTCAAATAACCTTTAATTCCACCTGTGTTTTTAAAGACTAAAAAGAGGTAGAGATTTGTTTTAGCACGGGTCAGCGCTACGTAGAGGTTGTTGAGTTCTTCTTGGATTTCATTAATATACTTATTACGGTAGAGTAGATTATTCTTATCATTCTTAACTACACTCAGGTAATTATATACGATCTGGAAGTCCTCTATTTTTGTGTAGTTTTCGTTCATTTTATAGAGTAGTTCGATATTTTGACCGAACCCTCCAGTCCCTTTGGATCTTTGATTAAAGACGAAGACGTTATTGAACTGAAGCCCTTTTGCTTTATGGAAGGTCATCAGCTGTATCGTATTGTTACTTTCCAGGCTAATCTGCTTCAGTTCTTCACTTTTAATTCTATCTTCTAAGTAGCTTAGGAAGCCGAAGATCGATTTAGAGGTGTCCACTCGATTATCATTCTCAAAGTCAGCCACTATTTCCACAAACAGGTGTAGTATCTTCATATATTGGTCTTGCTCAAAGGTGTTTAGGACGTTGAACTCCTCCAAAATATCGAGGATTAGCTCTAATATTGATTTATCAGACTGTTTTTCGAGAGCGAGTATTTTTTGAAGCTGAACGATGTCAGAGCACTCTTTTCCAAACGCTTCGAGTAGAGGCTCATTCTGTTTGGTTGCCTTATTGTAGACAAGCATTACTCGACGAAGCTCCTCAGCAGTGATTAAAGAGTAGTCCGAACGGAGAAACTCGAGTAGTGATATTATCTCCTTTTTGGCGAAAAAGTTAAGTAGATATACAATAGGTTTTATAATGCTATGTTCTACAATAGGGGAGGACGATTCGAGGAGATACCCAATACCCTCCTCTTCAAGTGCAAATGAAATCTCTTTAAGATCATTGTTGGTACGAGCCAAGATAACAGAGTCTGCCGGGTTCAAAGGTTCTCGCTTATTCCCCTCCAACGCCGGTTTAACAACCTCTCTGACAAAACTTTGATATTTGTTGTCATCCTCTTCTTCGCCAACCTCGGCCTCATTATAGAAGGAGACCTCCCAATATCCGCCGGTCTCTTTAGTTTTGGATGTAATTTTGTCAGAATAATTCCACTCGACACCCTTAGTTCTGATAGCTTTAGTGACGTTTGTGAATAGATCGTTGATAAAGGAGATGATAAACTCTGAGCTTCGATAAGTGTCTGTTAGAGAGTCGACCTCTGTGAGGGAGATGATATCACTCATTTTGAGAAGAAGATTACGTTCTCCACCTCGCCATCCATAAATCGACTGCTTTTCATCACCGACGACGATTACGCCGCCATACTCTTTAGCACCAGCACCACTTAAAAGTTCCATAATAATGGGGTGTAAAATACGGAATTGTAAAATACTTGTGTCTTGGAACTCATCAATTAAGATGAAGCGTATCCTACCTGAGAGGAACTCATAAAACCTGTTATAAACTTCGCCGGTTGTGGGGTCTATTAAAGAAAGTTCTGGGTTGTAAAGGTTCGTAAAGGTGTAGTAAGCGACATCGCTGTAGGTAAGGACTTTCTCCCGCATTTTTATCTCATCATAGATGCTTAGCACTTCTTTAGCTAAATCAAGAATCATCTTTTGTTCTGGTTGTAACAGCTCTATGTATAAATATTTATACAGGTGTTCAAGAGTTTCCATGTAGTCTTCTAAAAGTCTGTCTTTCTTGTCTCTATTGGCCTTTCCATTCAAACATCTATTGCCGTTCCAGAAGTTTTCTCTATTAGACAGGACAGCCCAGTTTCTTTGAATATAATCTATGTCTTTAATTCTCTCCTTAAGCTCTTCTATTCCCTCCACAGCGTTATCTTTATCGGGTAAGACAGGGTGAAAATCCGTCTTGAATACATATTTTACAGGCTTTTCATCTTTACCGTCATCTTTTAGGTAGTCTACAAATTCGTCTAAAACAGCGGTAAACTTTCTAACGTAATTATTGTGATGAATTGAAGAGTCCTCTTTCAAATCCTCATACCCTTTTTCTTCTATCAGATGGAATAACCACCGGTTTTCAATGATCGACTTCAATAAACCGTCATACAGTTCAATCGTCTTGAATCTTTTGGTTGAGAAAACTTGTAGATACTTTTTCGACTCAGCCTCTTTACTGAACAGTTTCTGATAGATTTGAGGGTAGTATTTACTATTGATTTCATTATCGATTTCAAAGTCGTTGAGTCCGAGATAGGGGGCTATGACCGACTGAAAGATGTAATGAACAAAGGAGTCGATAGTGCTCACTTGAAGCTTATGTTTGTTGAACAGCATCGAGTCTTTGACCCCTTTCAAATACTCTACATCTTCTGGCGTCAGGGTTTTATTGAATAGCTCACTAAGGTTGTTAATGAGCACTTTTCTCTCTTGATCCGTTTCATCTCTTTCGGTGATTTTTTCTAAGTGTGAGAAAATGGAATCCCTTATCTCTGCAGTAGCTTTTCTGGTGAAAGTGATTACAAGAATCTCCTCAGCTTTAATGCCTCTATATTCCAGAAGGAGGTTGACGAATTCTAATGAGAGACGGTATGTCTTTCCTGTGCCTGCGCTTGCTTTAATGATTCTTTTGAGTTGCTTATTCATAATAAAATCCTTGCCATTTCGATTGGTTTAAAAAGTGTATCATCTGTTTCATTTATCTCCCCCTGCTTTTATTGTAGAGCTGTTTTTTATGAGGAGATCTTTACGTAAAATATTCGCATACGGATCGAAACGCTGCTTATCAGCACCAGGTCCAAATCCATTCTCTACAAAATTCTTAACTTGATCTGTTATTTTACTGGGGAGCTCTAATAGCAATTCCTCTCTTTTCTTTTCACTACGATTAAGCTCCATTAGTTCAGAATATTTCGATTCTAAGATGGTGTAAATGTATGAGCTAACTTTGCTATTTAATAAGTCTGAGAAATAGAGACACTCATAAAAGAGGAGCTGATCGAAAAAGTCACGCCTGTTTCCTGATAATTTAGAGGTCTTGAAATCAATTATGGAGCTACGTGTTTCTCCCCCCCCTTTTAATTTGAGCTGCAAGTCTGCCTTCCCGTAAATAAACACGGGGAATGGTAAATCTTCGCTGTCCGATTTAACTTCTATTTCTTTACTGCTCTGTTCTGGTTCAGCTACTAAGCTGTCAGGAGAGGGGGTAACAAGTTTCTTGGGAAGCTGGAAACTCTCTACAATCCCTTCTTTAATGATCGGCAAGAATATTTTCTCAAAGTAGGTGTGACTATAAGTATGCGGGATTTTGTAATAGTATTTATCACTATAGAGATAGTCATTCTCAAGATTATCGAGAATACCTTTAGAAATCACTTTAAGTTCAGATATCTTATCAGCCAACTCTACTTCGCCATATTCTTTAACAAGAATCTTCCAGACTCTTTCCACAAGATAATGACTGATAACCCCGATGAAGGCGGGTGAGAGGGCAGTTCTGTTGTATAGTTCATTGATTTTCATTACATGCTGGATGTAGTAGTAAAAAGGTGATTTACTAAGCATACTGTACGCCGTGTAACTTGCTTTGAAACTCTGTTGGTCTTTAAGCACATCCTCTTCAACGTAAGGGATGGTGTAAAAGTTAACATCTTTAGGTAAATCTTTGGCTGGGGAGTAGTCGCTGGCAGGGGTAAGAATTTTAGAGTAGAGTTGATCGTATCCAGCGTCCTCTACCAGTATTTCCTCTTCAACGAGGTCTGGCAGATACTTTTTCAGCTCTTCGACAAACGAGCTAACCATCTTATCTTTGCTCTCGTTCTTCTGGGTGAAGAGATACACATACTCTGTGTTCAGAACCAATCTGAAGAAGTAATAGCGATCCCAATTTCGAATGTCTTCATAACATTTCAAACCAATCTGTTTACGTTGCACTTCTGTGAAAAAGAAGGGGGTACTCGGATTTGATGGCAAATCCCCTTCATTAACGTTGAGCAGAGCGACAGTATTAAACAAGAGGTTTCTACTGTCCAACAGAGAGCTAACGTCAATTCCGCCAGACGACCCTTCAAGATACCAGCGAAAGCGCTTAGGACGGAGATAGAGTAGAAATAGACGTAAGAAGCCTCGGATTTGTGTGTATTGATCCAATCCTGATGTCGGACTGGTTAGTTTTATTTTATCAAGGATGTTGAGGTCGTCTAAGAAAACGAAGTTGTTTAGAGTTTCAAACACTACATCAACAATATTACTCTGTTTTAGCTCAGCTTCGGTAAAGAGAACCTTTTCAGGAAACCACCCTCTACCTCCAATCGTTTCGGTTAAACCTCGGAGTGTCGTTATCTCAGAAAGTCTGTTAATAGTTCTCACTACTTTGTTTACAGCCCCTTTTAGTGGAGTACATCTACCCTTTAAATGCTCGAAAAAGTATAAGTCGGTGTCTACATACTTATAGTCTTCCTTGCGGAGCTTGTTTATACTGTCGAGTAGGTCTGACTGGGAGGTTTTCTCGTCCGTAAAGTATTGGACTATCAATTGATTAGAGAAGAGCTGTTGTAAAGCTTCGAGGGGAATTAACGTCCTCTTTTTCTCACCTTCATACTCCAAACTATCGATAAGCAGTAACAGGTGTTGGAAAAACTGGTAGAACTGACTGTTAGTTATAGTCTCTTGCTCAAGGCCTCTAAACGCTTTTGAGGAGAGAAACCTGCTATATGGCGAGCGCCAAAGCTTACTGTCTATTATGTTTTTTAATGAATTCTCTTCATTTAGCAGAGTGAATAGCTGCTTGAACATCAAGTGGTCGTTAGTCGCTTGAAACACCTTTATCTTTTTTGTGCGATATTCTTTGACTTTTGCAAGTGAAAAGGGCTCTTTATTGTCGCTATTTTGTTCAATATTCTGGTTACAAATGACGACCTTTTTACCTAACGACGATAGTTCTTTAGTGAGCCAATCCTCGAGTTTAGTATAGTAATATTGATTAACGAAGATGAAGTTGTCGTACCCTTTGTAAGCGTCGAGTTTAGTGTTTTCCTTTTCATAGAGGAATATTTTATCTGTAAAGCGGTTGTTTGAAAGGGTCTCTTGGTAATGTTTCCTCATCTTTTGTAGACGTTCGTAAAAAGGCTCTTGCCAGTCGGGAAACTCTTCTCCATTCAATAGATCTGTAAATGATTTGTCGACGGGGAGCATCTCCTCGTTAAACTCCTCCCAGATACTGAAGAAGTTCTTGGCTAAGTCGATAAATTGGAAGTAATTAGATATTTTAAACTCTTTCAGTATTTCAGACGGCACTGAATAATAGAGCATTAAATTTCTCTTCTCTTCACGAAGTATCGGTAGCTCTGTGACAAACAGGCTCTCCTTAAACTCCTCTAACGTAAGAAAAAGAATGTCTTCAAACTCCCATTTACTTTGATATTCTTTTTGGGCGACAGCCTTAGAACTCTCAGTAGGAAAGATTAAAACGCTTTTGTCTGAACAGTATTCCTCTACCACCCTTCTTATAAGGTTTTCAGTAAAGCCAAAGAAGTAATTATTTTTCATTAGATCCTCACATTGCTACCAAATTTATCTACGTAAACCTATTATACAGAAGTTCGGTAAAAAGTCAAATTAAATGTAGTTTTCTTTAAGAATGTGCGGGTAGAGCTTTGCATTAAGTCCCTACACTGTTGAAAGAGAGTCCCAAAAAAGACCGTTATGTAGATCGAAAATAAATGTTAATTCGACTCGCAGGATTCGCGGCTTGCTTGATCCACAATCACCAATAAGCTACTAAATAAACCGTAAAGGGCGAACAAGTCCGCCCCTTACATACAAATACATTGTCTCTTATTTAATCACTGTACATCTACCGGCGCTGACTATTACATCGTCTACCGACAACTGATACATATATAGCCCGCTACCAACCAAACGCTCCTGCTCATCCTTGCCGTTCCAGAAGATACTATACTCACCTTTGGATAGCTCGGCGTTGATCAGTCGCTTAACAAATTGTCCTTTGACGTTATAAATGTCGATTATAGCCTGACTACTCTTTGGTAAGTGAAAACTTATCGTCGTACCTGGCATTGACCGCTCTGTACCGCTTGTATTTTCGTTCAGAGAGATTGGATTTGGATAGTTGTAGAGCTTATAGTCGAACGCCTCTATGTTAGGTAATGCCTCGCCATCCACACTGGTAACCCCTTGATACTCATAAGCCCCCATATCAATCATTCCGTTGACTATACGAGGGTTACCCGCTAAGTCAAACTCAGGAAACTCGAAATCAGGTATGTCAAGAGTCCCCTTATTTATAGCAGGCGAACCCTCTTGCAGCATATAAGGGTACTCCTCTAAATTAGAATTACCCACCCATAAAGGATCCGCATCAATATTACTGTCATCCCAATGAAGAGAACAGTTTCCCATTTTATAGATATTCCAAAGACCTCCTCCTACAAGTGAATTATACACATTGGTCTCGTGTGGTTTATCGGTACTGTTACACAATATTAAGTTTTTTAGCTCATTACCATAAAGAATAGAGTTGTAGATATCAACAGTTTTATGTCCATCTGAAACTTTTAAGCCACCACCACCCGGAGTATCTGTAATATTATCAGCAATAGTAGCATTAATCAGTCTAAAGTAGCCGTCATACAGAAAACTCACTACACCATGAGGTATTTTAGCAAAAAAGGGGTCAGTGTATTGTTCGCAATCAGAAACTTCCAAGTTTACAATGGTAGCTCTACCATCTCCTGGCCTGACCGATGAGTTACCCCGAATACTCAATCCAGCTCCTCCACTCGAGTCATCATAAGGTGAGTTTACTGTCTTTCGGATACGAATGTTTTCCAAGAAAACATCAAAATCATAGCCACAAGTCATAACCAATGCAACAATTGCTTTGTTGTCGTACATTGAGATATTTCTTAATGCATAGTTACCTTTAGACGCGGCATTGTGAAACGTATAATCGGTTATGCAGTTTTCTATATGAACGTTATCGACTTCAAACTCAGTTGCACAGCGTGTATTTATTGCTCCTTTACATGCTGTGCTTCGAGGATCACCCCCGTTTAACAGTGTAAAGTTTTTAATAGAGAATTTTCTGGCGTAATCTCCATCAAAGTTCGCGGGATCAAACCAGGCTCCCATATGATGCCCTGAGAATTCAGAGTCTAAAATTACCCCCCCTTTAGATTCGCCTATCAGATCAACATAGCTCTTCAAGTGTATCGGCAACACTTGATCGCTCATCGACTTGGAGTAATAGCCGTTTGCAACGTATACTTTTCGACTTATATTTTCATCAGGCTTAATCAGAGTCATCGCGTAAGCAATGGTTTTAAGCGGCTCTTCAGGTGTAAGCCCACTATTGGAGTCATCACCCGTTGTGCTAACATAAAGGTCAGCTTCTACCAACTCTATCTTCCCTTGCTGAATGGATACCTGAACGCTTGGCAAATCTTCTTTCTCTATACCGAGAAAGTAAAGATCAGGGTTTAAAACCGTGAAAGTATCCAAGTATACATTACCTTGTTTTCGACCACTCAAATAGAGATCTGAACAATCTGTACCATAATTCAAGTAGACACTATTTAGTCGATTTTTACAAAACTCTACTGAGGAAAGTAGTATCTGTGTACCTATAGAGCAGATCCCTCCCCCTTTATATGCTGCCTCATTATATCTAATAATGTTTCCTCTAAGCAAAGGGTGTGTTTCGGTTCGTGCGCATATTCCGCCACCAGAAGCTGCACGATTATACTCTATGATACAGTTACTGATGGTTGGCGAGGCTTTTGATATATAAATACCACCTCCATGAGTATAAGAGGAGGCCCAATGGTTTTCACCACTCCCATTCCTAATAGTAAATCCATTTATGATCGCCTCTCTCGTCTCATTGTTTTTCAGTGTTATCACTGTTCCTTGATGGGCTCCATCAATAACTGTCTCAGCGATTACCTCTCTGTTATCTATGTCTTCACGATAAAGGCTCGTTAAATTTATGTTTTTCCCCTGAAAATTTATGCGTTCATAGTATACTCCAGGATAGACAAGGATCGTATCACCACTACGAGCCATATGAAACCCTTCATTTATTGTCTTAAAGTCACCCGTCCCATCCTGCTTAATTTCCCAGACTGCCGCCGATAGAAGACCTACCGTAATCAGTATCAGTACTAAAACAAACAACCTCTTCATTATTTATCTCCTATTGTTTATTGTTTCTCATTGTTATGTCTGCGTGATAGTGTCATTAGCTGTTTGAACCGGCTCGAAACTCGCTTTGGCGGGACGAGCAAGCCCGTCCCCTACAAGACCGAATAATATTTTGTTCAATCCGAACGATTTCGTAGGGGAGTGGGTTCTACCCCTCCCGTTTAGTTCCAAGCTATCACCTCTATGCTGTAAAGGGGGCGTGTAAATACACCCCCCTCTCTTAATTATACGACTATTTAACTATCAACATCTTACGGTTGATTGTTTCCCTGCCGTTATCTAATCTATAGAAATAAACTCCGGAACCTACTGGCTGATTATTTACGTTATTGCCATCCCAGCTGACTGTGTGTCTTCCAGCGGAAAGCTCGCCTGAGGCTAAGGTCTTAACCAATTGCCCTTTGATATTGTATACGTTGAGGGATACCTCTGCAGCTTCAGGTAGCGAGAAGTCAATCCTCGTTAATTCCGAAGACCTTGAAACTTGGCTCATCACTATCGGGTTAGGATAGTTCTGAGAGAGGGCAAACTGAGGTTTAACAACCTCTTCTCTCTCCTCTATCTCGTCACCCGCACCTAAACGCAGAGTAGCAATTCGTTTAGCCTGTGGCTGCAACACCTCTTCATAGTACTCTCCTGTCTCTGAATCCAACACTTCAACTGTACGAATGTTGCTATCCTCTCCACGAGCACTACGGTGTACTGCAAAGCTGATTACCTCTTCTGAGTGGGAGGCGTTGGTATAGGCAAGAATTTGAAGAGGGTAATCTCCTGTAAACACACTCGCCCCGACACAGGTATCGCCGGCAAAGACACCAACCTCGATAACATCCTGATCATTATCGATGCTCTCAATGTTAAAGACCTCATAATCAGGGCCGTCTACGAAAACAAAATTTTGGGGTATTATTGGAGCTGGAGGATAATAAGGATCTGTTGGTAAAGGCCAATAAAATTCTTCATCAACATTACCAAATATCACTATCTCATACATCTTACCATAAGACATATAGCTCCTTTTTGTAACACTGAACCCCCAGCTTCCACCCGGTGTAGAACGTGAGATAAACCAACCCTCACCTCTAACTTCTTTAACGTAGTCGAACTCGGGTTTGTCAAAAACATCGGTAGCTTTTTGAGGTTGAGGAATCCAATAACCTACCCAGTTCTCATTGGGTACCGGCTTCAATGTTACCGTCGTGTTGTCATAATCAACCGCAGTCCCAGGGACAATGAGTTCATACTCTTCATTGTCTATAAATTCCAACTTATAGCCACCGGTTTTCACTAAATCCAAATTATCATCCCAGCCGTTATCCCATTCTAATTTGACATTGTCCTGTGCATACACATTCTCTAACACTTCTAAGTCGGTAAGTGGCTCTAATACTTCAGCAAAGTCGATTCCATTATACAATAGTACAGGAAATGATTCCCAATAGACCGTTTTCCCTTTATACACCTTGTGATAACCATGCTTTGGATAATTATGCACACCAGGCTTATCTTGCCATTTCAGATATGGATAAGTGGTATAATCTTCCATTGCCCATACGTTATAGAAGTTCCAGTCAGTGTATTCAGAATTATCTCTTACCATATCGACAGTCATTAGGCCTTCACCTGTATCATTCGTACCAGATATATTCTTATAAGAGGTAACTATATCCCAATAGGAGTTATTTATAGTATTGTTTCCTCCTTCAGAATTACCAATCAAGCCGCCGACATTTAAAGAACCGCTTACTTTACCTATAGAATATGAATTTGAGACTATGCTTCTATATCCAAGGTAACCCACTAAGCCGCCAACATTAGCTTCCCCTTCAATATTGCCAGTCGCATAGCAGTCTTCAACGCTCATAAAGGTATTTGATGCTATATCAGTAAAGTTACCCACTAAGCCACCAAGTCGATGATTAGCTTTAATATGAG
>Ga0265293_10010124_pt1 | contig 13274 bp, 15 predicted proteins | sample Munlanlewell138R_FD_192505 | JGI IMG/M metagenome (GOLD analysis project Ga0265293, IMG submission 192505) | Leachate microbial communities from a municipal landfill in Southern Ontario, Canada - Leachate well 138R | ecosystem: Engineered > Solid waste > Landfill > Unclassified | place: Canada... | reverse complement strand
TATCTGGTACCGGGCCGGAGAAACATATATGGCATGAGATGTTTGAGAGAGCGGGTGCCCACCACGCCTGAGCGGAGGCAGGTCGGGATCGGGCAACGGACGTGATAGAAAGATGGTTGAAATTGGCTATAAGCTGTCGAGTGAAGAGCACGCACCTCTCGACCTCGTCTCCTACGCCCGCCAGGCAGAGGATGCCGGGTTTACATTTGCTATGATATCAGATCATTACCACCCCTGGACGACCCGGCAGGGAGAGAGCCCGTTCGTCTGGGCGGTTATCGGCGGCATATCTCAGGTGACTGCGGATCTCCGGCTGCTCACGGGCGTCACCTGCCCGACGTTTCGTATACACCCGGGCATCATCGCCCAGGCCGCGGCCACCGCCAGCGCCATGATGCCCGGACGGTTCATCCTCGGCCTCGGATCAGGAGAGTACCTCAACGAACACATCTTTGGTGATCGCTGGCCGGCAGCGCCGATCAGGATAGAGATGCTCGAAGAAGCGGTTGAGATCATCAGGACACTCTGGAAAGGGGGTGTGCAGGACTACTACGGTTTCTTCTACACCCTGGAGAACGCAGAGATCTTCTCGCTCCCGGAGCCCCTCCCCCCGATCTACATAGCATCAGAGGGTCCGATCAGCGCTTCCCTGGCAGCGCGGGTTGGAGAGGGGTTCATTAACGGAGGGACAGATGCAGAGAAGAGTCTTGTTGTCTTCCGTGGCTCCGGAGGCGGCGATAAACCGGCATACACAGAAGTCTCGGTCTGCTGGGCAGAGGTTGAGGAGGCGGGGCAGAGGACTGCCTATGAGCAGTGGCCAATCGCTGCGAACAAGGGTGAGCTGAACCGGATCCTTCCTACACCGGCCCACTACGAGCAACTGGCGACGATGGTGACGCAGGAAGATGTGGTAGAAGATATCCCCTGTGGCCCTGACCCCGAAGTGCACATCAAAAAGATAGAGGAGCAGGTCCGGAAGGGGTTCGATCACATCTGCATCCACCAGATCGGTGAGCAACAACAGAGGTTCATGGAGTTCTACAGGGAAAAGGTTCTCCCGCATCTCCAGTAGCGCGCCAATCACAGGAGAATGATTCAACCGCCTGCCGATCAAGATTACTGGAGAGATGGGTCCAGAAGAGGATGAGATGGATATACACCGGGTCTGTGGCTGGCGACGACCAGGGCAGAACTTGCGGAGGTCTTCTGCCTGGAAGTCCTGTGTTACTCGTCCTCGACCTCCAGGCACTGCGGATAGGGTGGCGAGACCTTCGCCCTCTTCCTGCCGGGTACCGGCGACGCCTCACTCTCCGGGCGATGGAGCAGTCTCCTGATACGTACCTCGTCCCCATCTCAGCGATCCGTCGGGGCGATCTGGACGAAGCGGGCAGATCGTTTATAGAAGGTTTTCAGGACTATTATGCTGGTTGAGCAGACGTGCTTCAGAAGAGGGTGTGACCACGCGTAAACCTCCTCACCGCTTTCAATCTCTCCGCCATCAACCCTCCCGGGGCACGCCATTTTCTGGCGAACGTCTGGTCGAGGCCGGAAACAGGATAACGCCAGAGGTGTTTGAGAATGCTCTATGCCTATTGTCCGGCAAAACAGAGTGATACGATCGGTTGCTCAATCAATTGAGAAATAACCAAACCCGCCGGTCAACTCAGCAACATCTGTATAGCATTTGGTACTATGGGGGGCGATAACGGTGAGCGAGGGCACGACTACCTCGAACCTGTGCTCCGGGAACCAGTAGGACCCCCGCCCGTAGTCGTTTGATACGTTGTTTGCATGCACCACAGCATGTTCCAGATCAGCGATCTGGATCTGGGCATCTTCGAAGTTTAATATATCAAGTACCTTCCGTTTCAGGTCCGATTTCCCGAGGAGAAGGACCAGAAATCCGATGCCGTCATCGATCTTGTAATTCATCGTTATGATGGCATCCTCTTTCACGAGTTGAATGGTAACATCCTCGACGGTGATGTAACTGTACCGCTCATCACTCCCTGCCACAGCAGGAGCGATGAGAGCAGCTACCGCGAGCATCAGCACTACCGCGACCGTCACTCGTCTCATCATGTAGAAGTTGATCCGGGAGCCATAAAGCCTTTATGGTAGCCCCGGCAAGGAAGCCCATATGCCTGAGTTATAGGGAATATCACATCAAAAAATGATTTTCTTCGTTATCTTATTCTCAAGAATGTATCTCTGGATTACCGGTATACAGAGAGATTATCCCTGGAGTACTCTCTGTACACCCTGGAACAGGAATGCCAAAAAAAAGTGTTTTGAAGTCTCACTTCGATTGAGAGAGGACAATCTCGATACTTGAGACATTTGTCTTTCCGGTATCGGTATCGATCATCTCGGTCGACGTAAAGATCTCCTTCTTGTCCACATTCTCCAGGAACCGGTTGAGCACGATCTCTGCCGTATCGACCGCACGTGAAATTGCCTTCCCCCGGGCCTTAATCGCAACTTCCTCCGCTCCGTTGTTGAACTGGGTAACTACCGCGAGCACGTAGTTCATGACCGGTTTGTTTCCCACGAATACTGTGTTATCCTTTACCATTAGCCCACCTCGTCTAGAGATACTTCCTTGAGTATATCAGCTCTGCGTTGAGAACGGATGCGCCTGCAGCCCCACGGATGGTGTTGTGCCCGAGCGCAACAAATCGCAATCCTTCCCGGATCCTTCCAACGGACACCGTCATACCCTGGCCCCGGTTACGGTCGAGTCGTGGTTGAGGGCGGTCAGGCTGGTCGAAGAGCTCAACTGCCTTTGCTGGTTGTAAGGGTAGGTTGCTGAAGGGGGACTTAAATGTTGCGTAAGCTTTTTTCACCTCGTCGATCGATTCCTTCACGTCAGCCCAGACCGCGATGGTGTGCCCATCGATGACCGGAACCCGATGACAGCTTGCGCTCACCTTTATCGGGGCAGGGGTCACCTCAGAACCGTTGAATTCTCCCAGGATCTTTACGATCTCAGTCTCTATCTTCTCCTCCTCATCCCCGATGTACGGGACAACGTTATCATATATGTCCATGGCAGCGACGCCGGCAAACCCACCCCCGGAGATCGCCTGCATGGTCGCTGCGTGGACATTATGGAGCTCAAATACTCTGAGGGGAGCAAGGGCCAGGGTAAGGACGATCGTTGAACAGTTCGGGTTGGTCACGATGAACCCCCCGCGCCCCCGATCCCGCTGAACATCGATAAGACCCAGGTGATCCGGGTTGACCTCGGGTATCACCAGGGGAACGTCAGGGTCCATGCGATGTGACCGGGCATTGCTACAGACAGCGATGCCCGCATTGGCGATATCGGTCTCAAGCGACGTCGCCACGTCGGCAGGAAGGGCCGAGAAGACCAGATCGCAGTCTTTCAGGCTCTCGACGGTTGTTGGAGTGATGACGATATCGCTGATCCTGTCCGGGTACGGCGCATCGAGGCGCCAGTTGACCACTTTACCATACGGTTTTCCTGCACTCCGTTCAGAAGCGGTGAGTGTCTGGAGATGAAACCAGGGATGATCCGCTAAAAGCTGGACGAAGCGCTGTCCCACTGCTCCTGTGGCACCAAGCACTCCTACATTTATCATAGATAAAAATATCTCTGGTGCTGGTGGTATTAAAAGAGTATGTTTTCCTACTCCATCGAGATCGCTTCGGACGGACACTCATCAACGCAGGTCTCGCAGTCTACGCAGAGATCAGCATCAATTTTTGCTTTGCCGTCTTCCATGGTTATGGCTGCAGATGGACAGACGTCCACGCAGGTTTCACAGCCGGTACACTTCTCAATATCAACAACTGCTGGCATTTTTTCCTCCTGATGTACATGTTTTTCAACTGACCAATAATAAATTTCGTTTTCCGGGTGATCGGAAGTGCCTATTATATTCCCAGAACATCCTGCATGGCATAGATGCGCGGATCTCTCCCGACAACCCAGCGTGCAGCCCTGACGGCGCCCTGCGCGAATACCGCCCGATCGTAAGCGCGGTGGGAGATCTCGATGCACTCAAAGTTCCCTGCAAAGAGAACCGTATGATCGCCAACGATGTCGCCACCCCGGACGGCATGCACACCGATCTCGCCTTTCCGCTCCGCCAGGCCGGCGCGGCCGTAGACTTTCTCGCGCTCCCCGAGCTCCTGGTCCAGGATATCAAGGATGGTCTTTGCGGTACCGCTCGGGGCATCCTTCTTGTAGCGGTGGTGGGCCTCCGTGACCTCGATGTCGTAGTCGCCGAGTTCGCGAGCCGCCTCCCGCACGAGTTTCCAGAAGATGTTGACACCGACAGAGAAGTTGCTCGATATCACTGCAGGAACGTTCCCCTCGACGGCGTCCCCGATGGACTCTCTCTGTTCGGGGGAAAAACCGGTCGTCCCGACGATAAGGGCTACGTTGTTTGCGGCCGCCGCCTTGATATTTTCAACCGCCGCGGCCGCTACCGTGAAATCGATGAGGACGTCGGGTCTCTTTTCCTTGAGGAACGCATCGATCCGGGCCGCGGAGACAACCTCCTTCCCAAAGGATCTCCCTTCCCGTATATCGATCCCGCCGACCAGTTCGAGGTCCGGGGCTTCATCAACGATCCGGCCGATGGTGGTCCCCATCCGCCCCAGGGCTCCAGATATAGCTACTTTAATCATAGTTCGCCAGCACCTCTCGCAACCGCTCCACCTTTCCCTCATCAAGGTTGTCGAGCGGTAACCTGACCGGCCCCGCGGCCATCCCGAGAATTCCTACCGCCGTCTTCACGGGTATGGGGTTTGTGTCGATAAACATCGCCCGGAAGAGCGGGGAGAGTTCATAGTGCAGGTTCAGTGCGCGTGCAAGGTCGCCGGCGCGGTAGGCTTCATACATCTGTGCCATCCGGCGGGGCTCGACGTTAGCAGCCACCGATATCACGCCTGCGCCTCCCAGCGCGAGGAGTGGGAGCGTCATCCCGTCGTCCCCGGAGAGCACGATGAAATCCTCATCCTGTGTCTCCTCGATGATGCGGGAGATCTGGGTGATGTCGCCGCTCGCCTCCTTGATCCCGACGATGTTTGGATGGCGGGCGAGTTCAGCCACCAGGTCGGGTTGGAGGTTCTGCCCGGTCCTGCCGGGGACGTTGTAGAGGATGATAGGAAGATCGAGGTCAGCGAGTTTCGTGAAGTGCTTGACGAGACCGGAACGGTTCGGCTTGTTGTAGTAGGGGCTGATGACCAGGGCACCATCCGCGCCGGCATCCCGCGCGGACCGGGTCAGGCGAAGCGCCTCCTCGGTGTTATTTGAACCGGTCCCGGCGATAACCGGCACCCGCCCGTTGACGACATCGATTGCCTCCTGGACCACCTGCTCGTGCTCCTCGAACGTGAGCGTCGCGGCCTCCCCGGTCGATCCACAGGGGACGATGCCGTGGACTCCGCGCTCTATCAGTGATTCAATATTGGATCGTAGCCCTCCAATGTCGAGGCTTGACCCGGAGTCCGGGTTAAAAGGGGTAATAATTGCTGGAAGGATTCCCTCAAACATACTAGAGGATTATCGCTTCCTTGTATTTATCTTTCTTGAGATATACCCGGCAACCCTGTTCCGTACACGCTTGCTGTCGATAGATGCAACTTCAGTGACGGCATGCTTGTTCTCCTCAAAGTCTCCGCTAAACTTCTCGCGGTGCTTGACGAGGAGATCTTCGCCGACGTTCTTGATATACGATGGTTTTATTCCCATGTGGACCTTCCCTTACAATTGTGCATAGGTAATGCGATTTGACAGTTTAAGAATATTATGGGCGACCGTGACCGGATCCTCTCCAAGCACCCTGATCATCGGCTCTTTTCCCGGGGCGCCGGAATCGTATATGATGTCGGGCACGCCGTCCCTGCAACAGGATGCAACACCCCAGTCCATCGTCTTCACACCCGGCGGTTCATTCTCCCGGTCAAACGAGCAGATCTCAAACATAAGATTCTCCAGTTCCTGGAGGATCGCCTCAGAGAATCGGATGTTTGCTGCACTCCTGATCTCAGGATCGAAGCGCATGGCCGTGAGCACGATCCGCGCTACATGGTCGCTTGCCCCGAACGCGATCTCCCCTACCGGGTGGACCCGATCACCGAGTCTGACGATTCGCCCGAGAACTCCCGCCACATCATCCTTGTCCCGCGCGTCAGGCAGGGCGTAGACGATGTTCATCCCGACCTCGGGGATAAGTCCGGGATCCATCCGTTCCGCAAGCAGCATCGTGGCCTGGTTCATGCAGGCGATTACCTGCGCGCGCTCTTCTGCTCTCATGCTCATATCCTCATTCCGGTTCCCTCATAAGGGTTACGCCCGGGCATGGCCGGCATCGTCGCAGATCTCCAGAAAAATCTCCCGATTGCAAGAGGGGAGGATAATGTGCGGCCTTTGACCGGGTATGGCCGGTGCCGGGAGGGGCGAGGGTGGTGAAGAGGTGTGCTCTGCCCTGGTGGCGCAAAGCGCGATGAATCGATAGAGCGGTGCTTGCCCCCACCGGCAGAAAGAATGGCTGTGCGGGGTGAAAGCAAAGAAGGTGCTCCTCGTTTATGGAGGGAATCACACTGGAGATCATGTCATCCAGGCCACGGGGATCGTATGCTATATCTCCAGGGGAGATACAAAACAAATGCGAGGGGAGCGATTTGAACGCTCGAACTCCTACGAGACAAGGCCCTCAACCTTGCGCCTTTGACCGGGCTTGGCAACCCTCGCCTGGGGAAGAACGTGGTGAACACGGAACGGAGAATAGAAAATGCGTTGAACGCGCTTTCGTGGCCCCGCTCACCTTACTAAGTGGATCGTAGTACATGAAATACTTTTGTGTAAGGCTGCCGTTGAGGGGGTGAAACGCCCACCGGTAAGGGGGCGTATTCCCCTCAAACAGACCACCAGACTCCCGGACCCCACCGGAGCACCCCTTCCCTTCCCGGTACATGGAGGAGAGGAAAGGATTATATCGGAGGCTTCTATCATTACCGCCTGGAGTACCGGCACGAGCGGTACCTATTTTCCTTGGGGAGATAGCAATGGCAGAAAATACGGAACCCTATCGATGTAGCGTGTGTGGCTACATCTACGAACCCGGGCGGGGAGAGCCCGGGCAAAAGATACCACCCGGGACCGCTTTTGAAGACCTGCCGGCAGATTACGTCTGCCCGGTCTGTGGAGCAGGGTCAAGGTCGTTTTTGCTCCTGGCCGAACGGGCAGGCCGATATCTCTGTGTAGCCTGTGGCTACATCTACGAACCAGAACGCGGGGAGCCAAAGAACGGCATACCTCCCGGGACAGCGTTTCGGGATCTGCCCGAGAGTTACATATGTCCAGTCTGCGGCGCCTACGCCAAAGTCGGGAAACAGGCTTTCATAGCCATCGATTAATCCATCCTTTTTTTGAGCGGCAAAAAGGCCTCACCGGTGGTTAATTATTCCTGCACCCGGGATCACAGAGCAGCAAGGGTATTCCCGGTTCCTCCCGGCACCCCCGACCGGCAGGCAGCGATTGGTGCGCGGTAAACCCTTGAGCTACAGAGCAGGCGATCTATAGGAAAGAGGCTCGCCGGGGCAGTCCAGCAGAACGCAGATATCCATCCCTATGCGAGAGTTTGCCCAAAGATCGTGATTGATTCTCTCCAGGCTCGAATACTACCCCTTATTAGTGCAGAAGAGACAAATTCTTCGAGTACCTGAGGAACTACCAGGAGGCACTTCGGTTGGCGGAACGAGGATACATTCACGTTTACACAGGAAACGGCAAGGGGAAGACGACTGCGGCACTCGGGATCTCGCTCCGGTGTATCTGTGCCGGTAAACGGGTCTTCTTTGGCCAGTTCATCAAAGATTGGGATTATAGCGAACTCAAGGCTGGAGAGATCCTCCCGAACTTTGAGATCATCCAGTTCGGGCGCGGATGTTTTATCGACCGCGACCCCGAGGAGAAGGATCGCAAGGCCGCCCGCGAAGGGCTTGTGCGGTGTGACCAGGCTCTGCAGTCCGGCGAGTACGACCTGGTAGTGCTCGATGAGATCAACGTGGCGCTCTCCTATGAACTCCTTGAGGTGGCCGATGTCATCGAGGTACTGGAGAGGAGGGAACCCCATGTCGAGGTGGTGCTCACCGGGAGGTATGCACCTCAAGAGATAATCGATGCCGCAGACCTGGTTACCGAGATGCGGGAGATCAAACACTACTACAATGAGGGGGTGGTAGCTCGAGCGGGTATCGAGCGGTGAGGAGGTTCTGGTGGGGATTGAAGGATTATTTTTAGATCACACCATCTGCTCGCGGGCGAGCCCCTCTCCCCGCGAAGATCTCCCGCAGGTGCTCCCGGCCGCTTGGCTCCGGGATCTCCCGCCCCTCTCCCCGCGCGGTCTCGAGCCAGAGATCGATAGCTACCGTTACTTCGCCGAGTGCTTCCTCTTCGGTTTCGCCGAACGCGGAGCAGCCGGCAAGCTCCGGGGCGATGGCGATGAACCCCTCATCCTCGTCGCTGAAGAAGATCTCGATTGTATATTTATGTGGCATCCTCATCCTCCAACAGAGTACAGTGCTCAATGATCTTAAGAAGCAGTCTCACCTGATATGGCTTTGCTTTCCCCCTCGCGTTCTGGAAATTGAGGATCTCAGGAATATCATCGTGCGTGTAAAACAGTGTGGTGTGGCTGCCCTTCCCGCCCTTCCGGCGAAACCCGAAGGCCTCCGCCGCACGGCAGAGGTCTTCGAACCACGTCCTTTGGGTTATGCTTCAGGTGCTCGCCCGTCTCTGCGATCGGTGCTACGAGGAGACCGACGGGGCGAAGGCGTGAGCCTATCACATACCGTTCCTCAACCGGTTTACGAACCGATCAGACCCACACACAACGGAAGACCGTGGCGGCCGGTTCTGTGCTACTGCTGCAACGCTCCGGCAGTCTACCGGGAGACTTTTGCGTCTCGAGACCGCGAAGGCAGGACCCGGATGCGCGGGGTCTGTAGTGCATGTTCCCGGGCGGCGCGAGATGGCCGACACGACAGGAGCCCTTACCGGACCCGGCTACGGCAGGCCTCCGCCCCGGGCCGAACGGGACGTAATGGGACACCATTCACCCAAAACCTGACGCCCGCCCCGTTTAACCTTAACCGGGTCGACTGAGTTAACCCGGCAATACTATTTTCACCCATTACAACTGATACTAAAAGAAGCATGGTAAAACTGACACTGAAGGTGATTAAAGGCAATAAGTACCTGTATCTCAGAGATCGGGTAAAAGTTAACTCTAAATCGCTTTCAGTTCAGACATATGTGGGTAGACTCGAAAATGTCGAGCCACAGGACCTTTCAACGAAACTGCTCGATCTCTTCTCATTGAGGTTAACCAGATATCTTGACTATCGGCTGGAACACTATATCCTCACCGTCCTTGATCGGGACCAGGCCACCAACCTCGAGAGCTTGCGCTACTTCTATGGTCTGTTCGAGGATCTCTATCCAGACGAGAGTGAACGATACCTGGATGCGATGTACGTCCGGTATGTCCAGGGTACGACCGCGATTGAGGGGAACACTATCACCTTTCGAGAAGCACAGGAACTCCTGGAACACAGCATCTCGCCGGCCGGGAAGAGAATGGACGAGGTGTACGAAGTCCTCAACTATAGTACCCTCAGGGAGCACCTCAGCGGATATACCGGGGACATCACTGAGGCGTTTATCAAAAAGATCCACGAAATCTTGATGAATCATATCCTTCGGGATCCAGGGAACTACCGAAACATTCAGATCGGTATAGCAAGCGTCGATTATCAACCGCCGCCTGCAATCCTCGTGCCTGATGAGATGCAGAACCTCATCAGATGGTATCGGCAGAACAAAAAGACTCTCAACCCCTTCGAACTTGCGATCCTGCTCCATACAAAATTCGAGATTATCCACCCCTTCGTTGACGGAAACGGGCGAGTGGGACGAGCGTTAATGAACTTCATCCTGGAACGTTCCGGATATCCGACACTCTACCTCGGGCAAGAACACCGGGCTGCTTACCTGGATGCACTCGTGCGCGCTGATGACGGAGAATTCGCGCTGATTGTTAAGACTCTCTACGAATTTTACCAGAACCAACACGGCCAGATTGCACAGGAGGTCCAGCAAAAATTTAAGGACGGGGGAAGCAAATTCCGTGACGATATCGCAGATCTTCTCCGGCAGTATACTGAGTTGAAAAAGAACGAGTGAACACAGAAAACAACGATGACCCGAGTTCTATGAAGATGGCCCGCGAGCACCTGAAGAGGCGCATCGTGGCCGCGGGCGACCGTGTCACCGTCGATTATCTGGCCGCGAATATCGAACGGTGGGGAGCGGCCCGGATCGTGGACTCGCCGAAAGCATCACAAGCCTGCGCTCTTTTTTTGTACGGCGGGCGGTGGTTGTCCGATTGGCTGCATGAATATGCCCCGGTCCGGTCGGATCGACCCTATAACGCACACGTGAAAAAGGTCTTTATCCCCGGGAGTCGAGCAGGATCGTAAGGGAGCAGGATCGAAGAAAAAAGTTACTTTCCAAAATTGGATTCTAAACCAACTGTAATAATGCTGCGGGTGGGATCCGAACCCACGATTTCCAGATGTCCCAGGTCTGGACGCTCCGTTCACTTCATAACCCTATGAGTCTGGCGCCCTAACCAACTAGGCCACCGCAGCACACAAAGTGCATTATAACAATGACGTTTTGACAAATAAACCTTATGCTCTCAAAAAATTTGGTGAGAGCGGTCACTTCGCGTTCTTCTGGATATACACTTCGACCGCCGCAGTGATCGCCGCCACCTCTTTTCCGTGCCGGAGCGATGCGGCCAGCGTCTGCATGCGTGTCGCCTCCTCATAGAGGTAGCGGCGCAGGCTCTTTGCTATATGCTCCTCCTGCAGGAAGTGAGTATGCGTATCGCCGGCGATGAAATGCGGGTTTCGCATGATCGCATACTGGAGCGGAAGCGTCGTCTTCACACCCAGGATGACATACTCATAGAGGGCCCGGCGCATCCGGAGGATCGCCTCCTCACGGTCGACCCCCCATGCACAGAGTTTGGATATCATCGAGTCGTAGTGCGGGGGGATGGTATAGCCGTTATGGATACCGGAGTCGACCCGTATCCCCGGCCCTCCCGGGGATCGGTAGCGGACGATCTTGCCCGGATCTGCGGTAAAGTTGTTCAGCGGATCCTCTGCATTGATCCGGCACTCGATCGCGTGCCCCCGGATGCTGATATCCTCCTGATCCATCGAGAGATCTTCGCCGGCCGCGATCGCGATCTGCTTCTTCACGATATCGATCCCTGTGACGAACTCGGTGATGGTATGCTCCACCTGCAGTCGGGTGTTCACCTCCATGAAGTAGTAGTTCCCGTTCGCGTAGAGGAACTCCACCGTGCCGGCGTTCGTATAGTTCGCCGCCTTTGCCGCTGTGATGGCCGATGCCGTCATCTTCTCCCGGAGATCGGGGGTCATGATCGGACAGGGCGCCTCCTCGACCAGCTTCTGGTGCCGGCGCTGGATGGAGCACTCGCGGTCGTAGAGGTGGAGGGTATGTCCTTTTCGATCGGCGAGAACCTGGACCTCGATGTGGCGCGGTTTTGCGAGGTACTTCTCCACAAAGACCGTCGGATCCCCGAAGGCCGACTCTGCAATCCGCATACCCTTCTCGATCGCTTCCTCGAGCTGGTCCTCAGACTCTGCGATGTGCATGCCGATACCGCCGCCACCCGCACTCGCCTTCACGACCACCGGGTAGCCGATCTCAGCGGCAATCTTCTTCGCCTCATCGATGCTGGTGACACCATCCGGGGTTCCGGGGAGGACTGGCACACCCGCCTCACGCATCATCCGCTTCGACCAGACCTTGGAGCCCAGCGCCTCGATCGTCTTCCAGGAAGGGCCGATGAACGTAAATCCTTCATCCTCGACCAGCTTTGCGAACTGGCTGTTCTCAGCGAGGAACCCATACCCCGGGTGGATCGCCTCCGCCGCAGACTTCCTGGCGATATCGCAGATCCGCTCTTTGTTCAGGTAACTCTTCGAGGGGTGTGCCTCGCCAACATAGAACGCCTCGTCCGCGTACTTGACGTGGAGCGCGTTCTTGTCAGGATCCGAGTAGATCGCAACCGTATCGATATCCAGCTCCCGGCAGGCGCGCATAACCCGTATGGCAACCTCACCTCGGTTGGCGATCAGGATCTTGTCAAAATATTTTGTCATGCAAACTCTCTTTCATCCACCGGTGGCGAGCTTCACTCGACAACTATCAGGACATCACCGTTCTGCACGACATCACCGGAGTTGACGAAGATCTCCCCCACCGTGCCATCGCGCGGACTGCGGATGGGGTTTTCCATCTTCATCGCCTCAAGGACGATAAGGGTATCTCCTTTCTTGACGTTACTCCCCTTCTGAGTCAGCACCTGCAGGACCATGCCCTGTATATTACTCTTGACGCCCCCGGGGATGTCCCCGCGTGGGATCCGGCCTCTGGCTTCTGGAGCGTCCGATTTGACTTCAACCGAGCTCCCTTCGACGGAGACGATCCGGACCGAGAATACCTCGCCATCCACCTCGATCTCCATCGAGTGAGGAACATCAGCAACACTCGCCACTTCAGCGGCGGGTTTTGGGATAACCTCAGGTTTACGCTCGCCCTTCAGGAACGACGGCGCGACGGCCGGATAGATGATGTATGTGAGAACATCCTCCTCCTTGACGATCAGGTTCTGTTCAGCTGCTTCCTTTCGCATCTGCTCATAGATAGGTTCGAGAAGATCCGCCGGTCGGACTGTGACCGGCTCCTCATCACCTATGACCAGTTTCTGGACGTCCGGGTTGATCGGGCCGGGGGGGCGGCCGTAGAGGCCGAGGACGTAGTCCTTCACCTCACCCGTCACGTTCTTGTAACGCTCCCCCCCGATCAGGACGTTGAACACAGCCTGGGTGCCCACGATCTGGCTCGTCGGGGTCACAAGCGGTGGATAACCGAGATCCTCCCTCACCCGCGGGATCTCCTGGAGCACCTCCTCCAGACGATCGAGAGCACTCTGTTCCTGTAGCTGGGAGACGAGATTCGAGATCATCCCTCCCGGGAGCTGGTAGATCAGGACATCTGAGTCAACCCGGTCTGATATGGAGTTGAAGAGCGGCTGGTACTTCTCCCTGATGCTCAGGCAGACGTTTCTGACATTCCTGAGTGCGACCAGGTCGATACCGGTGTCGCGCGGCGTCCCGGCGACACTTGCGACAAC
>Ga0265293_10010123_pt1 | contig 13274 bp, 11 predicted proteins | sample Munlanlewell138R_FD_192505 | JGI IMG/M metagenome (GOLD analysis project Ga0265293, IMG submission 192505) | Leachate microbial communities from a municipal landfill in Southern Ontario, Canada - Leachate well 138R | ecosystem: Engineered > Solid waste > Landfill > Unclassified | place: Canada... | reverse complement strand
ATACAAACTGTAAGGAGTTTGTTGATATAAGTCAAAAACTTGACGGCCTTGAGGATATTTTTGATTATATAGATAAATCAATTGTAGATGATCCTCCTTTTTCAGTAAGGGAAGGCGGAATCATTAAAAAAGAATATAATATTGAAATAAAATCACTAAAAGAAGCATCCATTCAAGGTAAAGGATGGCTTTCAAAGCTGGAAGAAAAAGAGAGAACTAGAACTGGTATCAAGAACTTAAAAGTTGGTTTTAACAAAGTATTTGGATATTTTATAGAGGTTTCAAAAGGAAATATGAAATATGTTCCTGATTATTTTATAAGAAAACAAACTTTAGCTAATTCTGAAAGATATATAACTCCTGAACTAAAGGAAATGGAGGAAAAAATTCTGGGCTCAGAAGATAAAATGGTTGCTTTGGAATATCAAATATTTGTAACTATTAGAGATAATATTGCATCTGAGGTTGTAAGAGTACAAGAATCTAGTAAAATAGTAGCTAAAGTTGATGTTATGAATTCACTAGCACTTACTGCGTTAAATAATAATTACATCAAACCTATAATAAATACTAATGGTATTATTAATATAATAGAAGGTAAGCATCCTGTTGTAGAAAAAGTACTTGAAGAAGGGTTATTTGTACCAAATGATACTGTTCTTAACAATGATGAAAATAGAGTTTTAGTTATTACTGGGCCCAATATGGCGGGAAAATCAACATATATGAGACAAGTCGCCCTTATAGTACTAATGATGCAAATAGGAAGCTTTGTACCTGCTGAAAAGGCAGATATTTGTATTGTTGATAGGATATTCACAAGAATAGGAGCTTCTGACGATTTATCTCAGGGGCAAAGTACTTTCATGGTAGAAATGAGTGAGGTCGCGAATATATTAAATAATGCTACCCAAAACAGTCTTTTAATACTTGATGAAATTGGAAGGGGAACTAGCACATATGACGGTTTAAGTATTGCCTGGGCAGTAATTGAATATATTAGTGACCCTAAGAAAATTGGTGCAATGACTTTATTTGCAACTCATTATCATGAATTAACAGAACTTGAAAACAAGTTAAAAGGAGTAGTTAATTACAAGATATTAGTTCATGAAAAAGGTGAAGATATAATTTTTTTGAGAAAAATTAAAAAGGGTGGAGCAGATAGAAGTTACGGTATCCAGGTTGCAAAGTTAGCAGGAGTAAGAAATGATGTTATAAATAGAGCCTATGAAATATTGCATGATTTAGAGAAGAGAGATGAAAACAAATCAGAAATTGCGATTTCTTCTTCCGCGATTTTAAAGGATAATAAAGAAAAATCCAATAGTACAAATAATAATCTACAACTTGACCTATTTAATATAAAAAGAAACAGTCTTTTAGATAAGATTAAAAATATTGATGTTGAAAAACTAACTCCGATGGATGCTATTAATATATTATATAGTCTTCGTGAAGATTCTAAGGAAATATAGGTGATATATATGAATAATATAAAGCTTTTAGATAGTAGCACAGTAAATAAAATTGCAGCTGGCGAAGTAATTGAAAGACCAGCATCTGTAATAAAGGAGCTAATTGAAAACTCAATTGATGCTATGTCATCTGTTATAACAATTGAAATTGAAGATGGTGGGAAAAAGTATATTAGAGTGACTGACAATGGTACAGGAATTAACAAGGATGATGTTGACTATGCTTTTCTAAGACATTCAACAAGTAAGATAAATAACGTTGAAGATCTCCAATCCTTATCTACCTTAGGGTTTAGGGGGGAGGCATTAGCTAGCATTGTTTCTGTTTCACAGCTAGAGCTAATTACTAGAACCAAAGATTCAATTAGTGGAATACATGTATTTATTAATGGTGGAGAAGTGATTAAAAAAAGTGAAGTAGGTTGTCCAATAGGTACTACTATAATATTAAGAAACTTGTTCTATAACGTGCCAGTTAGACTAAAATTCCTTAAAAGTGACACGATAGAGGCTTCCTATATAAGTGATATTATATACAAACTATCACTAGGTAACCCGGGATTGAAGTTTAAATATATTAAAGATAATAAGGTTATTATAAATACTCCTGGAAAACAGGATATTAGGTCTACTATTTATAGTCTTTTAGGAAAAGAATTTGTAAGTTCTATGTTTGATATTGCTTATTCTGGAGATGATATAAAGATATGTGGATTAATTAGTAGTCCTGCTTTCACCAGAGGCAATAGGAATCATCAATATACCTATGTCAATGGAAGATATATTAAAAGCGAAGAAGTATCAGAAACCATTGAAGGGCTATACAAAACTCTGATTCCAATAAACAGATTTCCTGTATTTGCAATTTATATTGACATAAGTCCAGAACTTGTTGATGTTAACGTGCATCCTACAAAAACTGAGATAAGATTTGATAATATACACAAGCTTAAAGAAGCACTTTCGTTAGCTATTGGTTCTGCTTTTTCAAGTAATGATTTGATACCTGAAGTTACTATTCCAGAAACAAGCCATGAGAACAAGACTGATACACAGAAACAGGTAGCTTTTTTAGATATAAACAATATTGCAGATTCTCTAATAGAAAAAAATGATAGATTAGATGAAAGTGGTGAAAGTTCAGCTATCGATGTTGTTTCATTAGATTTTAAAATAGAAGGTATGGCTAATTTAAAAAAAGATAATAATGAAAATTACCCTGATGTAAATGAGATAATAAGAGTCATAGATTATTGCGCTAATGAATCATCTGAAGTTAGCTATAAGAATAAGGCAGAATTTAAAGTTAATCCAATACCTGAACTCAAGATAATTGGAACTCTATTTGATACATATATAATGGCTGAAGATAGGGTAGGAAAGGATTTGTATATCATTGACCAACATGCTGCTCATGAGAGAATAATGTATGAAAAAATTAAGACTCAACTAGAAACTGATGAAATCTATAAGCAACAATTATTATCACCAATAGTTATTGATGTTTCCCATGGGGAGATGCAGTTAATCAAAGAAAATATAGAGCTATTTAATAGTATTGGGTTTGATATAGAGAATTTTGGCCTGAATTCAATTGTTATTAGAAGTGTGCCATTAGTATTTGGAGAGCCTGACACAAGAAATCTTTTTCTAGATATTGTAGATAATTTGAAAGAAAGAATTAGTAGTAGTTATGACATTAGACTTGACAAAATAATGAAATTGGCGTGCACAAGTGCAATAAAGGCTGGGCATAATATTAAAATGATAGAGATTGACACTTTGCTAAATGATTTAAGAAGAACAGAACAGCCTTTTACATGTCCACATGGACGACCAGTAATTATAAAAATGTCAAAATATGAAGTTGAAAAAAGATTTAAGAGAGTTTAGCAAAGGATGATTTTATGGGAGATAGAAAGCAACCACTTATAATAATAGCCGGACCGACTGCTTCTGGGAAAACTAGCCTATCTATAGAAGTGGCAAAGGAGATAAATGGAGAAATAATTTCTGCAGATTCTATGCAAATATATAAGTACATGAATATTGGAACTGCTAAAATATCTAAATCTGAGATGGATGGTATAAAACATTATCTAGTAGACGAGATATTTCCAGATGAAAGCTTTTCTGTTTCGGACTTTCAATCTAAAGCGATTAAATACATTGATTTAATTCAAGAAAAAGGAAGGCTTCCTATTATTGTAGGAGGAACTGGCTTATATATTAACTCTTTAGTTTACGACTTAGATTTTACTCAAGCAGTATCTAATTGGGAGCTAAGGGATGAGTATCTTGAAAAAGCAAAAAAGTATGGTAACCAGTATATCTACGCTGAACTGAGAAAATTAGATTTAGAGTCAGCTAATAGAATCCATGTAAACGATACTAAAAGAATTATCCGTGCGCTGGAGATATATTATGAAACGGGGAAGCCCATGTCAAATTTTTATAAGGATTTTCGTAAAGAAAATGACATTTATAATATTATTTTTATTGGACTAACTATGGATAGAGATAAATTATATGAGAGAATTAACAAACGTGTAGATACTATGATTGAACTAGGACTGATTGAAGAAGTGAAAAGCCTACTAAGTATGGGATATACTGAGGATCTAGTATCTATGCAGGGCTTGGGATATAAAGAAATTATTGAATACTTAAAAGGTAATTATAGTCTGGATGAGTCCATAGATATTCTGAAAAGGGATTCTAGGAGGTATGCGAAGAGACAACTAACTTGGTTTAGAAGGGAAAAAGGGATTGAATGGGTAAATACTCAAGAATTTGAGAATAGAGTTATATTAACTGATTATGTTGTAAATATCATAAAGAAAAAGCTATAATAAAGCTATAGATAAGATTATTATATTTTTAAGTATAATTTAGCTCAAAAGGGAGGGATAATAGTGAAGGCAACAATGAATTTGCAAGATATTTTTCTAAATAAGGTGAGAAAGGAAAGCACTCCTATTACTATTTTTCTACTAAATGGCTATCAATTAAAGGGACAGGTAAAGGGGTTTGATAATTATACTATAGTTTTAGATTGCGAAGGTAAGCAAAATCTAATATACAAACATGCAATATCTACGATTGTACCAAATAAAGCTATAAGCTTCATGAATAAGGAAAGTAACAGAGATAGTTTTGAATAAAATATTATGTTTAAAGGATTTAATGAAGCCTTTTAAGTGATGAATTAACTTAAAGGGTTTTATTTATTCATAATTAATTGAAACTATGAAATTCGTATGTTACAATACAGAAGAAAATACTATTAGAAGGTGATATATTGGAGCAGTATACAGTAAATATATTATGTAAAGAATATGGGATTACTGATGAAATTATTGACTATGTTGAGAAAAAAGATAAAATACTTCGGGAGAAATATTTTGATAGTATTGAAAAGGTTAAGGAATATAATCAATATAAAATAGTAGATGCTATGCAAAAGGCTAAACTCAATGCTACTCATTTTAATTGGACAACTGGATACGGATATGATGACATTGGAAGGGAAAAAGTTGAGGAAATTTATTCATACGTTTTTGGAACGGAAGATGCTCTAGTAAGGCCAACAATTGTTTCAGGAACCCATGCTATTACACTTACCTTGTCGGGGATTCTAAGACCTGGAGATGAACTTCTTGTAATTACAGGTAGTCCATACGATACATTACAAAAAGTAATAGGTGTAAAAGGTAATGAAAGAGGTACTTTTATTGAATATGGAATAAAATATAAAGAAATTCCTCTAAATGAAAATGGTAAAATAAATTTAGAAAAGTCAATAATCTCAATAACAGATAAAACTAAAATAGTTATGATTCAAAGATCAACTGGCTATAGCGATAGAAAAGCCTTGACAATAGAAGAAATTAGGGAAGCAATTGAAAGAGTTAAAGCTTACAATAATAATTTAGTTGTCATGGTTGACAACTGCTATGGAGAATTCACTGAGTTAGATGAGCCTACTAATGTGGGAGCAGATATTATGGCAGGTTCCCTAATAAAAAATCCAGGAGGGGGTTTATCCTTGTCCGGAGGCTATGTTGTTGGCAGGAGGGAGCTAATTGAGCTTGTTGCAAACAGAAGTACTGCTCCTGGTATTGGAAAAGAATGTGGATTAACATTTGGAACTACAAGAAATACTCTACAGGGATTGTTTTTGGCCCCGATGATAGTTGGAGAAGCTCTTAAAGGAGCCTTACTAAATGCTTTAGTATATAAAAATTTAGGTTTCAAAGTTATGCCAGACATAGATGATAAAAGAAGTGATATAATTCAAGGAATCGAATTTAAAACAAGAGAAAGAGTAATTAAATACTGCCAAGGGATACAAAGTGCTTCACCAGTAGATTCCTATGTCTCACCAGAACCTTGGGATATGCCAGGATATGAGGATGAGATAATCATGGCAGCAGGGGCTTTTGTACAAGGATCGTCTATAGAACTAAGTGCGGATGGACCTATGAGAGAGCCATACTTTGTATATTATCAAGGGGGTCTGACTTATAGCCATTGCAAATTGGGAGTCATGATGAGTCTAAATAATTTGTTTAAAAATAATTTGATTGAAAAAGAAAAGCTGGTCTAATAGCCAGCTTTTCTTTTTAGCCTCTGCAAAAGTTACTAGCACAAAATCAAAGATTTTGGATAGTTACTTTATTCTACGGTAAACACCAGTCACTTTTCCTAAAACTAAAACATCTGTAGTAATGATAGGCTCCATAAACTGATTTTCTGGTTGTAAACGAAAATGGTTCTTTTCTTTAAAAAATCTCTTAATGGTTGCTTCTTCTTCAAGAAGAGCGACAACTATGTCTCCGTTATTTGCAGTATTCTGTTGTTTTATAAGTACTAAATCACCATCAAGTATGCCTGCATTTATCATACTTTCTCCTCTTACTTTTAGCATAAAAACAGAATCGTTTTCTATAAAATCTATAGGAAGAGGGAAGGTATCTTCTATATTTTCTACTGCTAAAATCGGTTCACCTGCGGTGACCTTACCTACGATGGGGACATTGACAATTTCTCTTCTTGGAAATGCAATAACATTATCGCTTTTATTTAGAATTTCAATAGCTCTAGGTTTAGTAGGATCTCTTCTTATATACCCTTTCTTCTCTAACTTTTCCAGATGGGCGTGAACAGTAGAAGTAGATTTTAATTCTACTGCCTTACATATTTCCCTTACTGCGGGAGGATAGCCTTTAGAGAAAATCTCCTTTTTTATAAATTCAAGTATTTTTAGCTGTATTGACGATAAATCTTCGTACATATTGGCACCCCTCAATAAAGTATTTGCTGTTATTATAACATAAAAAATAACAAATGACAAACATTCGTTCGATTTTAAAAAAACTATTGACAGGAACGTATGTTCTTAATATAATAAAGGTGACGAACGAACGTTCTATTGGAGGTATTAATATGAGGAAAATAAAATTAAGAATTGTAAATAAAAGGAGATTTGCTTTTTTTCTATCAATTGTATTTGTTATTGCAGCTATTATATTTAGTGCGATAACAAAATTCAATCTAGCTTATAGTACAAATGATGGTGATTATGCTGAAATGGCTATAATATCTGGGGATACTCTATGGGAGATAGCTAAAAATAACAATCCTTATAACGAAGATATTAGAAAAGTTGTTTACGAAATAATGAAAATAAACAATATGAAATCCGCTGAGATAAAAGTTGGTAGTGTAATAAAGATTCCTACATATTAATAAATGATCATGCTAAACCATATTCATATTAAAAAAAAATAAACTCTTAGGTCTATTTTTTGTTTGCGAGGCATGTTGCCGAACCGATGTTTTGAAAGAAAACCTATCACCTAGCTAATGGGAAGATAAGCTATAAGCAAGGGCGTTTTCAACGTTAAAGGCAAAGAAAATAGGACTAATTATCCTATTTTCAAGTTACTCGATATTTATATATATTAACAAGAGATAATACTCATTAAGACATTGAGGAACGGCTCTTCTTGGATAAAGGATTGCTCTCAACAGCTTTTCTTAGTCTATCATCGTCTAAATGAGTATATATTTGTGTAGTAGATACATTCTCATGGCCTAGTATTTGCTGCAACGCCCTAATATCTACGTTTCCATACTTATACATAAGGGTAGCAGCGGTATGTCTTAATTTGTGAGTTGAATACATTTCTATATCCAAACCTGCGTCTTTTAAATGTTTTTTTACTAAATACTGAACTGTCTTGTTACTAATTCTAGCTTTTCTGTTGCTCAAAAAGAGGGCATTTGGTGTTTTAACTCCTTCTGTAGGTCTTACTTGCAAATATTCATTAATAGCATGTAGACAGGCTTCATTTAAGTAAATAGTGCGTTCCTTATCGCCTTTACCAACAACAGTTAATATATCACCCTTAATTTTATCAATATTTATACTAACTAGTTCGGATAATCGTAATCCACAATTTAAGAAAAGAGTGATAATGGCATAATCTCTTTCTTTAAATGAGCCATCAATAGAATCTAATAAGCTTTCAGCTTCATCAAGAGATAGATATACAGGGTGTCTATTGCGGGTTTTGGGCGACTCTAAATCTAAAGCAGGATTGTAATCAATAATCCTGAGCTTTGAATATAAGAATTTGAAGAAAGACCTAATGCTGGCAACCTTACGAGCCTTGGCGTAATTTTTATTGTTACGTTCTTTATCTACAAAAGAAATAAAAGCATATAAATCCTGTAAATTAACTCTCTTAATTAATTTTTCATCAACATCTGAAATATCAATTTCATCAAAAGGAGTATCTTTTTCTATTAACTTATAGCGTAGTTTTAGAAACCTAAAGAGAGTACGTAAATCGAAAAAATATTCCTTAACAGTATTTTCTGATTTTCCTTTGATTGTTTCTGTGTAATTTAAAAAATCTTCTAATATTATTGGTATGTTGTCCATTTTTTCACCCCTAATTATACAAAATATACATTTTGTATAATTATATTCTACATTTTTTAAGGAAATCCTTCTTTTAGTTTTAATAAATATAATTAGATATTTTCAGATTGTATAATAATATAATAATTAAAAGTTCTTTTAGTAAAATTTTAAAATTTGCATTTAAAAGCTTGTTATATTTTGCTATTCACTAAATAATATGAATATTTTATAATTTAGTGAGCTTTTTGGTTGATTTATCAATTATTGGCGCTCAAAATCGGTTTTAAGCTAATCTTTATCATTCTTGATATAAAACATCACGAAACATAAATTGACGCCTTATTCCTTAAATATAAGCTTGCCTTTTTTGTTATATAAATAATATCGCCTTTTTATAGAATTTATGTGTCTTTTTTGTCTCAGGATCCAAATTGGAATCAACCTAATTATTTCTTAGTGGCATTATGCCAATAGTAATCAAATTATTCAACTCATCACGAAACAAGTTTACATAAAAATGTTATGTGAACCTATTTCAAAACAACTATTATTTATAAGCTAGAATATAAAATTCAAACTTAATAAATAAATAACCAAAACAATTCTATTATATAAATTAAGAAAAACTACACACAAAAAATGAGTATAGTTTTTCTTATATCATTTATCCTCCAGCCAATAGATGAATAATCTGTACTTCGTCCCCATCATGTATTAAAGTTTCAGCATATTCATGTTTAGCTATTAAATTTCCATTTACTTTAACTATGATTTTGGGGAATGTATATCTTTTAATATCTAAAATTCTTTGAATAGTTAGCTCTTGTGACCATTCATGTTCCTTGCCATTAATTAAAATCATATCTTCACTCCTATTGATTATAGATGCTTTTCTACAACCTCAATTAATTTAGGTAGGTCCATTTTAATCTCTTTAAGTTTTTCAATTGTTGGAATACCATCCATAGTCCAACCTCTTCTCTTATACACAGCGTTTATTAATTGTTCATATTGATCTTCTCTATATGATCTAAGAATCTTTACTTTTTCTTCTGTTGATTTTCCTGTAGATTCAATATTCAATTTCTCTTTAAGCTGAGTATCATATCTATCCTTCCTAGATTCATATTCTTCTACTGTAACAGGTCCTACAGAACGATAAGGTACTCTATCGTTCTCCCGTTTTCCATGTCCCATTCTAATATTAAAGATTCTTTGGAAATTATAAACTCTTTCTGATTGTATAATTAACTCTTCTTTACTTATATTATTGCCTGTCATCCCATTATACAAATCAACATAATTCTGAACATGCTCAGGTATCTTAGCAGGTTCATCTGATGAAAAATTGCTTGCAGGAACTATATCATTCCAAGGAAGCTTACATAGTCCCATTAGACCAAACCAAGTTCTAAACATTGGAAAATAGTGTAGGGCTTCTGCTTTATCCTCAAAAGAAGGCAATTGATTATTTACCATATCCATAAAAATTAACCAAGCCTCATCATGTTGAGGTCCCTTATTAGTCAATCCGTATCCACCTTGTTGTGCTAAAGATTCTTTAGGTAAATATTCGGAGTATTCTAATCCTTTTTGTTCCATTCCTATATCCTCTAAAAAGTCTTTATCTGCACCATATTCCTCGACAAATATTTTTTTCAGCTTTCTTATACCTAATCCAGCTAATTTACCGAATCTTTCTCCTCTAGACATTTGGTGAAGTAAGTCCATAGCTGCATTCTGGTTTCCAAAGGTTAGTTCTAAACCTCCAGTAATGTCTTTATTAATGATTCCATTCTCATAGCATTCCATTAAGAAAGCTGTTATAGTAGCAAATGAAATTGTGTCAATTCCATAGGTGTCACAATAAAAGTTGCATTCCAATACATACTCAGGATCAAAAATCCCACAATTAGCCCCTACTCCTGCTGCAGTTTCATATTCTGGGCCGTCTACAGTAACCTTGTCCCCTTTATATGGTCCTGTCTTCAACTCGAAATAATCTGCAGCCTTAGCACATGAAAGTGAACAACCATACCAACATCCATCTGGTTTTCCTTGAGTCAAGAATTTATCTCTAAATACATTTGAAGCTATTTTATGAGTATCAGGATGTCTACCAAATTTATAGTTATGAACTGGTAACAAGTCATATTCATCCATTACTTCAATGATATTAGCTGTACCAACTTGTCTCATTCTACATTGTTCATCATCAAATCTTTTTATCTCTCTATGAAGTCTTAATCCTGTTCTATTTATTTTAGCTTGGTCAGCTGGATTGTTTAAATTCCCTTTTACACCACTAAACTTTACTACTAAAGCCTTTATTTTCTTATCTCTAAATACGGTACCTATTCCTCCCCTACCTGCTTGTTTAAGTCTAGTTACTTTTCTCCTTACATCATAAAAAGTAAAGTTTAATAACCCTATTAAAGTATTCTCAGCAGCAGTACCTGCTGTAACAACAGCTATATTTCTCTTATCTTCTTCTGAGTCTGCATACATTTCTGTTAACTGTTCGCCCAACACATGGGCGTCTATAGCTTCAAGCGGTGCTTCTTCAATTCTTATAATACCATTATTACCATCTATAAATACTACTACATCTTTTTCAGCTTTACCTTGTATCTCTAATGCATCCCAGCCAGAGAATTTCAATAACGGACCAAAATAGCCACCTACATTACTGTCTATCGGAATACCTGTAAGTGGTGATATAGTCACTACCAATGATTTACCTGCTCCTGGGTATTGTGTTATTCCTCCTACTGGTCCGCTAGCTATGACTATTGCGTTATCAGGATCAGTCCACTTCGTCTCAGGTTTTACAGCATTCCATAAATACCATAGTCCAAAACCTTTTCCACCAATAAACTTCTCCTTCATCATGTCAGTGACAGGCATTGAGCTGATTTTGTTATCAGATAAGTTAATATATAAACTTTTATTTGAATAACCTTTTTCTATTTTATCAAGTTCATATCTATATTCATATAATAATCTTCTATTTTCTTTAAGTGTATTTATATTCATTACATTCGCCCCCTAAATATATTTTACTTCAACTCTTCTACATAAATTGCACCTGAAGGGCATTTTCTAGCACATAGCCCACAAGCTATACATTTAAAAGGTTCTGTAAGGTCATCGTGTTGAAACATAGCTTTTTCATTACAGAAACCTACGCACATTAAACAACCTACACAAATTTCTTTCTTTATTCTAATAATGGCTCTATCGTCTCTGTAAATAGCTTCTACTGGGCAGATATCAATACACTCACCGCATTGGGTGCATGTAATTAACACATTATTTGAATCAACTATTTCTGTGACTCTTAAGGAAGCTTTCTCTATATTCTTTTCTTTGAAATATGCCTGTGAACATATTTCTTCGCATTGATGACATCCTATACAACGTTCTACAATTTTATTTAATACCTTCAACAAAACCACCTCCAAGTATTAAGTCATTATTAAACTACTGATGGTTCAAAAACTAGTTCATCCTTTTCAAATCTTTCTAAAGAAAGCTTACTAATATCAATTGTATTTTCTTCTCCTAATATTTGCTCTGCAATAAGTAGACCAGTCATAGGACCAAGCATGAAACCATGTCCGCTAAAACCTAATGCCAGGTAGAAACCCTCTAGGCCATTTACTGAGCCGTATATTGGATGTTTATCAGGTGTCATATTATATAAGCCTGCCCACTGTCTTATAACCCGAAGTTCACCGACAGGTGGAAGTAATTCTACCACTGTCTTAGCCATTTCATCTAGGAAATGCCAGCTTGATGTTAACCTTAAATCTCTAGGTTCATTGTCATCCCCTCTCCCCATAATGAATGAACCATGAGGAGTTTGCTGACAATATATATTTAATGAAAAGGACATAACCATAGGGTCCTGCATTGGCTCTATAGGTTCAGTAACCAATATTTGATGTCTCTCAGAATATACAGGAATATCTATTTTTACCATATCAGCTATTTGCTTAGAATATCCACCAGCAGCATTAACTACTATATTAGTAGATATTTCGCCTTTGTTAGTAATAACTCCTTTAATTTTTCCGTTTTCTGTTTTTATTCCTAATACTTCAGTAAAAGTATATATCTTAACTCCTAATCTCCTAGCCACCTTTGCATATGCATCCGTAGTCAAAAATGGGTTTAAATGACCATCCTTTGGGCAAAATGTAGCACTTCTTATTAGATTAGTATTTAAGTAAGGGACAATTTCAGCAGCTTCTTTTGGAGTAAGATATTCTACAGGTATACCTAATGATTTTTGAAGCTCAACGTTCTTCTTAAATTGTTTATCCTCTTTTTCTGTAGATGAAACTATTAGGTATCCACCTTGTTTAAATTCTATATCTCCATCATACTCTAATTCCTCATTCGCTGATTCAAAAAACCTTATACTTTCCATTGACAAACGGCAGTTCATCTCTGTTCCCCATTGTTGTCTGATTCCAGCTCCACACCTACCTGTAGATCCACTTGCCAGATAATTTTTTTCAATCACCACAATATTTTTTACACCTTTTTTTGCAAGATTATATGCTATAGAACAACCTGAAATCCCACCTCCTATGATGACAACATCTGCTGTATTAATCATTTGTTTCACCTCCAGACAATATTTGTTTTATTTTTATTCCGGATACTGGAGGTCTGCTTACACATACATCTAACTCAGCTATATCTTGACCAGTATAGTTTGAGATTTCTCTTAATATAAGTTGACTACATGTTCTTCCTTGACATGGACCCATTCCAGCTCTTGATATTCTTTTTATTTCTTCTACTGTTCTGTATCCATCTTGTATAAGCTTTCTTAATTCTGCTAAGGTAAT
>Ga0265293_10010122_pt1 | contig 13275 bp, 9 predicted proteins | sample Munlanlewell138R_FD_192505 | JGI IMG/M metagenome (GOLD analysis project Ga0265293, IMG submission 192505) | Leachate microbial communities from a municipal landfill in Southern Ontario, Canada - Leachate well 138R | ecosystem: Engineered > Solid waste > Landfill > Unclassified | place: Canada... | reverse complement strand
TCATGTCAAAGGCATTGCTAACGACTTAAAGTTTGAACTCTTTGCAGTCGGTAGTCCATCGGTTTATGTTGAATCACTCATGATTGGTGGCGAGTAAAAAAAATAAGGGGACGAACCCTCGTCCCTTTTTTGTTATCTTTTTATACCCAACCGCGCATTTTGACTGCATCTGCAACACGCTTGATAGCAATGCGATATGCGGCATCTCTCATATAAATATTTTCTTTGATCGCTAGATCATAAACTGCATGAAATGCATGTGTCATCTTGTGATCTAATTTGGTGAGCACTTCATCAAGTGGCCAATAATAGTTCATGTTACATTGAACCTGTTCAAAGTAAGATGTGGTCACGCCACCTGCATTACAGAGGAAGTCAGGAATCAAGAAAATACCTCTTTGATGGATGATTTCATCCGCTTCAACAGTTGTCGGGCCATTGGCACCTTCAGCAATCATCTTAACATTCTTGGAGACATGCTTCATCTTATCCTTAGTGATCTGGTTTTCAAGTGCACAAGGCATTAAGATATCAACATCTTGACTGATCCATTCGTCACCATCGAGCACTTCTAAACCCAGTTCATTAACAGCTTTTTCTTTATTAATCGTACCATAACCGTTTGAGATTTTATCGAGAGCTTCGATATTAATTCCCTTTAAATCCCTAAATGTATAAGATTTCTTTTCTTCAACATCCCAGCAAGATACGGCAATAATCTTTCCACCAAGTTCAGCATATTTATGCGCAGCATACTTACCAACTTTACCATAACCTTGAATACTTGCTGTGGTTTTAGCGATGTCAATATTGAGTTTTTTACATGCTTCACGGACGGTATACATCACACCAAAACCGGTTGCTTCATTACGACCGAGTGAACCACCCATACCAACAGGTTTACCTGTGATAGCACCTGGATAATGTCCACCAATAATCGTTTCAAATTCATCAAGCATCCATAACATGTGTTGCGAATTGGTCATCACATCAGGTGCAGCTACATCGATGACAGGCCCGAGTGATTTTTGTAATTCACGAACATATCCTCTACAGAGGCGTTCTTGTTCACCCAGAGACATCGTTCTTGGATCACAAATAACACCACCTTTTCCACCTCCGAGTGGAATATCAACAACCGCACACTTCCATGTCATCCACATTGATAAACCTCTTACGGTATCAACAGTTTCTTCTGGATGGAAGCGAATACCGCCTTTTGCAGGACCTCTGGAGTCGTTATGATGGATTCGATATCCATTAAAAATACGCGTTGTTCCATCATCCATTTTTACGGGAATCGTAATATGGAACTCTTTTCCAGGTTGACGAAGCAAATCCCTTAAGGATTGTTCAAGATGAATCTTTTCAGCAACTTCGTCAAATTGCTTTTGAGCTTGCAAATATGCGTTATAGCCTTGTTGTTTCACTTTATTCATTTCTCCTTTGTATCTATATTTATCTATTTTAAATTACTTCTTTTAGTTAACTGGCGTGTAAAAAGGAAAGACGAGTGCCTCTATTTTATTGTTAGTATATTAGACATATTCACGATAGAATCGTGTTAACCATAGATATTGTAACATGATGTTGCCAAATATGAAAGCGCTTTTATCAACTTTTTTGTTTTTCTTATCACTCATCTATTTTATTAAAAATAAAACCTGCTCAAATGAACAGGTTTTTAAATGATTAGATATCGTATTGTGCAAGTATTTGTGCCGGTGTCTTTCTTAAAAGCAACAAGATCGGAAGCATACCACCGATTAAGTTGACTAGATACAAAATAACAATACCTGCTAATACAGAAAGTGGGGTAACCAAAAACATTCTAAACATTCCAAGTACGGTATCGTTTGCTAAAAGGAGTGCATAGGATGCAAACGCATAACCAATCAATGAGGTGATGGTTGAAATGATGAGAACTTCGATGAAAAAGGATATCATCAGTTCTGTTTTCTTCATACCAAGAGCACGATAAACTGCAAGCTCATAGATGCGTGATACCATCGATGAATGCATAACAAAATAGAAACCAAGCAATGCAAAACCAATGACAACGAGTGCAATGACGCTCATCGTTAAACGAAGTTCAACAGCACTTTCAGCAAAATCAAGTTTGATCTGTTCGATAATATCGTAAGCTTGAAGAACATCATCTGATACTTTCTCAATAAGACCTTTTGAGTCGGTTGTATAGACATAATAATGTGTTAACTGATTAAACCGGTTAATCTCTACCATGATATCTGGTGCAATCATCATCACATTCTCTGAATCATAAACACCAGCCACCTGATAATCAAATCCTGTGGTTGTTACTGGGAAGGTTTGATCTTCTGCATCCGTGTTAAAAACTAAGTCATATAATTCAGATGAGATAACGACTTGATTGCCTGTTGGAACAGCCCCGTGTGTAAGTGTCACTTCATCAAGATAAAGGGAACCCACCATTCTGAAGAAATCAAGATTGACATCGTGAACCTTATTTGTAAAGGCTCTCGTTGTATAGGTCACTTTGATATCGCTATGAATGATACCTGTGAGTTTCATCTCAAAACCATCGACCCTAAATCTTTCGGACATCAAGTGATTGATTGACCATATACCATATTCAGCACCAACACCTTCAATGATGCTTTCAGCAAGCGGTAAAGTCATCATAAACTCATCATTATTAATCGCTCTTCTCCCAATCACCATACGACCTTTTGCATGATCGATGAGATCATTGGGTGAATCGACCGATAAAAGATTTTTCGTTGGTTCAATTGGATCAATAATGCCGATTGAAATAGCCGATGTTGTGTTAATAAAAGCCTTTTGATCACCACTTAAGTGCGTCTGTAACTCTTGATAGGTTAAACTTTTATCTCCTTCATTGATATAAACATAATTGTCTTCAAAGCGTCTTCCAGATAAGTCTGGAATGATCGATGATGCTGCCATCGCAACAACAATAGCAATCACAGCTCCTGAAATAATGAAGCTAAAGAGCATGAGCTTTCCTTTTCTAGATGAATAAAGTATTTTTTGTAGAGCGAGCATAAAGATCTGCTTGATCGATACAATCGTCTTGTACTCTCTTTTTACTTCTTTGTTCTCTAGATGTTCAAGGCGGAAGGATGTTTCTAACATCTCCTCTTTATTCTTCTTGACATAGTGTTCATCCTTGATCAGCAAATTAGAACCTTCATCAATCAGTTTAACCTTTTCTATTGGCGAATCAACGTCCAAATAAAGTGTACGATTTCGTACAATCAGTCTGACATTGATGGGATCCATCATCTGATCTGTATCTTGAAAAAATTGAACCTTGACAGCATCACTTTGAATCTGACCACGATCAATCATGTCTTTTAAATACACAATGTTGTCATCAGAGATACGATGTTCATGTGTTGGATCATTTTCATAATCACTCATCACTTGACCATCTTTAATCTCGATGATGCGATCACCATAGATTTTCGCAAGGTCTTTTTCATGGGTAACTAAAACAACAAGTTTCTCCTTGCTGATTTCCTTGATGATATTCATGATTTCAAGTGTATTTTTTGAATCCAAGTTACCTGTTGGTTCATCCGCGATAATAACGCGTGGGTTTTTCACGAGTGCTCTCGCAATCGCAACACGCTGTTGTTGACCACCTGATAATTGATTTGACTTCTTCTTTCTAAAGGGATACATATTCACTGCCTTTAGAATATAAGTCACTCGTTCATCAATAACTGCTGGATCTGTGATACCCGCTAGTTTAAGGACTAATCCGACATTATCAAAAACTGATAAATGAGGAAGCAAGTTATAGTTTTGAAAAATATAGCCAATCGATTCATTACGAATCTTATCCCAAACAGCTGATTTATAACCTTGAATAATCTGTTCATCAAACTGAATGGTTCCCTGCTGAACGGAATCGAGACCACCAATGACATTGAGTAGTGTTGTCTTCCCTGAACCTGAAGCACCAAGTAATACGACAAGTCCTTTATTTGGAAAACTAATATTCATATCATTGAGTACATGTATTTCGTTCTTTTTATGTCTAAAAAAGTATTTATGTAAACCGCGTACTGTAATCATGGATTAGTCCTCCTTTGCAGTGACAATCGATTCGATAACGGTCTGTTTGAAGACACGTTTGTTGAATCTTAGACCTAACCATGCACCAAAGAGCAAGAAGATCACAATCAATAAGATGAAATCAAGAACTTCCATGTACTGAATATTCTTATAAATCGATGGTACGTATGTTCCTAGAACATAAAGTGCAACAAGCATAATAATCGAAGAAATAAATGCGATCATCACCTGTTCTAAAACAACAAGTTTAGCCAGTGTCGATTGATTGGTACCAATCGATCGAAAGATTGCAAAATCTTTTTTTCTACTCTTCATGATGTTCTTAGATACCGCATGTACAATCGAATAGAATAATAACCCCATAAAGATGAGTAAAATACCTGTAAATAATCCCATGAAGAAGACCATAAACTGAGATGATGGATTAGGAATATTTGCTGGGTAAATCGCACGATAGGTATCAAAATCAATCGCATTGACTGTTTTTACACCGTTGTTTCTACCGAGTACTGATAGCGAAACCACTGGACGGTTTTGTATGAGATAGGTGTATTCAAACTCTGTTAATACAAAATCCAGTATTTCTTCATAAAGCTCTTCTGAATAAAAACCATTCCAATCGAGTTCATCATCATGGATGATAGTTACATTTTCTAACTCAATCGTTATTTCAATGCTTTCATAAGTGCTTTGATCGTAGTACCAAGCCGTTAGGGAAACCGTCTTTGTACCCACGGGCGATGGATCATCGCTTGGAATGACAATCTGTCTTCCTGTTAGACTTTCGTTATATTGCATCCAAAAGCTATTAAAATCATCATCTAAGTAGTTGAATCCTTGCATTGCTAGATTTTCTAACTGTTGTTTTGCTCCAACATTTTCGGTATAGAGAGCAAGTGTTGTATCTGCTAAAAATTCTTCAGAGAAGTAAATGACATTTCTCTTTTGTTTATCGATTCCAACAATCTCGAAAGTACCGATAAAATCATCATCTGTTGCATCCATGATATAATCGGTTGTTCCGATACGTATCTCTTCACCAATTTGATAGCCATACCACTGATGACCAATAATAATCTCGTATTTTTCAGTGGGTCTAGCACCATCAATTTCATAATCCTTGATCATTTTTTCGGTGTCTGTACCATTCACTCTTCCATTGGAATAATAGGTCGTACCATTGGGACCATCACTCCAGGAGTCACCTTCTCTAAAGATATAGAGAGGACTGGTATTAAAAAATGCTAATCCGTTTTCATAAACATATTCAACGGTATTAATCTTTTCAAAGTAAGCGAGATCGGTAGCACTAAAATCAGATCCATCTTTTCTCTCAACCAAGACTCTTGTCTCCGTTACATTTGGAAAGCGTGATGATTGCATGATCTCTGCTTCCCTTAATTGGCTCACGCGATAGGTGTAGACCAATGAGAATGCAATCATCACAATCGCTTGCATTAAAACAAGAAAAACAAGTCGTTTAGGTGCAGAAAATAAGCTTCTTAAAGTAAATCGCAATAATGTTAGAAGCGTCATACCACGATGTCCTGGTAAAACACCTTTTTCGATAATATCTGTTTTTTTCAATTTTTTATCTTCAACGACTTCACCGTCATGCATTTTGATCTTTCTTGTCGCATAGATTTCCACTTGTTCATAATCATGTGTGACAACGATGACCAGTTTATCATGACTGATATCGTGTAAGAGTTTTAAAACCTGTGCACCGGATTGACTATCAAGATTACCTGTTGGTTCATCCGCAACGATAATGGGACAATCCTTAGCCAGTGCTCTTGCAATGACAGCTCGTTGTTTTTGTCCACCGGATAGTTTCGATGCTTTATGGTTTTTATGGGACAATAAACCCACTTTATCAATCAGTTCAAGCGCGCGTTGTCTGCGTTCTTTTCTGGGGTATCCTTGCACCTCAAGTGCTAGTATAACGTTTTGATAAACCGTAAAGGAATCGATGATATTATAGTTTTGAAAAACAAAACCTATATTAGATCCTCGATAACGTTCCCAATCAGCAATGGTGTAATGTGAAGTCTCTTCACCATTGATATAGAGTTCTCCTTCTTCGTAACCGTCTAGTCCACTGATCACATTGAGTAAGGTTGATTTACCGGAACCGGATTCACCCGTAACAGCAACAAACTCTCCGAGATTGAACTCAAGATCAATGCGCTTCATACCTACTGAAACAGTTTCAGCTGATTTATAAAACTTGGATACACTTTCAAGTTTAATCATGCTCATGCAGTATTCTCCTTTGTTATAATGGCTAATAGCTCATCTGGATGATCGATGATATAGTGTGCACCATGATCGATGAGAAGTTGTTTATCTCGAAATCCCCAGGTCACACCAATAGATGTTATTTTAGCATTTTTTGCAGTATCGATATCCACTTCTGAATCGCCCACAAATAATGTTTCATCTCGCATAACATGTAAGTGATTTAACGCTTGATAAAGCATATCGGGTGCTGGTTTGATCGGAATACCTTTCATCTCTCCAATCGCTACATCAAAGAGATTTAGAAACACATCTTCATTCAGCTTTTGAACAAGGTGTTCAAATTTATTGGATACAACACCTAATTTGATCTTTCGATCTTTAAGTTTTTTGAGTAAAGGAATGATACCTTCATACGGTCCTGTGTGAATCTGATTATGTTGATCGTAGTAATTTTGATAGAGGTGAAACAACTCTTTTCTTTCAACATCATCATAAGTTGGTGGTGCAACGCGATCAATCAATTTAATTGCTCCATTTCCAACTGCTAACTTGATGTCATCCATGGATTTTTCTTTTTGACCTTTGATTTTGAGTGCGTGATTAACAGCCACCCAAATATCTTCAATTGTATTGAGTATGGTTCCATCCATATCAAAAATAACTGCCTTTATCATGTTCATTTCCTTTACCATTTTTATAGTATATCACAGGGATGTTGTATCTTAAGGTGCTCACAGTGTATTTTATAAATCCTTATGGGGTACTTTAATCATCTGTTTGGTTTGGTGTGAAACAAGACCAAGCTGCATTAATAAAATAACGGATAAGGCATAGCTTTTATCATGATCTTCTTCTGGATACTCATCGATATGATGAGCTATTAAGTCATAAAAGCGATAATGCTCACCTAAAAGAAGTGGAATGGCTTGTTTTTGTCCTGGAGAAGTGATGAGTTCACTTCGAAGTCCTGAATTTTGATACACTTGATCAGTCGCTTCATGAACCGCATCTGGATCATCAAATCCATACTTTACATAGGTTGCTTTCGTTCCAATCACTTCAAATCTGGGTTTTGGGTCTCGTTCAAACATGTGTGCTCCTAAAAATACAGTCATTTGCTTATAATAGAGTGTCATCTCAAAATGATCATCAACTTCAGTATGCTCACGATCATCGAAGAGTGTGTTTTGTACAAATTCAGGTAATCCAAAAAGCTCAACCGCATGATGAACGAGGTGTGGAGCTAAATCGTAATAGACACCTGACATCGGATCAACTTGATCTCTCCAATTGGATCCAATCTTTGGAGCAAACCGATCAAAGCGACAGGTAAATGATATGAGTTGTCCAAAATCTTTCGTGTCTAAAAGTTTTTTGATGGTTAATAGATCACCATCATATCTTCTGTTGTGAAACACACGTAAAATGAGCTTCTTTTCAGCTGCTAAATCAAAGAGTTCTTTTGCTTTTGTATAGGAATCAACAAATGGTTTTTCACAAACCACATGCTTTCCATGTAGTAATGCTTCTTTTGTATAACTGTAATGGACATCATTGGAAGTAGCAATCACAATCAGTTCAATCTCTGGGTCTTCAATCAGATCATGAAACGAAGTGACAATTTCTATGGCTGGAAACTGATCTCTTAAGTCACTTTGATTGTGTTCACTTCGTGTCATGATGGATTTAATTTTGAAATTAGGGTGATTGATAAGTGGTGGCAAATGGAAATAACGTCCTGACATACCATACCCGACAATACCTGTTGTAATCTGATGCATTTTATCACCTTACCTCGACATCATTATACCACTTATATTTTTATTGATTATGTTAAAAACGCTTTACATTCTCATTCACTTGATGTATGATATATGCGCTGGGGATGTTCTGGATTCGTCACGGCATGGCGTCCAGTATAAGCATGTCATGGTTGCTCATGTAAAAAAGCCGAGGTTATAATAACCGGAAATCAATCTTTACAATACGCTGCCTAAGAAAAGGTGCGAGCCAAATCTGAATTTACTTACGGTTCTGATGCGGCACACTCAAGTAAGTTATATCTATTGTGTTTCCTAGAACAATAGACGAATCATATAGGATAGTGTAACTAGCATTTGTTCATTTCGTTAGGTACATGAAATCATAAATGAACTAAACATGTAGAAAATGCTGCACAAAGTGTCTTGCACAGGGGTTCAAATCCCCTCATCTCCACCATATAAGAAGCATAGGTTTGATACATAAGCGAATTAGTAATTCGCCCTAGTATCAAGCCTTTTTTCATGCAGAAACGGCGTTTTCCCCTATATTCCAAATACCATATCTCCTGTAGAGGTTCAAAGTAGAACTTTTTCAGGGCTTTTTTTATATTCGAGTTCAACCTTTAAACGATTACCTAACAATTTACACGATTACCCAACCATTTACACGATTACTTAACTATTTACACGATTACATGATGATTTACACAATTTCACAATTTGTCCACTTTTTCTCGATTTCCAATCTAGTTTTATATTTATTGATTCATAATTAAATATCATGTGACATTATTGCGTTTAGTGACTGTTAATGATAAAATGAAGCCATAAAAAAGGAGGGGAAATAATATGAAAAAAGGAGTATTGTTGGCTTTATCGTTCTTATTACTATTTTTAGTGAACTATACTCAAGTGTACGCGAATTCCGAATTTAAAGAAGAATTACTTGATATGCGCACTGAGAGCAGAAAAGTGTATTCATTGGGAAATGACACTTATCGATTTGAATTTTATACCAATCCAATTCATTATTTTAATGCATACGAAAACGGATATGTCGAATTTGATCAAGGTTTGGCATATGATTTGAAAACGACAAAATATACGACCACGAACAGCAACTATCAAGTGGAACTACCGACAACGAGTTCCGTTGATAATATGGTTCGTGTGAATTATTATGATTTGTATAGTATTGATATCGATTACTTTGGTGATAAATCGATGGATGAATCTCACATTTCTGAGGAAAGCAATGTGTATGCAACATATACAAACAATCACGATGATCAACTCGGAATCATCCCTCAAAATAGTAAGCTGAATGCAACATATCTATTTACTTCACCTAAATCAAGCAGACAAGTGAATTTTACAATATATTCAGTTGATTTGTCACTAAAAGAAATAGAGGATATATATTATTTTGTTGACACTGCCAATGTAGCCATATTTCAAACAAGTGATTATTATTTGCTGGACAGTGCAGGAAACGTTTCCTTTAAGGTCGATGTGAAAGTTCATGATTTAGGGAAAGGCATATATGAGTTTTCATTGACCGTAGATGATGAGTTTCTTGACGATGAAAACATTGTTTATCCTGTTAGTCTAATAGGAGGAGTCACATATTCATTGGATTCTCAAAACGATGTCATTAGAGATAAAACAATTGTGAAAGATACCTATGAAGGATACGATACGGATATTTTAACAGTCGCAAAACAAACGTACTATCCCTTTCAAAACACGCCAGTGTATTTATCAGAATATCATTCATATAGCATATTAGAATTAAACTTCGACGAATTGACAGGATCAAATATTGTCGTTTTAGATGCGAAACTGTATCTCAATCGATATCAAAGTAATGTCAATACCAAGTTGCCTTTGTCTGAGATTACCACATCGGATTTTGATTCAATTGACGGTTTTACAACTTATAGTAAAATACTCATATCTCAACCATCAATCAATTCCGAAAATATTGTACATGATATTACCGATGAAGTTGAAAATCACGTGAGCAATGATGACACCACGCTTCTTTTGGAATTATCACCGCAATTCATTTTATTGGGGACTTCAAATTTAAAATATATGAATTTCATTTCGGAAAACGCCGATGAATATAATAGCCCATATTTTGCGATTGATGTCACAGGTATCAATCTGAATAGTTCATATGGAGATTCTCCAGCATATGAACATATAAATAATCTTGACCTTAATTGTTTCGGATATGCTCTACGAATGGAACATACAATATTAAATATTTCAACTCCTTCAGGGGTTATTAATTTTACAAATATATATGCGAGTAATGCTTATTTATATCAAGTAATTATTCCTGCCGTCATATATACCATAAAAAACCAACCGTTCTATAACGCTAGGGTTCTTTCTAGTATTAACGCATCTATATCCGAAGATGAATATAGAATTGCACTTAGAATTGGTAACGTAGACGAAATAAGCACATCCTTCTATACAACACCAAGTAATTGGGGGCCGTATACGAAATATGATGATTTTCACTTTATGATACAGCTTGATGATGGTAGTTGGAGTCATAAAATTGGAAATCTACCTAGTCTACATTTAAGTAGTTTGATAAATCCTTCGGAAATCGACTGGGATGCGCCTTACACAGATTATTCCACAGGAGAATATTTTCCTAATCATTACAACAGTTTTACTATATATTTCGCTGTTACGCATACGAAACCCATTGGATGGGGGTATTAGTATGAAAAAATTCTTTATATTACTTTTATCCATCATGATATTATCGAGTTGTACACAGAATACAGAAGAAAAGACAATAATTGATGATTTGCCGGATGCCGGATATATACTTGATGATATAAATATGACAGATCTGTATTTTGATGTAACATTGATTTCTGTCAGATCTATCAACGATACATTAAGCGATGATCACGGTATTATCTATGAAGTATCTAGCGATGATGTGGAGCTATTCTATCAAAACCTAATTGACTACAGTTACAATGCAAACGACATCGTTTTTATCTATAAAGTAGGGAACTTTGTGTTTGAAATGTATCATAGTACGACTTCGACATTTCCCGGATTTATGAGACACTATGAATTGGCAGCGAATTTTCAATATCAGTTATTCTTTTCCGGAGAAATGGAATATCACCCTTTAATACAGAAGATGTTTGACAATGGAGGGTATATTTGGAGAGAGGAAACAGAGGAACATATTGTAGAATATCACGATGCATATAATCGTTTTAATTTACAGATTGAAAGTATTAGAATCATACCATTCAACAATGTCAGTTATACTGTGGTTGAATACAAATCAAGCGAGGAAGCATATCAAGCATTCATTTATCAAGACACCCTAAATGCGGGGACTTTCAATTCATTTCGATATTATGTTCAATACCAAAACTACGTTTTTATCATTGATGTTTTAAATGTATATGTTGATTTGATTTACACTCCTTTTGAAGATGTCGATTTTGTTGCCTATAGTCACGAAGATGCACAATACCTACCATGGGAAGGAAATTAACGTTGATTGTATAAGGTATTTCCCAGACCCGTTTTTTGACTTGGTTTTCATAGGTTTATCATACGTCCCTTCATGAAAAGAAGTGAAAATATAAATGAAAAGACTTTACAATATATTGTGATTGGTATGGAAATTGATGAGTGGTCTCCGACTCCATATGTATAGATAGAAGATGACTTAACGATTAACCTACGTAAATCTACGATATACCCACGAAAGATTACGTGGGAAAAAGCTGGGGTGGCGTAAAAATCATTAGGGGTGCGTAAATTTTGATAGGGGTGCGTAATTGTATCAAAATAGGTCATGCAACACATATAATAAACATAGGTTTGATACAATCTGCACTTGTCAAGTAAAAGTAGACATGTATCAGACTTATTTGTATTTGTTAAACCGTTTTTATATCCACGAATTGTACTAAAATAGTGTTTATCAGAGATATTGGATGACTTATTTTGTACAAAATTAAAGATGTTTACACGATTACACCTAAAATTACACGATTTATGTTAGATTTACACGATATCAAGGTTGTGGTGCTAAAATTGTACTATAACTCTTTACCTTAGACAATGGATAATGAACTGACTCTATCAGTTAAAATGAAGGTATTATAGTCATACCTTCTCTTGAACTAAGGAGTCTTTTTTATTCGTTACGATTGAATACATTATAAAATAAGAATATACTAAAAACATCTATAAGATGAAAATTTATATGAGGAGAATATTATGGGAAAAGCGATTGGTATTGGTGGTGTATTCATTCATTTTCATGGTGAATCAGTTAAATTGTTCGATTTTTATCAAAAGTATTTAGGGATGGAATTTTCTGCATACGGTAGTGGCTTTTTATCGGGAGAACAACTCATGGTACTCACATTCAAAAGAGATGCTGAGTCTACCATGCCTTTGATAAATCTGAGAGTTGATCATATTGATGAAATCATTAATCATCTAAAAAAAGATGGAATTGAAATTGTTTCTGATATTGAGACTTACGATTATGGTAAATTTGCTCAGTTTAAAGATCCTTTTGGCAACGTTGTTGAACTTTGGGAAGCGGATAGATTGCACTATATCCAAATGGTTGAAAAGGAGATAGAAAACTACAAAAAAGAGCATAAACCTATGATTGAAAAGTAAAAATACTTTATCTTTTAATACCAACTATATCTAATCAACTAGATGAAAGGAGTCTCTATGAACTTAATCAAAAATCAATGGACCAAAGATGATATAAAACCCTTTCTAGCTTATCTAAAAACCTTTCAAAACAAGGAAAAAGAAGCTTGGGCTCGTAAGATATTAAATACCAAACTCGATCTACTCGTGATTCCATCAAAAAGACTAGGTGAAATCACGCGTGAAATTGCAAAAGGCAATCTAAAATCTTATTTAGATCTTGAAATATTTGATTTTTATGAAGGTATTGCTATCTATGGAATACTTTTGACAAAAATACCTGATTTCGATGATATGCTCCCCTATTTGACTAAGTATTTACATGTGATGGAAAATTGGGCTCATTGTGATCTTTTGAGCTTACCGATTACACCTCAAAATAGGAATCGTTTTCTTGAGCTATCTGATGCATACTGACACGATTCAAGAGTCTTTGTTAGACGTTTAT
>Ga0265293_10010119_pt1 | contig 13277 bp, 11 predicted proteins | sample Munlanlewell138R_FD_192505 | JGI IMG/M metagenome (GOLD analysis project Ga0265293, IMG submission 192505) | Leachate microbial communities from a municipal landfill in Southern Ontario, Canada - Leachate well 138R | ecosystem: Engineered > Solid waste > Landfill > Unclassified | place: Canada... | reverse complement strand
AGACCATCGCGATTTCCCAGCCGATGCTGGAGGGCATGTCCACGACGGGCCTGAAGGCGATGCCCTTGACGCCCACGAGGCTCGCGGTTTCCATGACCATCCCCGCCCCGATTCCGGCTGCCACGAGGCTCAGCACAGTATGGGTCTGCATCGCCTCCTGCACCACATTCGGACTGGTTCCCACTTCCCGGAAGGCGTTCATCAGCGCGGCGACCCGGGCGGGCGCCTCGTGACGGGGAGCCATGATGAGGGGGTATTCCGCCAGATCCCTCAGCGTAACTTCTTCCCTGGCAGCGATATCCCAGTCTTCCGGAATGGCCGCGACGCGACGACAGCGCTCGACGATCATGCTGTCGGCGCCCTCGATCAGGTCGATGGAAGGATGCAAAAAGGCGACATCGATCCTTCCCTCCATGATTCCGATCATCTGCTTAGGCGATGTCAGACTGGTAAGCCGGATCGCCACTTCAGGATACTGGGCGCGATGCTGCGCCAGGACAGGCGGTAGCAGGCGAAACATCGCCGGACCCAGGAAGCTGACGTTGATGGCGTTGGCGCCCGCGTTCGCCGCGCGTAACGTGACTTCCTTCGTCAAGTCGGCCTGCATCAGCGTGCGCCGCGCCTCCTCCAGAAACACCTGGCCGGCATGAGTCAGCGACACACCGCTGCGCGAGCGTTCCAGCAGTTGCACGCCCAGTTCGTCCTCCAGCCGCTTGATCGACTGGCTGAGCGGCGGCTGCGCCATGTTGAGGCGTTGCGCCGCACGGCCGAAGTGCAGTTCCTCCGCCACCGCCACCAGATGCCGCATATGCCTCAAATCCATGGTCGCCTTCCTTGCTTATATCTGTTCGTGATATTCTATACATATCGAATACGAGTAAAGCGATATTTGTTTTCACTTGCGACCCCCGATACGGCTTGGCAAAAATACGCAGACATTCTGGAAAAGAGGGGACTGGCAGGACATGCTCGAACAATGCCAGACCGGTGAAGGACCCGACATTTCTCATGTCGATTGGACCAAGATCGCGGTAGAGAAAAACAGCCTGCCGCAATTGCTCGACCATTGCGAAAAGCTCCACGCGGACCGGGAACTGGTCGTGTTCGACGACCGGCGCATTTCCTATGGCGATGCCGCCGCCGCGGCGCGGCGCCTTTCCGCCGGGCTGCTCCAGGCCGGGGTCGGAAAGGGTCAGCGCATCGGCATCATGCTTCCCAACAGCCCGGAATTTGCGATCACCTGGTTTGCCGTCGCCCAGATCGGCGCGGTCGCCGTGCCTATAAGCACGCTCGCCAGCCCTGTCGAACTGCGGCACATCTTCGCCGGTTCGTCCATCAGCCTGCTGATCGCGCGGCCCGACTATCTGGGACACGATCTCATCGGACGCATAGAGCAGGCGCTGGCGGGGCCGGCAGGGGAAGAACCTCTGCCTTTCCTGCGCGACGTCTGGCTATGGGACGGCGGCAAGGATAGCCGTCACGATAACATCGAGACACACCTGCGCGACGATGAGGCGCGCGTGCGTGCGGCGATGCAGAGCGTTGCACCCGCCGACCTCATCTCCATCATCTACACGTCCGGCTCCACCTCGCTGCCCAAGGGCGTCATCCACTCGCATGCCACGTTTCTGCGCTCGGCCCAACGCTGGACCGCCAGCATGGACTATCGCCATGGCGACCGCGTCTATAACAGCGCGCCGTTCTTCTGGGTGGGCGGCCTCGTCACCGGGCTGCTGACCGTCATGGAAGTGGGCGCGACGCTGATCGGTTGCTCTTACGGCGGCGCGGCAATGGCCGATTTCATCGTCGCCGAACGTTGCACGCTGCTCGCCACCAGCAAGCTGATCGGCCAGTCGCTGAAAGCCGTGCCCGGCATTCACGAACGCGATTTCTCAGCCCTGCGCGGCGGCTCCGTGCCCGAGTTCCTTCCCCAGCATCTGCGCACGCGCAACCAGATCTATTTCGGCAACGCGCTCGGCATGACGGAGACGGCCGGGCCTCATACTCTTGCCCTCCCGGACGTGGACGATGCACATATCGGCTCCATGGGGCCGCTGGCGCCCGGCATGCAGCATCGCATCATCGACCGCAACACGGGGCAGGACGTTCCGTCGGGCGAGCGTGGTGAGTTACTGGTACGCGGAGACACGCTGATGCTGGGCTATGTTGGCCAGGAACCACGTGACGTGCTCGATACGGACGGGTGGTTTCATACCGGCGATATCTGTTCCTACCGCGACGGCCACCTTTTCCTGCACGGCCGCATCGACAACCTCATCAAGGTATCGGGCGCCAACGTGGCCCCCGCCGAGGTGGAGGCGGCTCTGGTCACGCTCGACGGCGTGGAAGCGGCCTTCGCGGCGGGCTTCACCGACAGCCGGCGTGGACAGGTGGTCGGTGCGCTGGTGAAACTGATGCCCGGCGCCCGGCTGGACCCGGACGATGCGATCCGGGCGCTGCGCGCGCGCCTTGCGCCCTACAAGGTGCCGCGCCTGCTTGTGCTCGCCGATGCCCTGCCGCTCACCGCAACTTCCAAGATCGATCAGCGCGCAGCGAAGGCGATGATCCGGGATGGGATCAACGTGCTGGCGGCGAACGTTTCGCACCAGTCCGCCTGACACAGACGCCGGGCCATCTCCGGCATGAGAATACGAGGACAGTCATGACCGGCCAAAATAGCGGCATCGTTGTGGAAACCGTCGTCGAATGCGGCAATCATCTGGGCGAATCGCCCCTCTGGTGCCCGGAAAGCCAGACACTGTTCTGGATAAACTGCGACCCGGATCCGGCCTTGTTCCGCCTCGATCCGGCAAGCGGCGCAGTGTCGTCATGGCCCATGCCAAACCGGATCGGCGCAGTCGCGCTCCATGACGGATCGCGCGTGCTCGTCGCTTTGCGCGACGGCGCCTATCTGTTCGACCTCGCATCCGCGTCATTCGCCCCCGTCGCTGCCAATCCGCTGGGAACCGACGGCGACCTGCATGAAGGAAAGTGCGACAGGCAGGGACGCTTCTGGACCGGCTCGATCAGCCGTGCCGCGCCGGGGTTGGCGGGCTTCTACCGGCTCGACGATGGCCTGATCCGCGTCTTCGATGACATCAGCGTCGCCAACAGTCTGGCCTGGAGCCCGGACGGACGGACACTCTATCATGGCGACACCATGCAGGCGACGGTCTGGGCCAGCGACTATGACATCGACACCGGAGAAGCCGGTCCCGTCCGGCCCTTCCTGCGGATACCGGCCGAAGACGGCATGATCGACGGCGCCGCGGTGGATGCGGTCGGCAACTTCTGGCTGGCGCTGTTCCAAGGTGCGTGCATACGCTGTTACGATCCGGCCGGCATGCTGTTGCGGCAGATCGACCTGCCCATGTCGCAGCCGACCATGGCAGCCTTCGGCGGGCCGGACATGGCCGATCTATATATCACTTCCACGCGCCACGGCAAAAATGCGCGCGAGCTGAATGCCGAGCCGGACCTGGGCAATCTCTTCCGCATCCGCGGCATCGGCCAAGGCCTGGCCGAAACCGCCTGGATGCCCCCGGCGATCCGTGCCGCCTTCCGACGGTAGGGGATCGGCAAGATCAGACAATATCGATATTATATATTGCCATTTTGATATTAGACATACCACCTGTCAAACCGTAGCCGTTTGGTTGGAAAATGCCGGTTCGGGATCTTCCCAAGAAGCAGACAAAAAGGGGAAGAGGGTGAATATGACGATCAAGGACGTCGTGCATCTGATATGGCGCGTCCACCTGTCCGGCATACTGGGCGCCCGCCTGCGGTTCGTTTTCGGCCATGGCCGCGCGGCCCGGGGCGACTACCGTCGCGTTTGCAATATCGAACTGAAAACCGCCTTCTGATGGCGACAGCTTCGAAAGACGCCAGCAGCGCGGTGGCACCCGCCAGGATCGTCGGGCAAGCATCGACCGCCGCGCCAACGCGTTATGCATGGTATGTTCTGCTGCTGCTGACCGCAGCAAACACGTTCAACTATATCGACCGCAAGATTCTCTCGATCCTGGCCGAAGCGATCAAGGCGGATCTCGGCATCGACGATGCGCAGATCGGGTTTCTCTTCGGGACGGTATTCGCCGCGCTTTATGCTATTTTCGGCCTGCCTATCGGGCGCCTGGCCGACAACTGGTCGCGCACGCGGCTGATGGCGCTGGGATTGACTTTATGGTCCGGCATGACGGCGCTCAGCGGTTTCGCCGGTAACTTCCTCCATCTCAGTCTCGCGCGGGTCGGGGTCAGCGCGGGCGAAGCCGTCGCCAATCCGTGCAGCCATTCGCTGATCGCCGACTACTTTCCGGCACATCGCCGCGCGACGGCCTATGCGACCTATCTGACCGGATCTTTCGTCGGCATGGGATTGTCGCTGGCGATCGGGGGCGTCGTGATGCAGGGCTGGCCTTCCTTCGCGGCGGATGTCGGGCTGCAGTGGCTGCGGCCTTGGCAGGCCGCCTTCCTGATCTGCGGCCTGCCGGGCCTGGTTCTCGCGCTGCTCGTATTCAGGATGGTCGAGCCGCAGCGCGGCGCGCTCGATGGACTGCCGGCCCGGCCGACTGTCGCAAAGCCCTGGCGCGCGCTGCCTGTCGATATCGCCTCGGTGTTACCGCCGTTCAGCTTCGCGCGGATGGCCCGCATGTCGCCGCGTGCATTGCGGATCAACCTCATCGGCGCCGCGCTGCTGTCGTTCACGGCCTGGTTCATGCTGCGGCTGACAGGGGATGTCGAACAATGGATCGCGTCGGCGCTGGCTGCCTATGCCATCATGTCGTTCGCGCAGGCGATCCATCACGGCGACCTGCCGCTGTTCCGCCTCACGTTCGGCAGCCGCGCCTTCCAACTGCTCGCGGCAGGCATGGCGGTGACGGCCTGCATCAACACGGCGCTGCTCTTCTGGGCGCCGCCGCATATGCTGCGGCATTTCGGGCTTTCGGAAGCGCAAGCGGGGCTCACGCTCGGCCTCATCATCGCGGGTAGCACGGCAGTGGGCGTGATCGGCGGCGGCATGATCGTCGATCGCATCCGGCGGCGTGACGTGCGCGCGGCGATCTGGGCCGCATTCTTCGGCCTGCTCGGCCCGGCGCCGATGGCGGCCATGATGTTTCTCGCCGACGATTTGGGAAGCTTCTATATCGGTCTGATCGGTTTCTGCCTCTTGCAAAACAGCTGGTCCGGCGGCGCGGCGGCGATCCTCCAGGAACTGGTTCTGCCGCGCATGCGGGCGACCGGCTCGGCGAGTTTTTCCATGCTGATCATCGTGGCAAGCCTGTCGCTCGGACCCTATGCCGCCGGCAAGATCAGCACACTCACCGGCTCGCTATCGACCGGCGCGCTGTCACTCTATGTGCTGGCTCCGGTCGGCGTGCTTCTGCTGTGGGCCGCCGCGCGACGCCTGCCCGATGCAGTTGCGGGCAAAGTCGCGCGAGCGGAAGCGGCGCAGGCGGAAATGGACCGTGCCCGGGCATGAGCGAATATCTGTTCTCCGGCGGCAACGCGGAACTACGTCAGGCTTTCGCACCAGACGGCGTTGCCGCAGTCATCGGCTTGCCCTCCTTCAACGCCAGACCGCCGCTTATCGTCATCACGACATCACCGCGCTGATTGGCCATCTCCCCCCGGATCGGGATCCGGTCCTCACTACCGGCAAGCCGGTGCACGATGATCGTCACTTCGTCACCCGCGATTACCGGTTTCAGGAACCGGGTCGTCAAAGTGCCACCCGAAAGCCATCGCGCGCCAAATAGAGTCTGCGCCCGTTCCCCGGCCAGCGCGGCCAGATGGGAACTGCCGATCAACACATCGGGGAGCCCCGCAGCTTGGGCCGCCTCGATGCTGGTATGGAAATTTCCATCTCCAAGATCGGCACGATGCCGCCAGAACAGTCTGCTCATCTCCCGATCGAGGCGAACCGTTCGCGGTTCGGCCGATGCGATGATTTCGAGATCGGCTGTTTCGGCCGCAGGCGCATCGCGGCGCGGCACATCGGCACGAACGGCCGCCGGATCGACTTTCGCGCTGTAGATTCCACTGCCAGTAAGGACCAGATCGCCCGCTTCGTCGAAAAGATCGGCGGTAATGACCGAACATTCCCGGTTACGAACGACGTAACGGTCTGAAACGCGCGCTTCGGCACGCAATTTCGCGCCAATCGGAACGGGCCTGGCCGAATACCAGCTCATCGCCTGCGCGACACCACCCAGCCAGTATTCGACATAAGCGCCGGGCCACCCCCACGGCTCTGTCCCCAACAGGAGATAAGGAGCATATTCGCCCACGATCTCTGGCAATCCAAGACTGGAAAGATGATCGCGCGTGTCACGCTCGGCCACTGTTATGGACTTGGTCCCCAGGAGCTTGCCGGGCATCACATCGTCGATTTCCGCCACGCGGGGATTATCTGACATGCATCCTCTCTTGCATGAATCTAAAAATGTCGCGGAGGCGGCAAATGTTCAGCGGTACTTCCGCAGGTCATTCCCGGCTTCCATTGAATGCAAAGATTCCCATCGACGAGCGGGAATGGTCGATAAACCGGCGTTCGTCCTCAAGCGCCGCCAGCGAAGCGGGAAGCGACAGAGTGTGGACAACGGCCGCCGGATCGGACAGCCAGCCCCCGGCGTGGCCGGAAAACACCGGACCGCCGAACGACACGCGTCCGGCCATGCGTTTCGATGCGGCCGGATCGCCATGCAGTTGCAGATAACTCCCCTTACCCCGGCTGGCCGCGACCACCATCGGCGCGTGGATATCGCGCCAATGCCCGATGAAAGCATCATGAGACATACCGGCAGGCGGAGAGAGCGCGAAAATCATCATGAACGGCCCGGGGCGTGACATCAGGATGTGGCAGTGCCCTTCGATCACTGACGAATGCGCAAGATCGGCAAACGGCGCGATGCCGGCCGCCGCGTCACAAGCAATCGCTTCCAGCCGCTCGAAGCCACCGCCGCCCGCCTCGCGGAACTCGACGAAGGCGTCGTATACGATCGGCGGCTCGCCCAGCGCCTTGCCATGTGCGGTGCCGGCGGGAGAACCACGAATATCCCGCATTCCGTAGGCGAGGCTTACGCCTTCCGGCAATTCGGTATCAAGCGCCGCCAGCGGCCCGGCCAGCGATGCAGGATCCTTGCCGCTCAGCAGAAACCGAATAATGCGCTCGCCCACGCCCACTCTCCTTGCGTCGGCACTATGCACAGATAACGAAATATATGTCTATCTTTATATGACCGTTCGAAAAGCATGAAAGCCTTCACGCGAGCGCGCGAATCCGCAACCCGCTTCACTTCATGCCGCCGGGCGCATATCACGGGCGCAAATCCCCGGTCGGATGCGGTAAGAATATGGAAATGCCAGCATGAGCGTAAGCACAGGAAAACAGTCTCCAACGCCAGCGCGGCGGCGCGGACGACCTCCTGCCGCCATGAAAGACCGCCTGATGGATGAAATCCTGACAGCAGCGTTGCGGACCTTCTCGAATGTGGGATATGGAAATGCCAGCGTGCAGGAAATCTGCACTGCCGCAGGCATTTCTCCTGCAACGTTTTATCGCCATTATACCGGCAAGGACGATATCTTCAGGGTCGTCATGCAGCGTTTCAACGACGAGGAAACGCGGGTGCTCGAACCAATCGAGCGAATGGATCTGGAAGAAGGCCTCCTGCATATCGCCAAGGCCCATCTCGAATCCATGCACAATTCCTCCGCGACCGAGGCCGTCAGGCTGATCTATGCCGAGGCGCCGCGTTTTCCTGACATCGCGCGCGGCCTGCTGGAAGGCACGACGCAGTGGCTGACCATGCTGATGGCTTTCCTGCGCAAACATGACCCGACCCTCAGCCGCAAGCGCAGCTATGACCTTGCCGTGCTGTTCATGGATATGGTCGGCAGCCGCTACGAACACGAATCCCTGCTGGGCGCCCCCGGTTTCGACCGTCGCCGCCGGACGCAGCACGCCCGGCTGGCGGTGGACGTCTTCCTGGGCGGCTTCCGCGGGAGTTGAGCGCGAGACTGGCTTATTAGGTTTTCGGGCCGAGCACTGTCGATACCTGATAGATTTTTCGTATCAGACATTATAAAGAAAATCATTCGTTCCTTTATTGCCAGCACGGAAGTGGAGGTATATTCTCTGCCGGCGAGGACGGACGACCCCGGACAAGAACATCAAGCCAGAACACCGGGCCAAAACTCCAGGCCTAATCCCAGGGATGTCAGAATGACCGCTACGGTTCGCACAGAAACGCGCGACAAAGTCCGCGTTATTTTCATCGTCCGACCCGAGGTCCGCAATTGCGTGGACCCCGAAACCTCACAGGCAGTCGACGCCGCTCTGAACGAAGCTCTATCCGACGATTCGGTAAGGGCGATCGTTCTTGCCGGACAGGAGCAGGCATTCTGCACCGGCATGGATCTCAAGCACGCCGCGCGACATGGCGTGCATGGCGTAATGATCGAGGAACGTGGATTTTGTGGCCTCACGTCACGGCCGCCGATCGAGAAACCCCTGATCGCGGCAGTCAACGGCTTCGCCTTTGCCGGCGGTTTCGAACTGGCCCTGGCGTGCGATTTCATTGTCGCGGGCGAGAACGCGCGGTTCGCCCTGCCCGAAGTCAAGCGAGGACTTTTCGCGGGCGCCGGGGGAATTATCCGGCTGACGCGACGCGTGCCCGGTCCGACGGCGCTAGAAATCATCATGACCGGCGAACCGGTGGACGCCCGGCGCGCGCTGGCATTCGGCATCGTCAACCACGTCGTGCCCGTCGAACAGACAGTCGACACCGCCATCGCTCTTGCCCAACGTATCACCGAAAATGCCCCGATTTCGGTAAGGATCAGCAAGAAGCTGTCACTCGCGGCGCTCGACCTCGCTTATGAAGAGGCAGTGGAGCTTTCGGGGGAACTCGGGAGGGAAATGCTGGACAGCGCCGACCGGATCGAGGGAGTGCGCGCCTTCGCCGAAGGCCGCAAGCCGAACTGGACCGGCAAATGACCGGAGCGGGCGAAGTTTCATTCGGCCGTCGGCTCGGGATGCTGGCAGGAGAACATCCCGAACGCATCGCGGCTGTCGTGGAGCGGCCCGAAGACCGCGCGATTTCGATCACTTTCGCTGAACTCGACCATCAGTCCAACCGCGCCGCGCGAATGCTCGAAGCACGCGGAATCGGGCCGGATGCGCGCGTGGCGCTGGCGCTGCCCAACAGCATCGACTGGTTTGTCGCGTGCTTCGCCATCTGGAAGCTGGGGGCCTGCGTCTTTACCATCCGATCCGATCTGCCCGCGTGGGAAACCGACCGGCTATGCGAGGCGGCGCAGCCGACCCACGCCCTGGGCGATCTCGTCAGGCCGAACATTCCCTCTTTCCCCCGCGACGTGCTCGCCGATCTGTCGGCGTTCCCGGCCGATCCCATGTCTGACCGTATACCCGCTCCCTACAAGATCAACGCTACCGGGGGATCGACCGGGATTCCCAAGATTGTCGTTCCGAACAAGCCGGGCATCGTGAGCCTGGACGGCTCGCCTCAATCCAAACTGCTGCGACTGGAAAAGGGGCAAGTGCAACTCGTTGTCGGACCGCTCTATCATTATGGTCCCTCGCTCAACGCAATCAGCGGCGTCCTCGACGGGCACACCGTCGTCACCTTCGAGCGGTTCGACGCGCGCGCCGTCATGCGCGCAATCGAAACGCACCGTGTCCAGATCGGCATGCTGGTGCCCACGATGCTATACCGGGTTCTCGAACTGCCCGATATCGAAAGCTTCGATACCAGCAGTATTGTCCGGCTCAGCATCGCGGGAGCCAAGTGCCCCGATTGGGTTTTCGAGAAAGCTATCGACATATTCGGGGCCGATGTTCTGTTCGTGGGCTATGGCGGCACGGAAAACGTGGGCATAGCTTCCGCGACGGCAGCGGAGTGGCTGTCGCACCGGGGAACCACGGGGCGTCCGGTGCAGTCGCAATTCAGGATTCTCGATCCATCCGGGAACGTGCTTGCGCCGGGCGAGATCGGTGAAATCTGGATGCGGCCGCTCACGGGCATCTCAACGCGCTATCTCAATGCCGAAATGCCCGTCACCGATGATGGCTTCACCACCCTTGGCGATATCGGATGGCTGGATGATGACGGCTATCTCTACATCGCCGACCGGCGACGGGATCTGATCGTGAGCGGCGGCGCCAACATCTATCCGGCCGAAGTCGAAGCCGCCCTCCTCCAGCACCCGGCAGTGGCGGACGCCGCCGTAGTGGGGATGATCGATGCCGAATGGGGCGCCAGAGTGCACGCCATTCTCATCGCGGCGGGCGACCCCGTTTCCTATGAGGAACTGAAACGCCATTGCGGGGAGCTGCTTGCGCCATACAAGGTGCCTCGCTCTGCGGAATGGCGGGACGCTCTTCCCCGCGACGACCTCGGCAAGCTGCGCCGCTCGGCGCTCTGACCGGAGCAGGCCGAAGGGAAACACGGGATAAACCTCCCAGCAAGCTGCGACTACATCATTGTCGGCGGAGGGTCAGCCGGCTGCGTTCTTGCCAATCGCCTGTCCGCCGATCCGGCGAAGACGGTGCTGCTGATCGAGGCCGACGGCGATCATTCGCCATTTCGCCATCCTGGCGAGTTCCTGTCCTACGCAATGATCGGAATGCCGGCCGGCTAAGCCAGGCTGCTCAACGACCGGCGCTTCGACTGGATGGACAAGACCGAAGTGGATCCATCATCCGGGGGACGGACCCACAAGTGGTCGCGCGGGCGGGTGTTGGGTGGCTGCTCCTCGATCAACGGCTCGATCTACATGCGCGGCCAGGCCGAAGACTACGATCACTGGCGTCAGCTCGGATGCGAAGGGTGGTCCTATCGCGACGTTCTTCCTTATTTCCGCAAGGCCGAAGACCAGCAGCGCGGCCCGGATGAGTTCCACGGCACCGGCGGTCCACTGGCTGTCTCCGACGTCACTGAAACCCACCCGGTTTCCGATGCGGTGATTGCGGCGGCGGTTCAGGCGGGAATCCCACTCAACCGCGATTTCAACGGAGCGGCTCAGGAAGGAGCCGGATATTTCCAGCTCACTCTCCCCGACGATCATGATTGCCGAGAAGGCAGCCGACATAATCCGCGCAGACGCCCGGCGGTAAATTCTACATAAACAACGGAAATAAATGGATTTTATACGATTTCTGGACCTAAACTTAGCCTCTTGAAAAATGAATGATTCCCTTTCATTATCTGCATTCCAACAATAACCGCCGTTGAGGCGGGGGAGGATGACATGAGGTTCTGCACAGCTTGTTCCGCCATAGCCCTGACGGCAGCCGCATTGGGAATCGCACCTCAAGCGCTTGCCCAGGACATCGGCGAAGATTCCGCACGAGACGGCAGGGGAAGCCTTGACGAAATCGTGGCGACCGCGCGTCGTGTAGCGGAAAACCTTCAGTCCGTGCCGGTTGCGGTCACGGCGTTCAGCGGCGAGGAACTGAGATCGCAAGGCGCCCGCACCGCGCTCGACATCCAGGCGCTGACCCCGAACCTCAAGATCCGCGAAGGGGGCGGAAATCCCACGTCGCTGGTGCTCGCCATCCGCGGCCAGATCCAGACCGATATCATCAGCACGCTTGACCCGTCGATCGGCGTCTATGTCGACGAAGTCTATTATGCCCGTGCCATGGGTCTCAATTCGGGCCTGCTCGATCTCGCACAGGTCGAAGTCCTCAAGGGCCCGCAGGGAACCCTGTTCGGCCGCAACACGACGGGCGGCGCGCTCAACATCACGACCAACAAGCCGGACGCAGGCGCGCTTGGCGGTTCGTTCCGGATGAATATCGGCAACCATGGCCGCTTCGATACCGAGGCGGTGCTCAACGTGCCGCTTGTGCGGGACAAGCTCGCCCTGCGGCTGGGCGGACAGCGCCAGAAGTCGAACGGTTACGGCCGCGACCTCGTTTCCGGCCAGCGGCTGGCGGAAACGGACAACTACACAATCCGCGGCAAGCTTCGCTGGACGCCTGATGACCGCCTTGATGTCGTCGTTTCGGGCGAGCGCTTCAACCTTGGCCAGAACGGTCCAGTCCAGGGCCTAGTTTACGTCAGTCCGACAAACGTTATCAATAATCCGCTGCTTCCGTATCCCCTGACGATCCCCGCAACGCCCGAGATCATCGCGGCACTGACGACCGGAGGCTGCTTCGACACCGCGCTTCTCGCGGGGGCTGCGCCGACTTTCCGATGTGCCGGGCCGAGCACCTACACGCCCGGTTCCCGGACCTTCGCCTCTTACATGTCAGCCGATCCCTACGAAGTTTCGCTGACCAGCGTTCCCAGGGTCAAGGCAAGGACGTCCACGGTGTCGGTCAACGCATCCTACGACCTGGGCGGAGCGACACTCAAATATATTGGCGCCTATCGCAAGATCGCGAACACCAATCCGATCGATCTCGATGGAACCCCGTTCACTATCCTGCAGACGGAAACATTCCAGAAGAGTCATTCCTGGTCGCACGAGTTCCAGCTTGCCGGCCAGGCATTTGGCGACAGGCTGGACTACACGGTCGGCGCCTATCGCTTTACGGAAAGCGGGAGCGATGGCTCAACGAGTTTCGCGTTACCTGTAATTAATCCGAACAACCCGTCCGCGACGCGAGGCTTTGTGGCCAGCAAGGCGCTCGCATTTTATGGCCAGGGCACCCTCCACGCCACGGATGCTCTCTCGCTGACCGCCGGCCTACGCTGGTCGCAGGACAAAAAGCGGCTGGACTCGCGCTCGACCGTGGGGGGTAATTGCGTGGTCCCAGTCGCGCTTCGCAACAATCCATCGACCCCCTGTTCCGCCATATTCAGGCGCACGGACGATGCCGTGAGCTACACCGCGAGCGCAAATTATCAGCTCGCGGACACTGTCATGACTTACGTGAAAACCAGCCGCGGATTTCGTGGCGGCGGCTTCAACTTGCGCGGCACCAGCGTGCTGTCCTTCACGCCGTTCGACCCCGAAGAAGTGACTGACTACGAATTCGGCATCAAGTCCGAATTCCTCGATAGACGCGCCCGTCTCAACATCGCGCTCTTCACCTCCGACTACAAGGACATCCAGAAATCCACCATAGTCTCGAACGGGCAGGGCGGCACCGCCACCATTGTCGCCAACGCGGCCAGTGCGCGGGTCAAGGGGCTTGTGTCCGCCGTCAGCACCAATGGCACAGATTTGAGGTTGTGATTTAAGGAGGATTTGGGCTTCGTCGTAGTGACGAAGGAACGAAGATGAAGCCCAAATCCTCC
>Ga0265293_10010118_pt1 | contig 13278 bp, 12 predicted proteins | sample Munlanlewell138R_FD_192505 | JGI IMG/M metagenome (GOLD analysis project Ga0265293, IMG submission 192505) | Leachate microbial communities from a municipal landfill in Southern Ontario, Canada - Leachate well 138R | ecosystem: Engineered > Solid waste > Landfill > Unclassified | place: Canada... | reverse complement strand
TCTCCCAAATCAGGGTACGAATACGTTGCAGACGTTCGGTGATGTACGCATCCGCTTTCAGCATTGCCATACCGTCTGCCATATCCCTGGACTGGCGCAAAGGCTGGGAACACAGCAGCACTTCTTTTTCAACAATGTACTTTTCATCACCATATGTAGTGGCAAGACGCACCTTGACCCTGAACCGGCTGGGTGCATCCAACGCACCTTTGCAACAGCGAAAAATCAAGGCACGACCTCCTCCTGTCACCTCGTCCATCATTTGACATTGAATGGCGAGCTTTTCCAGCATCGGCTGATCAGCCTCGTGCACGGCCTGAAGCTGGAAGTCCAGACTGTCAGGTGCAATCTGCAAAAGGCTATGGGCTTGCGGATCCCAATCAAACAGCGTGATCATCGCCTTGGACTCGGCAGGCACATACTGCTTGTCTGCCACCGTAAACAGGAATTTATTGCTGCGATGTTTATGCGAGTCATAAGGCTCTACATAACAGGCAATCGAACTGACATCAAGCCTCAACCCCATATGAAAACGGTATATCGGCAAAGTCCCGGTCAGGCTTTGCCCACCACTGACCGCCTTGACTTCCAGGGTATAAGAATCATAATCACCGGCATTGCCACCCGTCTTCTTTTTCTCGGTAATCACGGCATAGTATAGACCCGGCTCGTCTGCAGCCTCTACCGTCACACCATACCCGTCATCACGAATAATACAGGCGGTCACCACCGCGTCTTTACCCATCCCCAACACGGCAAAAGGCAGGCGTTCCGTTTTATCATGGCAGGCCGGCAAAGTAAGGTTGTCCTGGGCGAATACAATTTTTTCTTCCTCAATCTGAAAAACCACATGGTTGGTAAAACTGCCGCCCTCGCTCATGAAACAGAAAGAAACCCGTGCCTGGTCGGGAATTGATTCACCACTGGCAGGTGCTTCCACCTGTGCTGTCTTATAGTCGCCCGCCATGCTTTGCCCACTGATTTGCAAATAATAAGGTGAGCTGATATTGATTTTTGCCGTCAAGTCATGACGGGTATTTTCCTGGCCCTCGGGGGTGATTTCAACAATACGGGCATAAATCGGCACTTTTTTACCCACAGCCAGCGTATTCCCAAAATCCTTGCGAATACGCATTTCATAGCGATTGGGGTTGTCCTCGGGCGCTTCCTTTTCTTCATTTTGTGGTTTCTTTTTGCGCCTGTTTCTACGCCAGGCAGCGGCGGCACCACCCCCGATAAGGATGCCCGCAATGGCGGCAGGAATCAGGATACCGGTTTCGCCAGCACTTTCATCGGCATCGGTGGTCACCTCGGCATAGACAGCATCAGTCACTTCAAGCCAGAAACTGAACGTGAGCATGCCGCTGCCTCCCCAATAGGTGTTCTCCAACACCCTCCGCATTTCTCTATAAGCCGACTTGTCGTTATAAGTTTGGACACTGCCATCAGTGTCTTTTTCCGATATGTCCAGATCCAGCTCATAAAAAATTGCTGGCTCACCATAATAATCACGGCCAAGTTCCAGTTTGAGCCACCCGCTAACGGCATGCCAAGGCTTAATGTCCGTCACAAAGCGATCAAACGTAATTTTGACCGGCTCACCCACCTTCAGGGTCACATCATTTAATTTTTTATGGGTGCCGTCCGCATCAGGACTCTTCTTAATGGCGGAGGTAATATTCACAAAACGAAGTTTCACCGATTCAAGATCACGACTATTCTCCAGTATTTGTGCCTGAGCAGGACAGAAAATCGCAACGGTAAACAGTAGAGCCAACAATATTCTTAAAAATGAATGTGTTTTCATGCCCGTCATTTCACTATCCTTTTAGCCAGCTCACGAATCACATGGGTGAGTAAAGACTTTTGCCCCTCTGTCATGGCAATACGCATTTCACCTGCGTTGTCGGACGCGCTAACCGTCTGGTCAAGTAGCGCTGACAAAGCCTTTTTCACCGGATGGACCGCTTCTTTTTTAACTGCCGTGGCTGCTGTTTCTTTAGCTTTTTCTTTGGCTTTGGCTTTTTCCGTGGTTCTCTGTTTGGTTTTTTCTACCCCCTCTTCCGTGATGTGCTCTTTTTGTGCTGCTTCAACATTAGGTGGCAGATCACTCACCTGAACAGAAATAACAGGCTCACTGACAGGGATGTCAACCGTTAATGCCCGCCCAACCCCGGCACCGCATTTCGGGCAGAATTTCATCCCCGTCTTCAACGACGCACCACAGCGGTCACACTGTATTTTTAGTGGTGCAGCCTGTTCAATTCCCGGCAGGGCATGGCCACATTTCATGCAAAATTTCGCACCTTCGTGCAACGCGGCTCCACATTTCATACAGAATTTTGCCATTACCCCATTCCATTCCCGTTAAAAAACACCTTGTCAGACCCTGCTCAGGGACGCGTCATGGCCACCAAGCCGTCAGTACCATCAGGCAACGTCAGGGTACCCACCGCATATTGCGCCCCTTTGTAAGAATAGAACTGCTTGATACTAAGATTCATCGGGCCATACCCGTATAAAGTCCCGTTTTTCCAGTTCATGTTCAGCACCGTGTCTTCCATACTGGTTTCATCAATGTCCTGATCGCCTGCAAACATATGAGACCAATCAAGGATCACGGCACCATTACCCTCTGCCCCAGACAAGGTGAGTGTTAGGAAATCGTACAGCCGGCCCGTGTCTTTACCCTCGGGGTCATAAATAAACAGGCATTTCCAGTTTGCGGCAAGGTTGTTGAAATCGGTTTCTTTAATAGCCCCTTTGGGTACACCGTTCTTTTCAACATCATTTAAATACCACCGAAAATCCTCAATTGAGGGCCGTTCAGTGGTGGAAAGACTGATTCCGTTAACCGGACGGTTTTGCGTTGCCTGTGCCTGTGCAGGCTGGGCAAACAAAATGACACCCGTCATCATCATGGCGGCGCCGGCCATGAGTGCTTTTGCAGCGGTACCGGCTTTTTTCTGACCGACATTATTGGGCCGGTTTTCTTCACTTTTTTGACTATACATGAGTTTTCCTTTTTGCTTGATTGCTTGATTTGGCAGGCCTGATCAGTTCAGCTTTGCACCACATTCATCACAAAAGTTGGCGCCAGGCGCAAGACGATGACCGCATTGGGAACAAAAGCAATTGTCTGTTGAGGCTGAATAAACATCGGGCAGAACAGTGTCTTTTTCAGCGTTCGCGATAAATAACCAGTCTATATCTTCCTCGTCTTGGCAAAGGCCAATTGAACCCCCTGCGGACACCAGATAAAAGCTATCTTCATCGACAGGATCTTCCGCATCGCTGGTTTGGGCTAGTGGCAACAGACTTTCTTTCTCATAGGTCTGACTCGTATTGGCAAAATGCCAGCCCTCGGACAGGGTAACGGCATATTCGGCGGCTTCCAGCAGTGAATTGAAAGGTTTCATGGAAATGTTCCTTATTTATTTGAATAATAAATTATCACACCGTTTGCAACGGTCATTCTTGATGGGATTCATCATTGAGCAGACATTGCAGTAAATGATGCGATCTTTCGACTTGTCATATTTCTCATAGGTACCAAAGGCAGGATGGTAACGCACCCGATCTCCCACGGACAGATAGTCGTACATATGATTTCCGCTGTCCTTTTCAACAATCGTTTTTTTCTTGCCGTCCTGGGTTCTGATGACAGTCGTATACTCAATATAGGTACTGTCATTACTGTCCTCACTGCTTCGGCGTTCACTGCGTTCTTTACGGGTTTTATCCTCTACAACCCCTTCCCACATTGGCCTGCTGGCGCGGCGAAGCGCGAACAAATTCACGATAAACATGACCAGCGCAATACCCACACCAATGACGACCGCCTCTGTAAAAGGCAGATCCTCAACCAGAAGGCCTGCAACCGGAAAGCCGATGAGCGGCACCAGTGTCAGCACCCACAGACAGCCAATGCCGGTTTTACGGTTTTTCCGGGCCGCCTCCAAGATGTCAGGGTGATCACAATAATTGGAAAAACCCGCCCTGACGGGAAAATTGGGGAAACCCGACTCTGGCGCGGGCATGGCCTGCCCGTCGCGATCAGCACCGGCATTCAAAATCCGGGTGCCACAATTTGTACAGAAGACAGCGTCTTTCACCAGGGCTTTACCACAGTTTGTACAAAACATTTGTGCGTTATTCCTTAGTTTTACAGGATGGTGGTCTGGTTGCTTTACCGGCCGCCGGTTTGTTTTTTTCTGCCGTTTTACTGTCCCGCTCACCAGCAGTAGCAAAAGCAGGTAAGCCAGTGGAGCAAAAGTATGGTAAATGATAGCCAGCGCCCCCATCTCATCAAAATCGCTTAGCGCACTGGGTTTATTGATATAAGGAAAGAAAGGCAAATAAAGAATTCGCTCAGCCCGCGTGCCCCCCTTTGGAAGGCGTGGCCAGACCTCATCGCTGGCATAAATGACATACCCCCGGTACTGCTTTCCATTCGCGGTAAAATAGTAACCTTTGGAAATCGTGCGGGAACGGTTTTGCCCTGCGCTCCGGTCATCAAGGCGACTATCATAACTGTCTACCGTACCCATCGTGGCCTGTCCCCAAAGCCCCAGAGCAAGCGTACTCCAACTGACATACATGGCAAATAACAAACAGGCGTATATCAACAACAGTATTGGTAAAGGGATGTTATTGTTTTTTATCTTTGTCACAAAGCAGGCCTCGCCAAAGCAGTAAGCATGGAAAAAAACAGGCTCCCATCCATGGCTAAAGAAACTTAACATTTAATATATTTACAACAAGATACACCAAGCCGTGATGGGCGTCAGCCAAAAAAACCAAACCATGGAATTTTTTAACCGATCAGCTTATAGTGTTTCCTGCTTTTTATTGTCATTTTAAGGAAGTAGCCATGAATGCCCGTTTTTATCTTGTTTTCGCCGCGCTCAGTTGCCTGGTTTCCGTTACCTTTGGCGCTTTTGGTGCCCATGCCCTGAAAACGATGGTAAGCCCCGAAAGACTAACGGTATGGCATACGGGTGTGCTGTATCAAATGACGCATAGCCTGGGTCTGTTTATGCTGGTGGCCGCAAGCGCCCATCTTGCGCCGGTCTGGCAAAAATGGGCGGCCCGCTTTCTGACGGCTGGCATTGTGATTTTTAGCGGCAGCCTTTATTTATTGGTATTAACCAACACGCCTGTACTGGGTGCCATCACCCCGATTGGCGGAGTAAGCTTTTTACTTGGCTGGTTATTGCTGGCCCTGGCCGCCTGCAAAAAACAGGCATAAAAAACCCCGCACACTGCCAGCAGCAAGACGGGGTTTTTGTTGTTGTGATCGCATAAGCGACTAATTGCTTAGCTTTGCTTTGAGCAAGTACAGGCCAAGGCAAAGCAATCGCTCACCTTAAGCGAAAGCGGAAACATCCACTTTCACACCGGTTTTGGACTGCAGTTCCTCAACAGTGACGCCCGGCGCCAGTTCAAGCAGTTTCAAACCATTTTCAGTGACTTCCAGCACACCCAGATCAGTGATGATCATGTTCACCACCCCTAAACCGGTCAGGGGCAAGGTACACTCAGGCAAGATCTTAAGGTCTTCGGTGCCATCTTTCTTGCGTGCAACATGTTCCATTAAAACCAGTACCCGGCCAACTCCGGCTACCAGATCCATGGCTCCGCCCATGCCCTTGACCATTTTGCCCGGGATCATCCAGTTGGCCAAATCTCCCTTTTCAGACACCTGCATGGCGCCCAGAATGGCCAGGTTGATTTTGCCACCACGAATCATGGCAAATGAATCTGCCGATGAAAAAATGGAAGAACCCGGCAATGTGGTCACGGTTTGTTTGCCCGCATTGATCAGATCGGGATCGATCTCGTCTTCAGTAGGGAAAGGACCAATGCCCAGCAAACCATTTTCAGACTGCAGCCAGACTTCCATGTTGTCTGGCACATAATTGGCCACCAGGGTGGGCAAACCAATGCCCAGGTTGACATAAAAACCATCTTGCAATTCTTTGGCAGCACGGGCTGCCATTTCTTCACGACTCCAAGCCATTTCTTATTCTCCTTATGCCTGACGGACAGTACGTTGTTCAATACGTTTTTCAGGGTTTTCATTCAGCACAATACGGTGGACGTAAATGCCGGGCAGATGTATCTGATCGGGATCCAGTTCGCCCGTTTCAACAATTTTCTCCACTTCCACCACAGTGATTTTTCCTGCCATTGCCACATTGGGGTTGAAATTGCGCGCCGTTTTATTGAATATCAGATTGCCACTGCGATCGGCGATATAGGCTTTCACCAATGACACATCAGGAGTAAGCGAACGCTCCATGACATATTGATGCCCGTCAAACTCGCGAATTTCCTTGCCTTCGGCAACCAGGGTACCCACCCCGGTACGGGTAAAAAAAGCCGGAATGCCGGCACCGCCAGCACGCAGCTTTTCGGCCAGGGTACCTTGCGGGGTAAATTCAAGTTCCAGCTCACCAGACAGATATTGCCTCTCGAACTCTTTGTTTTCACCCACGTAAGACGCAATCATTTTTTTGATTTGCCGTGTGGCCAGCAACTGGCCCAGACCAAAACCGTCTACACCGGCATTATTACTGACACAGGTAAGGTTTTGAACGCCCGTATCCCTGAGCGCAGCAATCAATGCCTCTGGAATGCCACATAAACCAAATCCTCCCACTCCTATCATTTGTCCGTCAGCGACAATGTCCTTTAAGGCCAGGCTGGCGCTTTGATACACCTTATCCATCTATTTTCCTTCGTATTAAATATAAAGCGGTCAATCGCTACAAATACCATGAATTACCCCTTTTCCTGAATTGGGGAATACACTAGAAATCACTACTCCTGGCCGAACAACTCCTGGATGATTTCACGCATTTGCTCGCTCCAGGGACAGGAACGGCCGGTCGCCAGATTGGACAAAACCAGAATCGAACGGGCTGAGGCATAAACAACACCTGGCTCACCCTCTTTTTCGATAGTGATTTTATGTTCCATGCTTGAACGCCCAATACGGGTTAACTCATGCATGACCAAAGCATTGCCCGGATAATTCATGGGGCGCAGGAAATCACAGGAAAGATGGCCCACCACCACACCGGTACCCGCTTCAAAATAAGGCCTTATGGCATTAATGAATGCGATACGTGCTTCCTCCATGGCCCGAAAATAAACCGTATTGTTCAGGTGCCCCAGCATATCCATATCGCCCCAGCGCATGGCAAATGAAAAAGAGTGAATCCCATTATTAAAACTTCCCGCCAGATCTGCAGGCAAGCAGAAATTATCCATTTATGTCCTTTTGTTTTTGATACGCAATAAGCTGTTAACTCTATCAGATTTAGATTGACATTTTTTTTATCGCGTGAATTTTGTTGTTTTTCACTGCATAAACCGATTCATTACAATACAATCATGGAATCTGGCAATTTACAATCTATATAAAAGGAGTTGGCGCTCATGTCTGAACGCGAGTCAATGGAATATGATGTAGTGGTTGTGGGCGGAGGACCGGCCGGTCTTTCAACCGCCATCAAACTCAAGCAATTAAGCAACGAAAACAATAAAGATATTTCCGTCTGCGTACTGGAAAAAGGCGGTGAAATTGGTGCCCATATTCTTTCAGGCGCTGTCATGGATCCCCTGGCCCTTGACGAACTGATTCCCGACTGGAAAGAAAAAGGTGCACCGCTGGACACGGCCGTCAAGGAAGATGAGTTTCTTTTCTTAAGCGAAACCGGTGCACGCAAAACACCCCACTGGATGCTGCCCCCCTGCTTCAAGAATGAAGGCAACTATATTGTCCGCCTGGGTGATGTCACCCGCTGGCTGGGCGAACAGGCTGAAAACCTGGGCGTGGATATATTCCCGGGGTTTGCCGCTACCGAAGTCCTGTACGACGACAACGGCGCTGTACGTGGCGTCGCCACAGGTGACATGGGTGTCAATCGTGATGGCAGCCATTCCGACCACTACCAGCCAGGCATGGAACTGCTGGCCAAATACACGATTTTTGCCGAAGGGGCACGTGGCCAGCTGGGTCGTCAACTCATTGAAAAATTCAAGCTGGACCAGGGTCGCGATCCGCAAAGCTATGGTATTGGCATTAAGGAAATGTGGGAAATCGACCCGGCAAAATCCAAACCGGGCCTGGTTATTCACACCTCAGGCTGGCCTCTGGATGCCGACACTTATGGCGGCACCTTCCTGTATCACCTTGATAACAACTTAGTGGTTGTGGGCATGGTGGTGGGCCTTGATTACGCCAACCCATGGCTGTCTCCTTTTGAGGAATTCCAGCGCTACAAGACACACCCCAGCATCAAGCCTTATTTTGAGAATGGCAAACGGATTGCCTATGGTGCACGAGCCCTTACCGCTGGCGGCCTGCTTTCCCTGCCCAAACTGGTCTTCCCGGGTGGTGCCCTGGTGGGTTGTGAAGCCGGCTTCCTGAATGCATCGCGCATCAAAGGCAGTCATGCCGCCATCAAATCCGGCGCACTGGTTGCTCAGGCCCTGTACGATGCACTGGTTGCCGAACGCAGCCACGACATCTTAAGCGATTACCCCATCGCTTTCGAACAATCCTGGCTGTACCAAGAGCTGAACAAGGCACGCAACTTCAAGCAATGGTTCAAAAAAGGTCGTACCGTCGCCACCATTATGACCGGTGTAGAACAGCTGCTTTTCCAGGGCAAAATGCCCTGGACCATTCACCGCACCAAGGCAGACCATGAATGCCTGAAGCCAGCCGCGGAATGTGCAAAAATTGAATACCCCAAACCGGATGGGAAAATCACTTTTGACCGTTTAAGCTCGGTTTTCATTTCCAACACCAACCATGATGAAAATGAACCGATTCACCTGACCCTGAAAAACCCCGATATTCCGGTTGAAACCAACCTGAAGGTTTATGCAGGGCCCGAACAGCGCTACTGCCCTGCCGGTGTTTACGAATTTATCAAAGACGATACCGGTGAGGATAAATTGCAAATCAACGCACAAAACTGCGTTCATTGCAAAACCTGTGATATTAAAGACCCAACCCAGAATATTGTCTGGGTAGCTCCGCAAGGTGGCGAGGGTCCCGTATACAGTGGCATGTAGTTACAAAAGTCCAATATGGCACGGTCTGGCCCAAATTGGGTCGACCGTGCCTGACAGGCAGCACTGAAAAATGGCATTCACCCATGAATTGCCCAAAACGCCATTCAAGTAATGGCGTTTTTTTCATGTTTTTTACCACAGATACAAACTTATACTTATTTGTTTATTCTCAATCAAATTAACAGCAAAAACATGAATAATAAAAGAATTTAATAACAAAAACGCCTATCTCCCTGCAAAAAGCAGCCAATCATTCACAATAAGATACTTTTTCTTGTGCACAACATTTTCATCTGTGCCAAACACGAAAAATCCGCCCTTCACGGCAACAACGCAAAGGGTAAGTTACTTGCGATGTTATTGATTTTTCTATAGAATTCACTAAGCTTTTTGGATAAAGCAAGTACGAATACCTTACACTTTTAATTATATGTTACGACTATGCATCCACAATTACCCACGCAACGCCGAGGGATAATGGCTTATTGCGGCCGTTTTCTACTCACAATTTCTTGCATCACTCTCAGTTCCCTTGCTTCCGCACAAAACGTTTCCGAAGATCCCATTCGGCAAATCGTCACCACGCAAAAATCCATTGCACTGAATCAGGCCATTGAGGTCAGCGACCAGTATCCCCTGCCCGGCACCAATATCAACTGGTCTCCCAAGCTGTCAGACCCTATTGGAGACCTGATTGTACAGGCCAAACTGGATCGTTCAAACAGGGACGCCTCCATCAGTATCAATAAATCCGGATCCAGTGAACTGGCTCAGGCAGCGCTGAACTATCTGGGCGTACGCTATCGTTTTGGTGGCACAACCCCCAGCACCGGTTTTGATTGCAGCGGCTTTATTTACTATACCGCCAGCAAATATATGGGGGTTAACCTGCCACGCAACTCGCAATCCATGGCAGGCATTGGCTTAAAGGTCTCCAAAGATGCGCTTAAACCCGGAGACCTGGTTTTCTTTAACACCCGTGGATTTTCCAATTCACATGTTGGTATTTATTTAGGTGCCAACAAATTCGTTCACTCTCCACGTTCCGGAACGGTTGTCCGCGTTGAAGACATGAGCAACGAATACTGGACAAAACGCTATAACGGGGCCCGACGTCTTGAAGGCCGCACCCTGGCTGCATACTAAGAGCCAGCATCAAAAAACAAAAAACCTCACCCGCGCAACGCTGATGAGGTTTTTTCATTCAGGCCGGGAAAGTTCATTGTTTCATGGTTAATAGGCTGATCCCAAACCCAAAACATCAATGCGCCACGCCCTGTCTTTTCGGACAACGCTCGCACCCCCCATACCCGCATAGTGTCAAGGCCTGCTGCATGCTGCCTAACGAACGCCGGCATGCTACCACGGGAACCCCCGCACGCTGGGCCGCTGAACGAAAAGACCTCATCACATTATGGCCCAGAAAATCGGTCAACAAAATGACCATCTGTGTGCCACTGGGCAGTTGATAGGTTTTTTTCTGATGTGCAGAATCCCTGCCACTAATATGTTGCCTGATTTCAATATTATGCTCTTTAAGCAAACCGGGAATGTTTCCCAAACGATCTGCTCCTACAATTACCGCATTCATGCTCATCACTGATTCTCCTTTAGATGAGCTGAATTATAAATAAGAATCATTATCAATTACAAGTATTTTTGCAAGTACCCTGTTGTTTTACCACTAAGTGCGGAAAGCCCTGACACAGTGGTACCATACTCATAAGACGTCCATATTCTCTTATACAGAATAATGACAAGGCCATTGTGCCCGGATTGCAGGATCGATTCATCCGTTTTCTGCCAGGAGGTTTCCCGTGCCCCTCTTTCAGCGATTGCGTAACTGGCGCAAAAATACGATCAGTGCCTCCATACTGAAGGCTTTCAAGAAAGTATTGCCCCCAATGTCTTCCACAGAAAAAGAGGCTATTGAGGCGGGCACGGTTTGGTGGGAGGCCGAATTGTTCAGCGGGCGTCCCGACTGGCAAAAGCTGATGAATTATCCGGTCCCCACCCTGACTGTGCAAGAGCAGGCTTTTCTGGACAATGAAGTTGAACAGGCCTGCGCCCTGGTGAATGACTGGGAAGTCACCACCCAGGATATGGATTTACCTGAAGCCGCCTGGCAATACCTTAAAGACAATAAATTCCTGGGCATGATTATTCCGCAGGAATATGGGGGTCTGGGTTTTTCGGCCTTTGCCCACTCTGAAGTCATTACCAAACTGTCCACCCGAAACTCGGCCCTGGCGGTTTCTGTCATGGTACCCAATTCCCTGGGACCTGCCGAACTCCTGATTCATTACGGTACCCCGGAACAAAAAAATCACTACCTGCCACGTCTTGCCACTGGACAGGAAATTCCGGCCTTTGCCTTGACCAGTCCCTGGGCCGGGTCCGATGCCGCGGCCATTCCCGATAGCGGGGTGGTCTGCAAAGGAATCCGGGAAGGTAAAGAGGTTCTGGGCATGCGCGTAAGCTGGGACAAACGCTACATTACCCTGGCACCCGTTTGCACCCTGCTGGGCCTGGCTTTCAAGCTGTATGATCCCGATGGATTGCTCGGTGAACAAAAAGAAATCGGCATAACCTGCGCCTTGGTACCACGCGACCATCCCGGTGTGGAAATCGGTCGGCGACATTTTCCGCTAAACGCCATGTTCATGAATGGCCCCACCCGGGGCAAAGATGTTTTCATGCCTCTGGATTTTATTATTGGTGGCCCGGCAATGGCAGGACAGGGATGGCGCATGTTAATGGAATGCCTGGCAGCCGGACGCGCCATTTCCCTGCCATCCTCCAATGTGGGCATGTCACAACTGGCCGTCCGCACGGTAGGTGCCTACGCTCGCATTCGTATCCAATTCAACCTGCCGATTGGGCATTTCGAAGGGGTTGAGGAAGTACTTGCCCGCATGGGCGCCAATACCTATGCCGGCAATGCCGTGCGCATCATGACCGCGGGTGCTGTTGATCTGGGCGAAAAGCCATCGGTGGTATCCTCTATTGCCAAATACCATGTGACCGAACGTGCCCGCAGTGTCATTAACGATGCCATGGATATTATTGGCGGCAAGGGAATCTGTCTGGGCCCCTCCAATTTTCTGGGCCGTGCCTATCAGCAAATCCCGATTGGCATTACGGTGGAAGGTGCCAATATCCTGACCCGCAACCTGATCATCTTCGGTCAGGGTGCCATTCGCTGTCACCCCTATCTGTTAAAGGAAATGCAGGTTGCCCAGGAACCGGACTCCGCGACATCCCTGGACAATTTCGACCGGCTTTTCTGGCAGCATGTCGGCTTCAGTGTCCGCAATGGTCTGCGAACCCTGGCCAGTGGCCTGTTCGGGGCCCGGATATTTACCCTGCGTCACCAGGCCGCCGCCGAAACCAAGAGCTACTACCAACACCTTACCCGGCTTTCTGGCGCACTGGCTTTCATGGCCGACGTGACCATGCTTGCCATGGGGGGCAGCCTGAAACGCCGTGAAAAAATATCGGCCCGGCTGGGCGATGTCCTGGCCCAGCTTTATATTGCCTCTTGCGTACTGAAACAATATGAAAGCCATGGTCGCCAGCAGGATGAGCTGCCATTTGTGCACAAAGCCGTCCAGCAATGCCTGTTTGAGGCACAAACAGCCTTGCTGCAAACCTGCCGCAATTTCCCGAACCGGAACATTGGCCTGCTGTTACGCCTGGTCAGTTTTCCCTGGGGCGCATCATTTTCCGTTCCGGCTGATGCGCTTGACCACCCCATTTGCGAACAGCTGATGCAACCGGGCAGCACCCGTGACCGCCTGACCGCCAACTGTTACTGCCCCACCCATCCTGAAGACCCGGTTAGCGCCATCGAACTGGCACTGGTTTATGCCATCAAGGCCGAACCGGTTGAAGCCAAAATCCGACAAGATGAAAAAAACGGCCTCTTCAAAAATCACCCCGAGGCCAACGTCCGGGACATAGCCCGGCTGGCCTTTGACATGAACCGGATCAGTGCCGAAGAATATGAGCTGCTGGCCACCCGTAACCGGCTCAGGGACACCGTAATCCATGTGGATGACTTCCCCGGTGAGCTGCGAAACCCTGCTGCGTTCATGAATCTCAGGAATACCCGTCAAGGAGACCCAAAATGACATTCCAGCCCGTCTATATTATTGATGGTGCCAGAACCCCGTTTCTGAAAGC
>Ga0265293_10010117_pt1 | contig 13278 bp, 8 predicted proteins | sample Munlanlewell138R_FD_192505 | JGI IMG/M metagenome (GOLD analysis project Ga0265293, IMG submission 192505) | Leachate microbial communities from a municipal landfill in Southern Ontario, Canada - Leachate well 138R | ecosystem: Engineered > Solid waste > Landfill > Unclassified | place: Canada... | reverse complement strand
TGATGCATCAGGGCAAGGGAGGCGGCCTCAGGCATACGATAATAGCTGAAATTCAACTCGACAGTAGGGTAGTGCTGGGCGTACAATGGAAGGTAGTCAGCACTTTTGGTCTGTTCGGGGTAGAAGGGGCCTACCCACTCGGAGTAATGGTAGCCTGAAGTTCCGATCAAGATCCTGCTCATGGCTCTTGTATACTATACTTATGTTAAGTAATCAAGGGCAGGTAGTGGTGATTTTTCTTATTGCGATAAAATTCTAATAAAGAACTCTTATTGCAAAATCTGGAGAGTGTGTTATACTGCACACAATATACTGTCTTCGAGGAGGAATACATGAAAGACAGAGACGGACGAGATGATTTACCGAAGAAGCCGTTGACTTCAATCAGCGGACGACCGATTGCACACAATGAGAATATCCAGACAGCAGGAAGACGTGGGCCTGTGACGCTCCAAGATACATGGTATTTGGAAAAAATGGCCCACTTTGACCGTGAGGTTATCCCCGAGCGGAGGATGCACGCCAAGGGCAGTGGTGCCCATGGAACCTTCACTGTCACCAAGGATATCAGCAAGTGGACTAAAGCCGCGATTTTCAGTGAAGTGGGTAAGAAGACCGACGTCTTTGTTCGCTTCTCCACTGTTGCCGGCGAGCGCGGAGCTGCAGATGCTGAGCGAGATATCCGTGGCTTTGCCATGAAGTTCTACACGGATGAGGGAAACTGGGACCTGGTTGGTAACAACACCCCGGTCTTCTTCTTCCGTGACCCGATGCTCTTCCCTGACCTCAACCATGCCGTCAAGCGAGATCCCAGGACCAATATGCGCAGTGCGCAGAACAACTGGGACTTCTGGTCAGCACTGCCTGAGGCACTGCACCAGGTGACCATCACGATGGGCGACCGGGGTATTGCCGCCACCTACCGCCACATGGATGGCTATGGCTCGCATACCTACTCCTTCATCAACGAGAAGAACGAGCGGGTGTGGGTCAAGTTCACCCTGAAGACCGAGCAGGGCATCGAGAACCTCACCGATGAAGAAGCTGCCAAAATCGTTGCCAATGACCGAGAGAGCCACCAGCGTGACCTCTTTGAGTCCATTGAGCGCGGCGACTTCCCCCGCTGGCGGATGTACGTGCAGATCATGACCGAGGAGCAGGCTGCCAAGCACCCCCACAACCCCTTTGACCTGACCAAGGTCTGGTACAAGGGTGATTATCCTTTGCATGAGGTCGGGGTGATGGAGCTGAACCGCAACCCGGACAACTACTTCATGGACGTTGAGCAAGCGGCCTTCAATCCGGCGAACATCGTCCCGGGCATCGGCTACTCACCGGACCGGATGTTGCAGGGCAGGCTCTTCTCCTACGGGGATGCCCAGCGCTACCGCCTGGGGGTGAACCACTACCAGATCCCGGTCAACCGCAGCAAGGTGGAGAGCAACCACTTCCATCGCGATGGTGCGATGCGTGTGGACTCCAACTTCGGTGGGTCGGTGCACTACAACCCCAACTCCTATGGTATGTGGGCCGAGCAGCGTGGTCTGACCGAGCCTGCCTATGATGGAGGAGGGCCGGTAGATCACTACGACTACCGCGAAGATGATGATCACTACTACGAGCAGCCAGGCAAGCTCTTTGGCTTGATGGATCAAGAGGAGCGCCAGCGTCTCTTTGACAACACCGCCCGCAATATGCAGGGAACCACACGCTTGGTACAGAAGCGGCATATCCGCCACTGCTACCTCGCTGACCCTGCCTACGGCGAAGGTGTTGCAAAGGCCCTTAACATCGACATCAAGGATGTTGATATGAAGGATACTTACGGCGCACGCGCCTAAGTTTTTCAGTGATGATGGTGGGGGCTGTTTCACGATGGGTGAGACAGCCCCCAATTACAAATATCCTCTGATACTTCTAGAAGTACCAACGCAATGCAGCCCATGCCATGGTGTTGTCGCGATAGGCCCCGAAGGTTCCACTTCTGTCACCCACGAAAAGCTCAACCCCTCCTTCCACCAGCACTCCACTGCCTAAAGAGTAGGAGATGGACGGTCGTATCAATGCATTGAACGTAGGCAGTTCAACGTACGTGAAGAGTGTAGCGGTGAGCTGCTCATCCAAGAAAGTGTCTTGGTAGCGCAGTGTCACTGTGTGGTCGAACTGATCGACCTTGTGCATCTGACTGTAGAGGTTGTCGTGATGATCGTGGGTGTAGGCCAGCACATACTGCGCCGACCATTGGGCGCCCAACATTGCCCAATCCAGTCCAACCAAGGTCTGCACCTGGTGGTGCTTCTCAACACTTGCAGTGGGAAAGACGATCTTGTTCATCGGTTTGTCGATGGACAGCGCCGACTCAACGCGCAGGACTACCGGACCGATGAGCGTATTCATACTCGCCCCGACAAATCCATAGCGTCCATACTCCAGGTCGATGACAGGAGGAGCTCCTGGGGTGACTTTAGCAATCACCGGCTCATCACTGTTCATAATCCCACCGCTGACTGTCCAGTTCAAAGAACCGCCCCAGTGGCCCAGGGAGAGAAAGAGCTCGCTGTTCTTAACCGAAGGGGAGAGTTTTTCAGGCTCATTGATCGTTGGATTTATCCCAGGATTCAAGAAGCTCGGACTTTGGGCCCACATAGAAGTTGGCTCGGGAAGGGAGGTGGGGATGTGGTGGGTCACCCAGATTCCCTGGAGAGTGAAGTTTCCCAGGTAGATGTCCGCCTTCACTGCCGGAACTGCTTTTCTGATTTCTGTGAAGTCTGCAAGGATGAAGGAGCGCATGTCTCTTGGAGAGACCACGTCAGTGATGAAAGCTCCCTCTGCTTCGCCCCAAATTACCGTTTGCTTACCTACTCGTAAGTCGACATGATCGAAATACAGGTCTACGTAGACCTCCTTCAGATCAATCTCTGCACCCGTATTGGGGTTGAGGTAGATTGTCGGATGGATCGTGAGATTACCCAAGTCGGTGTAGTGGGTATAGGTAAGGTCAACCAGCTGTTCAAAGACCTGCAGGTCTTGCTGCTTGAAGCGATAGGCCGCCTTGGTGCGCACCATGCCATCTAGCTCACCTGAGCCGGCGGCCAATGGAAACAAAGTCAATACAATTAAGGTTATGATACAAATTTTTTTCATTGCTTACCTCCGTGGTCCAATTTGCATCTGTCGCTCACTGAAGAAACGCTCATCAAGGTCAACGTCGAAGCGTACGTCATCCATCCGAATACGTGTGGATGTCCTCTTGGTCAGATTGCTCATCGTCATATCCCCGATGATGTGGATTCCATCAACGGTTTTGATCTCATCGATTACCAAAGTTTTGGCTAATTTGCCACTCTTGTCATAAAACTCTTTCTTCATCCCGTACCATTGGCCGTCGACGATCCAGGAGATGGTTTTGGGGTACTCCTGTGCACTCTTCGATTCGCTTTGAACGACAATGGTGGGTACTCCCTGGACAGTCTCTCGGCGAAGGATAGTGTGGGTATCCAAATCGGGATGTCGACTACCCATGTCATCGTAGGTGAAGTCCGACCCCATAAAGGAATCGTTTTTATTGTCACTGGCAATTCTCTTAGTTCGCTTTAAGGCAGGCAGGTAGATGAACTGATCATCGGCTTTGCCATCTTCATAGCTGATGGAGAGAAAGCTGGTATTTTTAACGTCATTGGGGGAGAGGAAGAACATCAACTTGCGTTCAACTCCTCCACTGTCCATTCTGTACTGGGCAATGCTGCGCTCTCGTTGTGCTCCTCTGGCACTTGTCAGCGTCATGGTCAAGGTGGCACTCATTGTGTCACCACTATCTCGATTATAGACTTCCCACATCACCGCTTTGCCATCCATTGGCTCTGCTGCGATCAATCCAAAAACACTGAAAATTACCATCAGGGTCATTACTACCACACGTGTTTTTTTGTTCATGTATTACTCCTAATTTTTATGATTGAATGTTTTGTAATTTCTTTGTGAAGAATCGGCCTTTCTTTTCCAGGAAGTGGATCAGAACTACCATAACCGTGAGTGTTGCCACTGCACTCACTCCCATATTGAGGACAATCAAAGATCCTACTTGTCGATTCGGCGGGAAGACACTGAAGAGCAGGATGACAAAACCTCCCATGACCGCAAGTGCATTGAAGAGGATTGCTCGTCCGGTGTTGCCAAGGGTATCAAGGGTCGCTTCGGCTATGGAGCGACTTCTGAGTCGTTCATTGGTGTAGTGCTCCAAGAAGTGGATTGCATAGTCCACACCGATACCGACAGCAATTGAACTGATCAGGGCAGTTGCTGAGCTGAGGGGAATATTGAGAATTCCCATCACTGCAAAATTCACCACTGCCGTTATGGCAATCGGTGCGGTGCCAATAAGACCAATCCACCAGTTTTTGAAGAGGAGGGTAAGTAAAAGAAAGATAATGATGAAGGAAATCAATAGGCTGATGATCTGTCCCTTGAGCAATAGTTCGCTGAAGACAAAGGCTTTGTACCCCGATCCGGCGAAACCTACAGTGATCGATGCATCGTCAAAATATGGCTGATAGGAGTCGATGATTTCAAGGATTGACTTCAGCTGGGCAGAACTGTCGCTCTTTAGCTGTACGGTTAAATTAGCTGTCATATACTCATAGTCAATTACTTGTTCAAGAGCCTTGGGATCACCGCTGAATTCATAGAGCAAGAGGTACTGGCTGATCAACTCTTGAGAGTCAGGGATACTGTGACTGCCCACCTCATACTCAGTCATGACTTGGTTCATCAGCTTGATGAAGGTGGTCAATGCCAATGTATTGCCGACCATCGGATCCTCCTCAAGGGCAGTTTGCATTCGATTGATGATGGAAAGGAGTTCTGGGTCCTTGAAGCGATCTGGTTCATCTGAACTGAGAATGACATTCAATGTTGAGGTACCGCCAAACTTGGTGTTTACAAAGTGATCGGTTTGGACAATGGGGCTGTCCTGTTCGAAGTTTGCCAAGAAACTTGTGTCGATCCACACTTTGCTCGTGCCCCAAATACCCACGACCAATACCACAAAGGCGATAAGTACAATGATGATTGGATGCGCATTGACCAAGCGGTTCAGGTGCTTGGCAAATGCAGGATCCTTTCTGACATCGATTTTTTTTCGATAGGTCGGTTTTCCCAACAGATGGATTGTCGCTGGGAAGAGCAAGAGGGCCAGAAACATTTCGGTTAAGACCCCAATGGCACTGAAAAGTCCAAAATAGCGTACGGGAAGCACCTCACTGCTCATCAGGGAGACGAAGCCGATGGCTGTAGTCACTGCAGTCATGATGACAGGTCGGATCATCTGCTTCAAAGATTTCCTGGCCAACTCTTCGCCGGTTATATTCGGATCGGTGAGCATGAGATGGTGGATTGCATTGTGCATATGGATACCGTAGGCGACTCCTATGGCAATCAACATTACCGGTATCATGGTATCAACGGCGTAGATAGGAACGTTAAAGAGAGTCATCGTACCGAAGGCAGCCAAAGTCCCTAAAAGGACAATGATCATATTGAGGATTGTGTCACGGACCGAGCGAAGCAATGCATAGAGTAAGATGATCATTGTGACGATGACCAAGGGAAACATGATGGCCATATCCTTGGGCCCAAGTTCCGCCATCGAGCCTTCGACCACCGGACGACCGGCGATACGCAAGGTTTGGGGTCCCTCGTGTGATGCTATCCACGTTTGCAACTCCTGTTGCAAAGTCTTTGTATCGCTGTTTGCAACAGGCTCAACTATCAGGAGGGTAGCGGTGCCATCCTTGCTTACAATCCTGCCATGTATCATCGGATTGGCCGCAACACTCTCCTTCAATTTGGTGAGAGCAAGCTCGTCGGTCTCACCTGTATAGAAAGGTTCAATCTCCAACATTCCGTCGTCACTCTTTATATTGTCAGCAGTAGTCAATGAAGAGACATCTGCAATTGCAGGAAATTCCGTGAGCAGAGTGTTGGTCATTGCATCGATTGTTCCGATGGTGTTGGCGTTGTAGATTCCAGAAGGATCCTCAAGGACAATAAGAATGGAGTCTCCAATGCCAAAGAGTTCCTCAGCCTCATCACTGAAGATGAATGCCGGATGAGTTTTGGGCATATATTCGCTCAAGTTTGTCTCTAGGCTCGCTGAGTTGGCAATAGAAAAACCAAAGATAACCGCTAAGAGCAACAGCAGCACAAACAAGAGATAGGGCTTTTTTGAAAGTGTTGTAAAAAAATGCATAAATCCTCCATAAGTAAACGTTAACTAACTATTTAGACAATAAGATTATCGCCCGAGAGAACTGAACTAGGTGAGTGAGAATAAAGTCGTAAAGGTCTGACCCAATTGTTGGGTTACATCACTGAGCGTTCGGTCATTTCCATTGAGATGCCAATGAGATACCGAGAGACGGATGGCACCGAAGGTAATGATGGCCAGTTGATGTGCTGATATATCTGATCGACAACGTCCGGTCGATGCAGTGTTGGCAAAGAATTTTGCTAAGAGTGCAAGGTTAGCCTCCAAAAGAGCAAGCAAATCTCCTTTGAGTGATGGCTCGACATTAAACGTTTCTTCTGAGAAGACCATCAATGTGAAGGCTTTGTTTTGCTCAATGAGGGTAAAGAGCTGGTTCAGAAAATTGGTAAGTGCAGATTGGGGGGGATCCTGTGTTTTAACCAAGTCGCTTAGCAGAGGAAAGAGTAGGGCGTCAAGGTAGCCCAACACTGCCTTGAGCAAGTCTTGCTTGTTGTCAAAATGCCGGTAGACAGCGGCTTCGCTGATACCCACATGGGTAGCAATATTGCGCATGGTCAATTTTTGTATGCCTTCGCTGCTAGTCAGAGCTATGGCAGCTTCAATCAATTCAATTTGGCGTGGGGTGTGCATGCATGCCTCCAAATCTAGTAAACGTTCACTAACATACTCGAATATAAAATCTTTGGCAAGTGGTTTTACATTTTGTTCAAGAAAGAAAAATATATTGCAAGATTACTTCTTATGAAGCGGTCTGTTTCATTTTCAAGTGCCTTGCGCGAGATCAAGGAGTGGCCCATACTACTGCAAGAGGGAACAAACAGTGCTGAAAGGGATATTTTTCTGTGATGTTGATGGGACAATTCTTCCTCATGGACAAGGGGCGATTGAGCCCCGGTTTTTTGAGGTGGTACGAACGGCTCACCGCCGAGGATATTTGGTCTGTATCTCCAGTGGACGAATCTTTTGCTCCCTGCAACCCCTCTTTGTAGAGGTCGAGGACCTGGTGGTCTTCTCTGCTTGCAATGGGTGCATGATTGTCTACCAGGGTGAAGAGTTGATTCCCAACCATACCATCGGCAGCCATGATGCAGAGGAGATGGTGAACTCCTTGCTCAAATGGGGTGCAATACCGCTGATTTCTTCTACCGACGGCCTCCATCTTCCAAAAAAGATTGAGCACCATGCGCGCAGCCTTCACTACCTGAACAGGCCTACCACCAAGGTTTTTGAACATATCGACCAGGTTGATGCTCCTGTCTTGCAGCTGACCGCCCTGTGCAATGACAACATCGAGACGGTTATCGCAAACAGTCGTCTTGCCTGGCAAGAACGCTACCATGTCACTACCACCGGCCCCCAGATGTTCGATATCTGCCCGACGACCAAGGGTGAATCACTGATTTTGATAGCCGAGCATTATGGTATCGATCGCTCAAAGACCTGGGCGTTTGGGGATAATGAGAACGACATCCCGATGCTTCGTGCAGCTGGCAAGGGATACTTGATGCACGACGCCCATCCTACACTTCATGATCCACGCTTTGAGCACTGTGATGACGTAAGTCAGACGATGTTGGCAATCATGGAGAGTGCTGTAACAAAAGAGTGTTATTGACCTCAATATCGTGCTAGAATAATCAACAAGTATCAAAAAAGGGGTAATACTTGCACATCATTGTTGAACGAGCGATCACCGTCATTGCCTTATTGATCATGACTGGTGCTTTGGTATGGGCAAAGATATGTCAGACCAGAGCGACGGCAAAGAACGATGCCCTCGGTCCGCTCATGGGCCATATAAGCGAAGGGTATTTGGGCCTGGATACTGAGGGTAGGATTGTCCAGGTCAATGATGCGTACTTGAAAATGACCGGTTATCGTAAAAGTTCCCTGCTTGGCACTTCCATTGAAAGTTTGGTGATCAGCGATACACTGGGTCCCTATCTGCCGCTGATGAAGAATCGCATACCTCATAAAACGGCAATTTACCGTGCTCGTCACCGTAAGGCAGATGGCACCCTCGTTCCCCTTGAGGTTGCAGTGACTGCCTTGCCCGTAGGAGAAGTTGCCTACGTCTGCCTATACCGCGACCTTACAGCCATCGAAGAAGCAGAACAGCGAGCAAGACATACCCTGGGACTTTTGGAGTACGTGGTAGAGCATGCCCGCAGTGCTGTAGTGGTCTTTGATACACAGATGCGCTACCTCTTGGCAAGTACCAAGTATCTTGCCGAGTATGGACTGAAGGAAGCTGATGATATAATCGGAAAAACCCATTATGAGGTTATTCCCTATATCCCTGAACGATGGCGTGAAATCCACTCTCGTGCCCTCAGTGGAGAGGTACTCAGCGCTGAAGATGATTATTATGAGATGCCTGATGGGCGGCGTGAGTACACCCGTTGGGAGTGTCGCCCTTGGTATGATGCCAATGATAAGATCGGAGGCATGGTCCTCTATACGGAGAACATCACCGCTCAAAAGCAGCTGGAGAATGAACTGCGCGAAGCGCGGGATTATCTTTCCACGCTGATCAGCCGAGCCAATGCCCCAATCGTCGTGTGGGATGAGACACAGACCATTGTACGGGCAAACCTCTCTTTTGCTTCACTCTTTGGGTTGGGGGTAGGTCACTTGATCGGACAACATTTGAGTATCCTGCACCCCTACTTGGATCCTGATGAGCTGAAGCAAGTTCTACCGTCTACGCAAAAGAACAAACGCATTGAATCTCTTGAGGTAAGCATCAAGCTGGATGGCACAACCGTAAAGACAATTTTATGGACCATTACACCGGTATATGAGCACGAGAGTGGAAACCTGTTGGCAACGATTGCCCAGGGTCAGGAAATCACTGAGCGCAAACATCTGGAAGCTGAGTTACAAGAACAGCTTGAAGAGCTACGCCGTTGGTATGCGGTGATGGCCCATCGAGAAGATCGGATCATTGAACTTAAACAGGAGGTCAATGACCTTTTGGAAGAACATGGAAAGGACGTGCGATACTCGTCGTTTTTTGAAGGAGAGCGGTGATGAAACGACTAGGCATCCTGATAGTGAGTTTGCTCTTACTCTGCTCCTCCCTTTCCGCTCAACTCAATCCCTCTTTCATGGGTCTTCTCGATGCAACCGAGCAAAATCTGCTCTATGGGCGCAGTCACTTCACTGTCTCCTACAATATAGATAATGCACCGCTTGAGTACGTAGATGCTGCGGGCAACGCCCAGGGCGTAGCCAAGGCGTATCTTGATGCAATCTCTGAACGCACCGGTATCACCTTCAGCTTTGAAGGTACCAGCCGCCACGTCGCAGCCGAAGAATATTTTACAACTCAACTCTCCTATGATCTTTTGCTGTCGCTCAATGCCACCTCTGAACGTCAACAACACTATGTCTTTACTGAGCCGTACCTGAGAGTTCCTATCGTGCTCTTGGCCAAGAGCCAAGTCGGCTATGTGGGATCGTTGGAGGAGCTCGATGGCAGGCGAGTTGCCGCCATCAAAGATTCTGCTGTCTCCCAATGGATCAAGACAGACTATCCCCATGTTCTGTTGGTTGACGTCCTCAGTCCAGCAGAGGGATTAGCGATGGTTCAGCGCGGTTCGGTTTTTGCCATGGTAGGCAACCTGGTGGTCCTCAACCACCACCTCACCAGCTTAGGGATGACCGACAGTCTAAAGGTGGTGGGCATAACCCCATACACCAACACTCTCTCAATTGCTGTGAGCAATGACTTGGCTCCTTTGGTGTCGATTCTCAATATTGCATTAGGCCAGATTGATGAAGATGAGCGGATGCAACTACATCGACAGACGCTGCCTATGTGGTATCGCTGGGCAATGCCGCGCCAGCAAATGTTCATTGTCAGTGCAATTACCTTTGTACTTTTGATCTTAGCAGTGCTGTGGATCATCACTCTGACCATCCAAAGAAAGAGGCGCGAGCGGGCCGAAGCCAAGTTGGTACACAGCGAACAGCGCTTCAGGCTTCTTTTTGAAGAGGCTCCGGTTGCCCTGCAGCTCATCTCCTACGACCGAAAGATCCTTGCAACCAATACGTGGTGGCATATGCTCTTTGGATATCCAAAGGAGGAGCTTGCAGATATCGAGCGTTGGTTCAATAATGCCTTCATCGACACGAAGACCCGAGCACTCATCAGTGAACGGTGGCAACTTATCTCCGATGCCCATAAAACTGGTGCTGAGGTTGGCGAGCTGAGTTCATTTGAAGCGACCATGACCTGTTGGGATGGCAGTTCGCGCATCGTCCAGATCGGCAGTACCTTGCTCTCCGACGCTATGCTCGTTACCTTCTTTGACCTCTCTGAACACAAGCAGATTCTCCAGGAAGTCAGTGCTCTCCATCGCCAGGCAGAGCATGCCAGGGCTTTGGTACTCAGTGCTTTGGAGGACCAACAGATCAGCGAACGATCTCTCCAACAGTCCAATGCTATGCTCGATGCAGCGATCAATTCAATGATAGATGCGGTCTATATCCTAGATGCACAAGGACGCTTCATCCTCAGTAACCAAGCCTTCTACGAGTACTATCACTTCAACACTCCCGAAGAGTGCCCGCCGTCGCTCGGTGACTTCAAAGGTCTTTTTGAAGTCTACAGTGAAGAGGGAAAACGCCTCGATTCATCAGAGTGGGTAGGCTATCGGGCTCTTGCAGGGCAGAAGGGGACTACCTCCTATTCAGTGCTCAAGCAAGGCCATGATGAGCGTTGGTTTGGCTCCTATAGCTACGCACCGATTTATGGGGAAGAACGCGAGATTGCCGGGGCAGTGGTTGTTTGTCGCGATATCACCGAAGAGCGGAAGATCCAACAGCAGTTACTCTTTCAGCGTGACCACGACTTTCTTACCGGCCTGTACAGTAGGGCTTACTTTGAGGGAGCAATCCAAGCCTACGAGAGCTGCGCCCCTCTGTCAGTCGGGTTGGTTGATATCAATGGCTTGAAATTGATCAATGACTCATTGGGCCACTCGATGGGCGATGAGTTGATCAAGAAGACAGCCGACTTGCTATCAGACCACCGTCCGGAAGGCATGATTGTTGCCCGCTACGGTGGCGATGAGTTTGTCTTTGTGCTACCGGATGACCCAGGTGAGGAGATTCAACGCTTCATACGCAAAATAGAGAAGAATGCCTCCTTCATCACCTTTGAAAATTTCCACCTCTCCCTCTCCTTTGGGTGGGCAGCACGCCAATCACTTGGCGAATCGGTCAACCAAACCCTCAACCGTGCCGATGCTATGATGGCGCAGAATAAGATTTATGAGAGTGCCAGTGCAAAGAGTAAATCCATTGGCCTATTGATGAACTCACTCTTTGCCAAAAGCCGGCGCGAGAGCTCCCATTCACGAAGAGTAGGGGCTCTATGTGCATTCTTGGCCCAACAGCTGGATCTCTCGGCGCGTGAAGTCAATCGGATTCGTACGGCGGGCCTGATGCACGACATCGGAAAAATTGGGATCAGCGAGACCATTCTCAACAAACCAGGCTCATTGAATGACGAGCAGTGGCAGGAGATGCGCCGCCACCCGGAGATTGGGTATCGGGTTCTCAACGCCGTCAGTGAGTTCAGCGACCTTGCCCTTGCAATTTTGGAGCACCATGAGCGGTGGGATGGCAGCGGGTACCCACGCGGGTTGAAAGGGGAGCGGATCAGCTATCAGGCACGCATCATTGCAATCGCCGATAGTTACGATGCGATGACCAGTGAGCGCTCCTATCGTAGCCCTATCTCCAAGGAGGCTGCTCGAGAGGAGATTTGGAAAAATCGAGGTATCCTCTATGACCCGGACATTGTTCAGGTTTTTGTCTCCACCATCGACCAATTCTCATTCAAAGATGAACAATAGGGCTCACAGACTTTGTCTAATGAGTGAGCCTGTGCACTTCTTGGACTGACAGGACCTACGCCGACAGGCAGAATACCATAGATAACAAGAGTCAAAAAGTTACGGCTGTTGTTTGAACAAATAAGACAACTGACAAGCTCTTGCGTATATTGATGTGAGCAGGAGCTAAGATTTTGTTACAATGTGTTATTGTATTGTATAAGTGTTTCAAATTAATACTTATTCGCGTACAATAGAGCACATTGATTACTTGTTAGAGTATTACAGGAGAAATATACGCAGAAAATTATTGTTGAAAACGTTAGTTTTTCAGGATATTTGGAGTAAAAAATCTGTTGACATGGACCAAGATGCCTAGGACAAACGTCCTATGGCAAGTACGGTCAAACGACTTATGGTAGCTATAAATCCCATTCTATATCATTTCGGTATAAAGGGGAGATGTTTTTCTGGCCGCGCATTGTGTACTTATGCTTCATTGTGATGCTTAGGGTGGTATTCGTATATAACGGAACCTACGAATAATAAAGAATATGATCTTGATAGTTGGTTTTGCATGAAAAATTTACGTAGAAAAAGAGTTTTGCTGGATAATTTGAGTTCTTACGCATTTTTAGCCCCTTGGTTGATAGGGTTCTTTTTGTTGACCCTCTACCCAATGTTCTATTCGCTCTATCTTTCGTTCACGAAATTCAATATTCGGACCCCACCACAATGGATCGGATGGTCCAACTACCTGGTGATGTTCAAAGGAACCGATACGCTTCCTCGCGATGAGCGATTTGTGAACTCGATGCTGGTAACCTTCAAATACGTCTTTACCTCCGTTCCTTTGAAGTTGGTCTTTGCCTTGATCGTGGCGATGCTCATGAACAAGAAACTCAAGCTCATCCCCCTCTACCGGGCTCTCTACTATATTCCAACCTTGCTTGGTGGCTCGGTAGCCATCGCGGTCTTGTGGAGGCGCCTCTTTGCAGCCGATGGGCTCCTTAACATGATCCTCAACAGCGTCTTCGGCCTAGAGAATCTGCCGGCGTGGATCAGTAATCCCCAGTACGCCCTCTCTACCTTGGTCGTCTTGGGGGTCTGGCAATTCGGAAGTCCCATGATCATCTTTCTTGCCGGGCTTCAGCAGATTCCCCGCGA
>Ga0265293_10010116_pt1 | contig 13280 bp, 11 predicted proteins | sample Munlanlewell138R_FD_192505 | JGI IMG/M metagenome (GOLD analysis project Ga0265293, IMG submission 192505) | Leachate microbial communities from a municipal landfill in Southern Ontario, Canada - Leachate well 138R | ecosystem: Engineered > Solid waste > Landfill > Unclassified | place: Canada... | reverse complement strand
CAGTATTATTGTAGTCTTACATGCCCCCGTTCGCTTGACAGCATTTCCCATTGGCTTAGAATGATCCCATGCGAGGCCCACTCCGGCTTGTTCCATACGAGATGCCGCTTCAGTCTGCAAGAAACTCCCGGTACCTTCCTCTTGCATTGCCCGCGCCTCAGACCATCGATACCTGCCAGACTGAAAGTCATGTGGATACCACTGATTATATCCGCGGCCGCCTTCATTGGGGCAACTCTTCCCTACTGAATGGATTCCCCTTCGGACCTGCTCCCAACGCCAAAAAGGAGGGCGCGGGCTCATGTGAGAGGGGCGGTAATACCAAGCTGCTTCAGGAAATCTGGCCAATATCACACATCTTGGGACAATCGAGTCAAGGCTCGATGAAAGGAGCTATTTTCCATGGGAAAAGACAACGGAGAAACCAAGCACAACGGCATGACAAGGAGAGACTTTGTCAAGATCTCGACCACGGTCGCTGCGGCACTGGGGGGAGCTGCGGCTCTGACTCTGCCTTCCCGGGCACAGGCTGCGGATACCGAGACAGCACCGGCCTCGAAAAAGTTCCTTATAGTGGATCAGAAAAAGTGCGCCGGCTGCATGAGCTGCATGCTTGCCTGCTCGATGGTGCATGAGGGGTCCTCGAACCTTTCCAGCGCCAGGATTCAGATCATCGACGATTCCTTTGCCGAGTTCCCCAACGACGTAGAGATCGCGGTGTGCAGACAGTGCGCTGATCCGGCCTGCTATTATGCATGCCCGCTGCAGGACAAGGCCCTGTGCATCGATCCCAAGACCGGGGTGCGATACATCAATAAAAAGGAGTGCATCGGCTGCAGAAAATGCATCGAGGCCTGCCACTTCACCCCTTCGAGAATCAGCTTCAATCTCAAACACAAGGTCGCCCTCAAGTGCGACATGTGTCAGGACACGCCCTTCTGGAAGCAGACAGGGAAACAGGCCTGTGTCGAGGTATGTCCCCAGAACGCCATCAAATTCACTTCGGAGCAACCCTGCGGGCACAAGGAATACAACGTGAACATGCGCGGCCAAGGCTGGGCCAAACTCGGGCTCCCGACCGACTAATTCCCCCTGGAGGTGAACACCATGTATTTATGCACAGGAAAAATTCTGAGAGTAAATCTCACGACCAGAAAGATCTCCACCCTCAGCACCAGTGATTACAAAGAATGGCTGGGCGGCCACGGGCTGGCTGTGGCCCTGTTCTTCGATCTGGTAAAGGCCAAGAGCGTAGGCGCATTCGACCCGGGCAACACCCTGGTCATCGCCCCGAGCTACTTCTCCGGCTCCCTGGTTCCCGCTGCCTGCAGAACCGAGATGGTGGGCATCCAGGCGCAGTCCTACCCTTATGAGTGGTTCACGAGGACCAACGTGGGCGGGCGCTTTGCCAACATGTGCAAGTATGCTGGCTTCGACGCCATCGTGCTCGAGGGCGCTGCGGAGAAGCCGACCTGGATCAACATCGTAGACAGCGATGTGGAGCTCGTCGATGCGACCAACCTCTGGGGCTTGGACACCGTGGACACGCAGAAGGTCATCTTCAAGAACGTGATCGGCAGCGCGGGCTACGGCAAGTGGCGCGCAACCAAGAAGGGCGAGACGATCCAGCGTCCCGCGGTGCTCACCATAGGCCCTGCGGGAGAAAACAGGAGCAGGCTGGGCACAGTCATGACCGACATGGGAAATGCCTTTGGCCAGGGCGGCTTCGGGGGTGTCTGGGGATCGAAGAACCTCAAGGCGATCAGCGTGCTGGGCACGGGAAGCGTGGAGGTTGCCAACCCCGACGAGCTCATGCAGGCCCGGATCTGGGCAGAGAAGAACTATGGCGCCGATGTGGACAACCCCAGGATCAATGCATGGCAGGAGTTCATCACCTCCCACTTTGGCGGACACCCCAACCGGGGATGGGCTCCGTACGACCAGCAGCGCAGGGCGAGCGGCTGTACGGGCTGCCACCTGAACTGCAGGCCGAGAACGTCTTCGGGTTACGGCAACGAGTCCATCTGTGTCGATGCCCTCTACTACCAGAACTGGGACCTCTCGAAGCACGGGAAAATCACCGAGATCACCGGCTATGCAGCAGACCTTGCACAGCGGCTGGGAATCAACTCGTTCGAGCTCCACACCGAACTGGCATATCTCAAGGCCCTCTATGACAAGGGCGTGCTCGGAAGAGGCATGAAGATCGACACGGACCTCCCCTTCGAGAAGATCGGAGAGGCGGAGTTCATCCAGCAGCTCCTGACCCAGATAGCATACAGAAAGGGGATCGGCAACGATATCGCGGAAGGAATCCCGCGTGCTGCACAGAGATGGGGCAGGTACAGGGAAGACACCGAGTCCGGCATCATGGCCGCAATGTTCTGGGGATATCCCGTGCACTACGACACCAGGGCCGAGGTCTACTGGGGCTATGCATCCATCGTCGGGGCGAGGGACATCAACTGCCACGACTTCAACGTGCCCGCCTACTGGATGCCGAGTCTGGACATCCCGGCCAAGAAGACGCCCATCGTCACTGCGGAGCAGGTCGCCAAGTGGGTCGGCGAGATGCCGCCGTATCACGATCCGGAAATGATGAACTTCGCCACGAGCAACATCTATTCGGTGCACATGGCAAGGACCACGGCATGGCTGCTCCATTATTCAACCTTCTGGAAGCAGACGTGCGGACTGTGCGACAATGCCTTCGCGGACTTTGTGAATCCGTACGGTCCGAACAACAGGGGCATCACCCCCGAGGGCGAGCTGAAATTCTTCAAGGCCGCCACCGGCAGGAAAATCAGCTTCGAGGAATCGCTTGAGATGGGCAGGAAGATGCATAATCTGAGCAAGGCGATCTGGACCCTGCAGGGACGCCACAGGGATATGGAGGTATTCCCGGACTACGTGTTCTCCGTCGACACGGAGGGAACATCGTACGTGCCCGGCGAACCGCCGTCCTACTACATGCCGACCAAGGAAAACGGCAAGTGGGACTACCGTAACGTCGTGCCCAGGCACCTGGACAGGAAGAAGTTCGAGGAGTGGAAAACCCGCTACTATGAGCTGGAGGGCTGGGATCCCAAGACCGGCTGGCAGAAGGAAAAGGTGCTCAAGGACCTTGGCCTGGACAAGGCGGCAAGTGAACTCAAGGCAACGGGAAAGCTGAAATAACCGTATCAGCGGATAGAAGCCGCAGGCTTCTACTCTTTTGGGGGAAAGAGAGATCTTTCCCCCTTACGAGATCGCGCAACAGCTTGCTGATGACAGGCATGTCTGCTGCGAGGCCTCTCGAGAATGCTCCTCGCATCAAAGAAGATACATGCGCATACGAAGGAGAAACAAGCGTGAACAGAAGAACCTTTCTTAAGGCTATGGGCATGGGCTCCGGAATCCTTCTCGGTGCCCGGCCCCGTGTAGTATACGCAAACGAATCCTTGCCGGATGCCGCGACCGTGCTTGTGGACGCGACACGGTGCATCGGATGCAGGCTCTGCGAGGAGGCGTGCGCCAAGGAGAACAGCCTGCCCGAGCCCGACCTCTCCGACCGCGGGGTGTTCGACCGGAAGAGACCGGCCTCGGAGACCGCCCTCACCGTCGTGAACCGCTACACGATCGAGGGCGCTGAGATACACGTCAAGACCCAGTGCATGCACTGCAGCCATGCTGCCTGCGTGAGCTCGTGCCTGGTGAATGCCCTGAAGAAGGAAAAAGAGGGCCCCATAAGCTGGCACACCAACTGTATGGGGTGCAGATACTGCATGGTGGCCTGCCCGTTCGAGGTGCCGAAGTTCGAATATCACTCGGCCGCTCCCCGGATCCAGAAATGCACGTTCTGTTATGCGACACGACTGGTGAACGGTCAGAAACCCGCCTGTGTGGAGGCCTGCCCAATGGAAGCCCTCAGCTTCGGCACGAGGAGCGAGATGCTTCAGGAGGCCAAAAAGAGGATCGTACACGCTCCTGACATCTACGTGAGCCACATCTACGGGGAGCATGAGGTGGGAGGCACAAGCTGGATCTATCTCTCCCCGGTTCCCTTCGGCCAGATCGGCTTCAGGACCGACCTGGGAACGACCCCCTATCCGGTCCTCACAAAAGGATATCTCAAAACTGTTCATGGGATCGATCTGATCGTCCCTCCCCTTCTGTTCGGTCTGGCCTACCTCTCGCGGCGGAAACGCGACAAGGATTAGGAGCGCGGTATGGATATGCAGACAACCACGCAGACCTTTTCTCTGGCCCAGGAACTCAAACCGAAGAAGCCGTATCTCACGCCCTTCAACATCATCACCGTCCCCGTGATCCTCCTTGGCGCGGTGCTCATCGTCATGCGCTTCGCACTGGGGCTCGGCTCCGTGACCAACCTCTCGCAGGATTTCCCCTGGGGCTTGTGGATCGGGTTCGATGTGCTCGTGGGCATAGCCTTTGCGGGCGGATCGTACGTCATCAGTTTCATGTACTACATCCTCGGGAAAAAAGTATATCATCCTATCGTCAGGGTGACGGTGCTCAATGGATTCCTCTCGTACTCGTTTTACGCAGGCGCCCTGGTTCTGGATCTCGGGCGGCCGTGGAACGCGTTCAACTTCCTCATCGGAAACGGGTTCGGGGTCGCATCGGTCATGTTCATGGTGGCCTGGCACTTTTTCCTGTACACCCTGCTCCTGCTCGTGGAGTTTGTTCCCGCCCTCGCGGAATGGATCGGGGCCAAGAGACTCTGGAAGGCGGTGAACTGGGTGAATCTCGTTGCCGTCGTCCTGGGCATCACGATCGCGCTGGGCCATCAGTCAGGCGTGGGGGGGCTCTTCCTGCTCGCCAAGGCCAAGATCCATCCGCTGTGGTATTCCCCGATGATCCCCCTGCTCTTTCTCGTATCGAGCATGTTCGCCGGCCTGTGCATGGTCATCTTCGAAGGATCGATTACCAGCAGGGCCTTCCGCGCGCGGCTTTCCGACGAGATGAGCAGCACTCACGACATCATCGTCATCAACCTGGCGAAGGTGTGCACGGGGATCATGGCTGTCTACCTCGCCCTGAAGGTCTTCGACCTGTTCAGGGGCAACACCTGGGCCCTGCTGGCAACCCCCTTCGGGGCCTGGTACCTGCTGGAGGTCGCCGGATTCGTCATCATCCCGGGCGCGCTCTTCTTTTCCGGCTCCCGCAAAGAATCCCTGCCCGTGATCAAGGCCGCTGCAGTCATGGCCATGATCGGCATCTTCATCAACCGATTCAACTTCGTGTTCATCGCATACAACTGGACCGAGCCGGTGAGATATTACCCGTCGTGGATGGAGATCGTGGTCACCCTGACGGTCATCTTCACAGAACTGTGGGTGTACCGGTGGGTGATCAACCGGATGCCCGTTATCAGTGAGCGGCCCCGATGGGCACGAGAGCACGGGCAGAACAAGGACAGCGACGACAAACTATATCAAGCCGTTTAAAAGATAAGGAGTATGCGTCAATGGGCAACAAGAAGGAACAGAAAGAAGGGATAAGCAGAAGGCAGTTCATCAAGGTCGCGGGAATGGCCGTCCTTGCAGAGGAGCTCGCCGGAGGCTTCCTGAACCGGACCTTTGCGGAGACCGGCCAGGCAGCGATTCCCGGAAGCGCCACATCCCGGGCCATTGTCTGCGATGAGTCCAAATGTGTAGGCTGCGGCGTGTGCGAGAAGATCTGCAGCAAATTCCACCACCAGGAGGCAAACCGCGACCTGAGCTCGATCATCGTTGAAAAGGCGCCGGACGGTGCTGAAAAGAAGGTGGATGTCCGCACATGTCACCACTGCCCGGATCCCGCGTGCATGAAGGTCTGCCCGAGAAAGGCGATCAGCCGCGACCAGAAGACCGGCGCAGTGGTCATCGACGAGAAGCTCTGCGCCGGATGCGAACTGTGCGTAAAGGCCTGCCCGTACGGCATGGCCAGGTTCAGCCCCGCGAAGAAAAAGGCCTTCAAGTGCGATCTCTGCGGCGGGCAGACCCGGTGCGTGGCCGGCTGCCCGCGCAAGGCATTGTCTCTTGAACAGCTCACCTGGAAGGACGGGAAGATCGTCGGCCATATCCTCTTCACACGGGCATTGCTTCAACCCGGAGATCAAAGTGTGTTTCCGCCGGGATAAAACCCGGCAGGTGCACGGGATGGGCGCAAGGGATGCACAGCAGAAGGGTGTCTGAATCGGCACTGGCCGGCCAGGCCGTTTCCTGAAGCCGCATTACGGAACGGCTTTTGGGTAAACGGTCTTCCGATCTATTCAGGCTTCTTCTGTTCTTTCCGGTCTCTCTTCCAGTCCCCGGGGCTCCTCTTCACCCGTTCTTCCCGGCTCGTCTTCTGGTTGAGGCGGTAATGGGCATCTGAAGCCACCTTGAGCTTCCGCCACCGGGCTTTCCTCTTCCCCCGGCACTCCGGCCTGAAGCAATACGACTGGCCAGGGTGCCCGGGAGCTCCTTGCAAAAAAATTCCTCCCGCAGCCCGAACAGATGATCTCCATCCGGCAATCCTCCTGTTGGCCTTGCAGGAAGAAAACCATAATCACAATGAAATCGATAGGATATACATGGAGAACAATTCCTGTCCACAACGTTGCTGACCTTAAATCTTCTGGCCTTCCTCGCGCATACCTTCCTGGATTTCATCGATACGAGCTATACGTTCCTACGAAAAGTGCTGGGAGCACGCAAAACCTTCTTCAATGATTTCTCCACCCTCACCAAATACTTCTTCTACCCCAGCTGGGATGCCCTCATGGACTTCATGATCAAAGACCTCGAACTCAAACACCCTGTTCCCGGCTAGCTTTTTAAACTGAGAATTGCTGCAATGGGAGCCCTGTGCATCCTTGACCACGGGCATGGTATGGCATATATCACCCGATGAGCACTGAACGCGGACACGCGCTAGGGAGAACAGGTCCATGAGCTTCACCTATCTAAAGCACATTCCCACTCCGGACGAGATCCGGGACGCCATTCCCCTGCCGGAGCGCCTCAGAAAAGTGAAAGATGCGCGCGACCGGGAGATCCGCGCGATCTTCGAGCGCGAGAGCGACCGGTTCTTTCTGGTGATCGGGCCCTGCTCGGCAGACAACGAGGATGCGGTGTGTGAGTATGTCTCGCGGCTGGCCAGGCTGCAGGACGAAGTGAAGGACTGCATCCTCATCATCCCGCGCATCTACACCAACAAACCCCGGACCACGGGCGAGGGCTACAAGGGCATGGTACACCAGCCCGACCCCCACAAGCAGCCCAATATCGTGGACGGCATCCGTGCAATCCGCACCATGCACGTGCGCGCCCTGCGGGAGTCAGGACTGCCGGCTGCAGACGAAATGCTCTACCCCGGCAACCTGCCCTACCTGGAAGATCTGCTGAGCTATGTGGCCGTGGGCGCCCGGTCGGTCGAGAACCAGCAGCACCGCCTCACGGTGAGCGGGATGGCGGTGCCCGCGGGCATGAAGAACCCCACGAGCGGCGACATATCCGTAATGCTCAATTCCATCCATGCGGGCCAGCACGCCCACGTGTTCATCTATAACGGCTGGGAGGTGAAGACCTCGGGCAACCCCTTCACCCACGCGATTCTTAGGGGGTCAGTGGATATCTCGGGCAGGAACATCCCGAACTATCACTATGAAAACCTGCTGGCTGTGACTCGTGAGTACATGGCGCGCCCACTCGTCCACCCCGTGATCGTGGTGGACACCAACCACTCCAACTCGGGCAAGAACTTCCGCGAGCAGCCGAGGATCGGGATGGAGGTGATGCACAGCCGCAGGCACTCACCCCTGCTCAAGGACCTGATCAGGGGCCTCATGATCGAGAGCTATCTGGTGGAAGGCTCCCAGAGGATCCACGAGAACACCTTTGGCAAGTCCATCACCGACCCCTGCCTGGGCTGGGATGAAACCGCGGATTTCGTGAGGAGATTGGCCGAGGCGGTGTGATCCCGGAAGCCGCCGGCAAGGACCCCGGTCAGGCCCGACCCTTCCTTTCTTTTCTTTGCAGAAGGCGGGCAATGCGGCTCCACCTCCTTTGAGAAAGGGGCAACTGCGGAAAATTGTAACCCGCGTACAATTATGAACAATCTCTCCACGACCCCAAGACAGGCGCATCCTGCGGCACGTCGGCTTCCCAGACCTCCTCAGGTGAGCGGATTACGAAAATCTACTAAAAGGAATGGGGCTTGCAAAGAGATGCCAGACCATCGATATAACAGTGAGAGAAAGGAGAATGTTCCATGAAAGGTATATGGATCGGCATACTGGCAATGTTGGCTTTGTCACTGACAGGCTGCGCCGAGCTCAAGGAGCTGCGGGTGGAGACATCCGAGCAGAAGGCGTTGATCGATCAGCTCCACAAGGACAACCAGGCTTGTAGAGAATCTCTTGAAGCCGCCCGGAAGCAGATGGGACAGACGGAGCGGGAGCTGGAGGCCAGAAAAGATGAGATCCTGTCAAAGGACAGACAACTCCAGGCCAAAGAGGAGAAAGTCAAGGAGCAGAGCCATGCATTCGCCCGGATGCAGCAGGCCATGAAGGCCGAGCTCGAATCAAAACAGGTGGCGCTAAAGGAGCTCGAAGGCAAGCTCACCCTGACCATGGTGGAGGCCATTCTATTTGACTCGGGCAAGGCAGAGGTGAAGCAGGAGGGCCGCGACGCGCTTGAAAAAGTCGCCGAGGTGCTCAAGACCGTGGAGGGCCAGGAGATCGTAGTGGCCGGGTATACCGACAATGTCCAGATCGGTGAAAGGCTCGCAAAGATCTATCCCAGCAACTGGGAGCTCTCAGCGGCCCGGGCCATATCAGTGGTCAAGATCCTGGTCGCCGACGGGGTGAACCCAAAAACCTTAAACGCCGCAGGCTATGGCGAGCACCGCCCCGTGGCCGACAATGATACCTTGGAGGGCCGTGCGCAGAACCGGCGCATGGAGATCATCCTCATGCCCGTGCGCGAGTAGCGGGCAGTCCCCATCTGATCCAAAGACAGCGGGCGCCCCCTGCCTTGCAGGCAAGCAACGGCTTGCCCGGCAGGCAGGGGGCCGTGCAAGGGCGCCCCGGGCGCCCTTGCAGGAGAAGCGCGTTGACCGGGGTGTCCCGCAAATACTCCCAGCGGCCCATGAAGCCGAGCGGCGAGAAGTTTCTTCCCGGGGCGAAGGTTGTCCGGGCACCGGTGATGATGGCCCGTGTTCATGGTGCTGAGCGCAGCCAGGATGACGAGCCCGCTTATGAATCTCGCGCCGCCCGCCCCGAGCGCTGTGGCCGGGGCTCCCGCCGGGAAACGCCGTGCCCGGATTCTTGGGACCTGCCGGGCTCCGCCAACATCCCTTTCTCTCATCTCCTCATCTCTTGATTTGTGAATGGTGCGGCCTAGTAAGATATCAGGACCCCTGATATCCGCTCGCGGCATGCCGGGGAGATGATGAAGGAGTGAAGCCATGCTCAGGATCGAAGGATTGCAGGTAAGGCTCGGAGACAGGGAGATACTCAAAGGCGTGGATCTGGAGATCCGCCAGGGAGAGGTACACATCCTCTTCGGCCCCAACGGCTCCGGCAAGACCTCGCTGCTCATGACCCTTATGGGATATCCCCAGTACCGGGTGACAGCGGGGAAAATCGTGTTCAAGGGGATCGACATCACCCGCATGCCGGTGCACGAGCGGGCAGGGCTCGGCATGGGCATGTCGTACCAGAGGCCTCCCACCATCCACGGGCTCAAGACCCGGGACATGGTCTCCATATGCGCCGGAGACGGAGACCAGGACGTGGAAGCCCTGGCCTCGCAGGTCAATATGGCTGATTTCCTCGACCGCGACCTCAACGCGGGATTCTCCGGTGGCGAGATCAAACGATCCGAGCTCCTGCAGCTCATGGCGCAAAACCCGGACCTCCTGCTCTTTGACGAGCCTGAATCGGGCGTGGATATGGAGAATATCGCGCTCATAGGCAATGCCATCGCAGCCCTGCTCGAGCGGGGCCCCACCTCCTCGAGCGGGGCCTGCCGGAAAAAGATGCATCAGGGCCGCAGAAAAATGGGCCTCATCATCACCCACACCGGGTACATCCTCAACTATGTGCCGGCGGACAGGGGGCAGGTGCTCTTTGAGGGCGTGATCGCCTGCCGCGGCAACCCGCAGGAGATCTTCCAGACCATCAGCCGGTCCGGATACCAGGAGTGCATCGAATGCATGACATAGACGAAAAAACCAGAAAGGCACAGGAGGCAAAGGAGAAAAAAGCCGCCTACGGCCAGGACATCGACCTGGAAACCTATTGCGTGGAGGGCGAGTGCATCGAGCCGCTCTCGGGTCTGGGGCAGCTCACTCAGGAGGACCGGTCCATGATGCTCAAGGCAGGGGTTGACGCCAGCGAGCAGGACCGTTCCGGGTCGTACATCCAGAAGGACACCTCGGCGATCTACGCGACCTCGCTCATGGACGGGCTCGAGGTTCTGCCCATCAAGGATGCATTGAAGCTCGACTGGGTCAACGAGTATTACTGGAAGCTCGCGGACGTGGGCCAGGACAAGTACACGGCCCGGGCATACACGGACCTGCACAACGGCTATGTCATCCGGTCCCTGCCCGGAGCGCGCGTGACCTTCCCGGTGCAGGCGTGTCTGTATCTCCATCAGGACGCCTTGAGCCAGAACGTTCACAACATCATCATCGCATCGGAGGACTCGGAGCTGCACGTCATCACGGGGTGCGTGTCCGGCGCCCATGTGATCAAGGGTCTGCACGTGGGGGTATCCGAGTTTTTTGTGAAGAAGAACGCCAAGCTGAGCTTCACCATGATCCACCACTGGGCTCAAGGCATGCTGGTCAGGCCGCGCTCGGTGGGCGTGGTGGAGGAAGGGGGTCTCTTTCTCAACAACTATGTTTGCATGAAGCCGGTCAAGTCGCTTCAGATGTACCCCGCTACGCGGCTGATCGGCAAAGGCGCTGTGGCCCGGTTCTACAGCCTGCTCGTGGGCCATCCGGGCAGCGAGCTCGACGTGGGGGGCAGAATCCTCCTGAATGCGCCTCAGACGCGGGCCGAGATCATCGCCCGGGCCATCAGCAACGGCGGGACCATCGTTTCCCGGGGCCACCTCGCAGGAGATATCCCCGGGATCAAGGCCCACCTCGAGTGCCGGGGGCTCATCCTCAACGGCGGCGATATCCTTGCCATCCCCGAACTCCACGGCAAGGCCGAGGGGGTGGACATGTCGCACGAGGCAGCGGTGGGCAAGATAAATCAGGACGAGATCCTCTATCTCATGTCGCGGGGGCTCTCAGAGGACGAGGCCACCGCGACCATCGTGCGCGGGTTCATGAGCGTGGACATCCCGGGCCTGCCGCCCGATCTCAAGAACCAGATCGACACGGCCGTGGCCCGGACCAATCAGGAGGTGATGTAGCAGTCCTGGGTCCGGGAGTACCGGGGAGAACCATAACGGAACGGCCAGGTCGGCTCCGATCTGGCCAACTGACGGCGACCTTTTAGGAGGGTAATATGGTCTTGTATCAGATGCCAGATCGGAGCGGCCCGTTACATGCTGCTACTCACCTCTCATCCAGGGTGATCCCTCTTTTGAGGATCTTGCCCGTGGAGGTTTTGGGCAGCTCTTTCATGATCTTGACCACCCGGGGGTACTTGTATGGCGCCACACGGTCCTTCACATACTGTTTGATATCCTCTGCAGTCATCTTGGAATCACTGCGCAGCACGACTGCGGCCGCAACCTCTTCCCCCAGGTCTTGATGAGGCAGGCCGATCACCGCAGCCTCCAGAATGTCCTCGATGGAATAGAGAACCTCCTCGATCTCACGCGGGTACACATTGTATCCACCCCTGATGATCAGGTCTTTTTTCCGGTCCACAATGTAGATGTAGCCATCCTCGTCCATCCGGGCGAGATCTCCGGTATGCAGCCACCCGCCTCGTAAGGCAACGGTCGTGGCCTCCGGCTGGTTCAGATATTCCTTCATGACCCCGGGTCCTGACACGATGAGCTCTCCCACTTCTCCAGTTGGTACGTCCTGGTCCTGCTCGTCGACGATGCGCGCCTTGAATGGTGGGATAGGCAATCCAATGGACCCCGGGCGGGTCGGCCTGCCGAAGGGGTTCTCCACGCAGGTGGGTGAACACTCCGTCAAACCGTAGCTCTCGTATATCGTAGCATTGAACAGCTTCTCAAACCGGTGCAGGATCTCTACCGGAAGCGATGCGCCGCCCGAGATACAAAAGCGCAGCCCCGAGCGTTTCGGCGGCCTTTCCGAGGCCAGGTCCACCAGCCTGTTGACCATGGTCGGCACGGCATACAGCAGAGTGCTCTCCTCTTGTTCAATCGCCTTGAAGACCTCCTCTGCATTGAATTTCTCGAACAGGAGCATAGTGAGCCCCTGGTAGATCGAGATGTTCATCGAGTGGGTCTGGCCATAGCAATGGAAGAGCGGCAGCACGCTCAAGACCACGTCGTGGGGCTCGGTATAGCGCACGGCAGCTATGACCTCGGCATCCTTCATCAGGTTGTAATGCGTCAGAACTGCGCCTTTGGGGAGCCCCGTGGTCCCGCTGGTGTACATCACGATCCATGGGTCGTCGTTTTTAGTCTGGGAAACCGGGTATTCGCCAGCCTCGGGCATGAAGAGATCCTGAAGCCGGGTGAAACCCCCCGGCAGATCCATGCCGTCGACAATCCGGATATCCACCTGGGGCATTTCGGCCAAGACCGCCGCCGCCTCCGAGAGGTAACCGACATGCCCCATGAACGCCCGCGCACCGGAATCGCGGAAGATGTGCTCGATCTCTCTTTTCCGGTAGATCGGATTCACCGGGATCACAGCCGCGCCTACTTTAGCCACAGCATAATATGCTACGGGCCAGTTCGGTGACTCGGGCATCATCAATACGCAGAAATCACCGGGTTTGAGACCGGCCTTTGTCAGTCCGTGGGCCAGCGCATCCACCCTGGCGTTCAACTCGCGAAACGTTATGGTCTCTCCCTTAAACCTGATGGCCGGCCTGTCAGGAATCCTTGCAGCTGTGTTTGTCAGAAAACTGGCAATGTTCATGTTGCCCTCCCTCAGCGTATTTTTATTTCTTCTTCAAAATCGCTTTCTTGGTACCTGAAACGAGCATCTTTCTCCCTCTTCTCACAATATTCTTCATCTCGGCGACCCAGGCCTCAGCATGTTCTCGGCTTGTGATGATCCATATCTTTTTGCCGCTGAAGGCGTTCAGGTCCGCGCAGGCGGTCTCGCACCCCATGATCGCCAGAATGGAGTCGACATCGGGG
>Ga0265293_10010114_pt1 | contig 13282 bp, 10 predicted proteins | sample Munlanlewell138R_FD_192505 | JGI IMG/M metagenome (GOLD analysis project Ga0265293, IMG submission 192505) | Leachate microbial communities from a municipal landfill in Southern Ontario, Canada - Leachate well 138R | ecosystem: Engineered > Solid waste > Landfill > Unclassified | place: Canada... | reverse complement strand
ATAGTACAAATGACAGCAAGGCAAAAAGAAAACCTGATAGAAATAGCTCAGGCAACACAAGTAATAAATGAGACAACACAGCAAAATGCTGCGGTATCCCAAGAGATAACCGCGTCAACTCAGGAACAATTATCAATAATAGAAACCATGTACAATTCCGTAGTCACTTTAAACAATGCTATACAATACAGCAATAGTATAATAGAGAACTTTACAGCGGGGTTTAAAATTACTGACGATATCCAAGAGAAGGTTGAAAAGACCAAAGCCCTAGTCAGTGAGATAGTAAAGGCTAGCGAAATCATCAATCCTAAAACCAGTGAATTAAAGAACTATCTATATAATAAGCAGAAAGCTTTTGATTTTATTGAGTTAATTGCATTAGTTGATAGAGAGGGATGGATAATTGGTACGAGTATAGAATTACCTGAAACTGAGGCTAAACGGCAGTTTTCTGCAAGACAGTACTTTAAAGAAGCCATGGCAGGAAAACTCTATGTTAGTAAAGAATATATTTCTATCATAACAAATAATTATAATATTACTATTTCCAGCCCTATATATAGGAATGGTATCATTGACGGTATTATTTTTGCAGATATTGATTTATCTAATTAAAATCCTAGGATAAAAGGCAATGTGGGATTTGCTATAGAATCTTTGTAATATTTACAATTTGTTTTAAAAAAACTTATGTTTATTAAGATTTTAAAGCTGCCTTTATATAGTATAAGATTAAATACCATACAAGATAAGATTGTTACCTGATTTATGAATATGTGGAAAAGGTTGATTATATTCATATTTATTGTTATGTTTTACATACTTTATTGCTTCATGATTGTTTTTGTTATATGCGATAAACAAGTCAATTAAACTCCCGTATGACGATTTATGCTTATGAATCAAATGTTCAGTGTAGCAAGAAAGAAATTCCTCGGTTAATATCTAACAATCAACCTGTTTATTTTAATCCCCTTTTCCATAAACTTCATCTCATATTCAGTGAGTATATTTTTCATATCCTTTTCACTTTTTAAATCATAAGTCGTGTTGATGATTTCAAAACCTGCCGATTTAAATTGTTCTATACTATAGTCAAGAAATGGTTTATTATCTGTTTTTAGAATTATTAAGGAATTCTTTTTTAAAAAAACTTTATACTTTTCCAAAAATCTAACAGCGGTAAGTCTTCTTTTTTCATGTCTGGCTTTTGGCCAAGGATCGGGAAAATTTATGAACAAACGATTTACTTCACTACAATCAAATATTTCATCAATATTTTCAATATTAAAAGGGAGAAAAGCCAAATTTGGAAGGTGCTTTTCTTCTAGGACTTTTTTTAAAGCCATATAAAGAACCTCATTTTTTGAATCAATACCAATAAAATTTATATCGGGGTTTTTTTTCGCACTTTCTATGATAAACTTCCCTTTTCCCGTGCCTAATTCAACATAAATCGGATTTTTATTTTTAAAATGTTTATTCCATTTACCCTTATTATTATTTGGTTTAAATATTACGATATCTTGATTTTCTAATAAGGTATTTAAAGCTTTGGGTTTTGTTCTGAGTCTCATGTTAACCTCCCAAGTCATTAGTATTAATACATTGACTATAAATAATAATTTTAATATCAAAAATATTATATACTTAATTGTCGCTTTTTCCAATATAATAAAATACTTATTATTGGACAAATTCTCAATTTTATACCATAATTAGTAGTAATAGCATAATTTTATTTTTACATAATATTAATAATTTAGGAAGGAGATGTTATTATGAAGAAAAAGTTAAACCTATCTACCAAAATACTCATTGCTTTAATAGCAGGTATTTTTGTAGGGATATTGCTTCAAGGTTCTCCTGAAATTGCCGACAAGTTTATCAAGCCTTTCGGTACATTATTCCTAAATCTGATAAAACTTATAGTGGTACCTTTAGTGTTGGCATCGCTGGTTGTCGGTACATTCGGGCTGGGAGATGTAAAAAAGATCGGAAAAATCGGTGGCAAGACACTGGCTTATTTTTTACTAACCACAGCTTTTGCAGTAATTTTAGGACTAATACTTGCTAATTTGTTGAAAGTCGGAGCAGGATATACGATACCTGTAGATGCTGCCGCAGATGCAAAAGAAATACCGAGTTTTATCGACACACTGCTGAACATTGTGCCCACTAATCCATTTAAAGCCGTAGTTGACGGCAATATGCTTCAAATTATTGTATTTGCTATTATGCTTGGAACCAGCATAATGGCTGTGGGGGAAAAAGGAAAACCCTTACGAGAAGGTTTTGAAGGATTAGCTGAAGCCATGTATAAGATGACGGGAGCTATAATGGAATTTGCACCTTACGGTGTTTTCGCACTTATTATACCTGTTGTTGCGGTTCACGGGCCAAAAGTATTGCTTCCATTATTAAAAGTTATCGGTGTAGTATATCTGGGTTGTTTATTGCATGCTATATTAGTATATGGCGGGACATTGAAAATCTTTGCTAACTACAGTCCGATGAAATTTTTTAAGCTGATTTCGCCGGCTTCTATGCTAGCATTTACTACCGCCAGCAGTGCGGCGGCACTACCTCTTACAATGAAATCATCGGAAGATATGGGTGTTCCTAAATCAATATCCAGTTTTGTTATACCGCTGGGTGCGACGATTAATATGGATGGAACTGCCCTCTATCAAGGAGTTTGTGCATTTTTTATAGCACAAGTTTATGGACTTAATCTTACAATCGGTCAACAAGTTACAGTAATATTAACAGCTACTTTAGCTTCCATTGGAACTGCCGGCGTTCCGGGGGCAGGGCTAATCATGCTTACCATGGTACTTCAAGCTGTCGGACTTCCGCTGGAAGGATTAGCACTTATTGCAGGCATTGACAGGATTTTGGATATGGCAAGAACATCAATAAATATAACAGGTGATGCTGCATGTGCGGTAATAATAGCGGCTTCTGAAAAAGAACTTATCAGTGAAGCTTCTAAAGCAGAAGGGATTTCTGTATAAACATGAAATAGCATAAGTTTTGCGATGTAAAAGCTGCGTGATATTTTCACGCAGCTTTTATGTTCATCATCTGCCAATAAACATCTGTGTATAGATGAAACTTCCATCCCCTTTGGGAGCGATCCCCACGCCTAATTCAGTGAAATTTGGATTTAAAATATTTTTTCTATGTCCCTCCGAGTTCATCCAAGCATTAAAGGCTTTATCAGCGGAAGAATTTTGAGCCAAGTTTTCACCGGCATACATATAACTTATGCCGTGTTCTTTCATCATGTCAAAGGGAGACCCATAGGTGGGAGATTGGTGACTAAAGTAATTATTGTCAACTATATCTTTTGATTTCATTCGTGCCAGCTTTGTTAAATCATTATTTGCTACTAATGCAGGAGCACCGGCTTTTGACCTTTCCGAATTACATAAGTCAAGAATCTTTTTTTCCTCTGTTGTCATGGTGCCTGTGCCTGATGTGTCTTCATTTTTGCCGGCATTCGGTTCTCTTCCCGTTGTATTTGACGGACCCGGGAAAGTAGTATCAGGTTGTGCCGGAGCACCGGGTATATTTGGTATATTTTGATCTCCCGGAGTACTTGGCGTCCCTTGGCTTCCGGGCACATTAGGCGTAGATGGTGTACCTTGTGCCCCATTATTTGTGGGCGGAGGAACATTAGGTATCTTTTTTAGTCCAAGGTTTGTAATATGTGGTTTAAGCTGACTTTCCTTAATACATCCAATAGAACTGGAATTAGGAAGTTTAACTAAATACCAATCATTAACCTTGCCATATACATTAAGTTGATCTCCCATCGATACTGTTCCCAAAGTTGCAAAATTATCACCGGGCCCGGACTTTATCGCTGCATTTGCAGTTGTTACTTTGCCTAAGCTTACATCTGTTCTTTCATAGGAAGCAGAAATTTTACCGTCAAAAATATTGCCGCCCATTTCCGGACGTCTTAAAGGAACGTGAGGTTTCTTTATTCCTTGTGGTGGTACAACCTTACGCATTTGAGGCGCACAACCGCATACTAAGATAATACATAAGATAATTGCACTTATTTTTTTAAATTTATTCATTAAATTACTCCTTTCTTAAATAATGGGAAAGAAAAAATCTTTCTTTATATTATTCTGCATATAAAATTAAAAATTATAAAAAAAAAGCGACGTTAATTAAAGGATTTAAAGGCATAAAATTCTTTAAAATTAAAAATTACAAAAAAATATGTTATTGTTCAGATATATACTTTTATTGGAGATTATTAATATTTGATTAAGATTGCGTTGTGGAAATGCTTAGAATCTGTTAGCACAGTGGAGGATTAGTTGCGTCAACTGTTTGAGCGAAGCGAGTTTTGGCGCAACCCGTAACAAGCTTACAGATTGTTAGTCTTGGAACCCGGCAATCGAATCAAATATAATAAGCTGATTATCAAAAACAGTTAAGGTCTGAACTGTAACAGCGAATACAAAATATCTAAAGACAAGGCTGTAGAATACATGAAATTACTTTGAAATTCATGATATAATAGAATTGCGAAAATAAATGCTTTAAATTATAGGAGGTAAAAATGTCGATATATCTACAAGCTTTTTTCATTTTTTTAGCAAGAATTATTGATGTTTCAATGGGTACACTAAGGACAATATTATTGGTAAAAGGAAATAAGAGAATAGCCGCGTCTCTTGGTTTTTTTGAAGTAATGATTTTTTTAATGGTTTTAGGAAATGTTGTGGGAAATATTAATAAACCTATACTGATAATAGCTTATTGCGGTGGTTTTGCTTGCGGCAATTTAGTTGGCGGTACTATAGAAGAAAAGCTTTCATTAGGTAGAGTTTCTGCTGAAGTTGTGCTAAAAGAAAGTGTTGAAGAAGTAATAGAAATATTAAGAAAAGAAGGGTTCGGTGTAACAATTTTTGAGGGGATGGGCATAGAAAGCAAATCTTATACTTTAAGCATTATACTGGAAAGAAAGAATATAAAAAAGCTTAGAAATATTATTAAAAACATTGATTCAAATGCTTTTATCACAATATTTGATATCAGAACATCAGCGGGAGGACATTTTGTGCCGATTAAGAAGTAGTAAAAAGTTTAATGTTTAATTCAGACAGCAACATGGCAAATACTATTAATACTCCGCCGATTATGCCCCTTGCTCCCAGTTGTTCCTTTAGGAGGAACCATGATGTTATAGCACCAAAAACAGGCTCCATGGTAAATATAATAGCCTCATGAATAGCAGTAGTATATTTCAGTGCTACAATTTGTACCAAAAATCCAAATGCCGTGCAGAGTATGCCCATAAATAATAAAGATCCGAAACTTATAACAGAAATATTTTTCGGAAAAGATTCAACGGTGATTGCGGTAACCGAACCGAATATGGCGACAAAAACCATATGCAAAAAGGAAAGCAAGATTGCGTCATGTTTTGCTACATATGCTGAAGAGAACACAAGGTGCCAAGCAGCACATATAGCCGATAGTATCATAAGAAAGTCACCTTTATTAAAGAAAAGGGTACTGCCTTCAAAACTGAGCAAAAATAAACCTAAGGCTGCAATCACAGTACTCACTATTATTCGTGTTTTTATTTTTGTTTTTAAATAAAAATAAGAAAAAAAAGGAACAATAATTACTGCCATACCGATAAAAAAACCGGCTTTTGATGCGGTAGTATATTGCATACCGATGGTTTGAAATACGTAAGTCAGAAATAATAAGGCTGCAAGGACTAAACTGGGTTTTATAATTTCTTTATTTAGATATTTTAACTTTTTGTAAAAACCAATAGATAAAACCAAACTTGCAATAATAAATCTCAGAGCGATAATGTACATGGGCGTTATCGTTTGCAAAGCAAATTTTGTAACCGGGAATCCGGCGCCCCAGATTACTGTAACAAGGAGTAAAACAGCATCTGCTTTATAAGAATTTTTCATATTTAAATGTTAGCTCCTTTCAGCAGTGGCGAAACTAAGTGTGATGCTATAGTTCACATATTGTATAATTTTATTTTTTTTCCCGAAGATTATTAATATTTGATTAAGATTACTTTGTGGAAGGTGGTAGTAGGTGCGAATAGTATTCGCCCTTGTATGCAAATGGTTTTGGCTGGAGCCTAGTAAGCTCAGTAATCGTAGCAAATATTAACAAGCCATAATAGGAATACAGTCATGTACATGTTGTAACTATTATAACAGAAAATTAAGGCTTGTCACAACATACTATTGACATACCTATGGGTAGAATATATAATTAAACACATAAACAAAGGTATTATAAAAAGGCGATGACAGGGAGAAGTACCAAAGGAATACCTCTGAGAGAGACGGTGGTTGGTGAGAGCCGGAAGGTAGATTTTGAGAAATACACCCTTAAGCTTCAGGTTGAAACATAGAAAGTAGGCCGAGACGGAGACTTCCACCGTTATGTTGGGAAGGGGATATAAGATTGTATCCTTTTTGAGTTGGGCAATATGCCAATTAGGGTGGTACCGCGAGCCATTCGTCCCTATGCAGGGATGAGTGGTTTTATTTTTTTATTACAATTAACAGGAGGAATATTAAATGGAAAAAAGAAACGTATTTGACGTTCTGGAAGAAAGAGGATTTATTGAACAAGTTACCCACGAAGAAGAACTTCGTGAGCTTTTTGATAAAGAATCCGTTACATTTTATATCGGTTTTGACCCTACAGCGGACAGTTTACACGTTGGGCATTTCATTCAAATGATTGTAATGGCACATATGCAAAGAGCCGGTCATAGACCTATTGCTTTATTAGGCGGAGGAACTACTATGGTTGGTGATCCCAGTGGCAGGACAGATATGAGAAAAATGTTAACGCAAGAGGAAATCAACGACAATGCGGAAAAATTTAAGGTTCAATTTGAAAAACTGATAGACTTTAGCGATGATAAAGCAATAATGGATAATAACGCCAGTTGGCTTTTGGATTTAAATTATGTTAATTTTTTGAGGGAAATAGGAGTGCACTTTTCCGTAAATCGTATGCTAACTGCGGATTGTTATAAAAGCAGACTGGAAAAGGGACTTACCTTTATTGAGTTTAATTACATGCTTATGCAGGCTTATGATTTTTTAGAATTATATAAAAGATACAATTGCAAGCTCCAGATGGGCGGAGATGATCAATGGTCAAACATTATAGCCGGTGTTGATTTGATAAGAAGAGTTGAGGGGACAAGCGCCTATGGTATGACCTTCACCTTATTGACTACCAGTGAGGGACAGAAGATGGGGAAAACCCAATCAGGAGCTGTTTGGCTTGATCCCGAAAAAACAAATCCTTTTGATTTTTACCAATATTGGAGAAATATTGATGATGCTGACGTAGAAAAATGTTTGGCATTACTTACTTTTCTTCCTATGGAAGAGGTGAGAAGATTGGGTTCACTTCCCGGAAATGAAATAAATGAGGCAAAAAAAATTTTAGCTTACGAGATAACGGGGTTAGTGCATGGGAAAGAAGAAGCAGAAAAAGCGCAAAAAGCTGCGGAAGCTTTATTTGGCGGTGGCGGCGACATGGATCTGGTGCCCAGTACGGAAATAGAAAAGTCAAAATTGGAATCAGGAATAAATATTATTGATTTATTAGTTGAGACGGAGCTTGTTACCTCAAAAGGTGAGGGCAGACGATTGATAAATCAAGGAGGTCTAGCTTTAAATGATGAGAAAATAGAAACCATTGATCATGTTGTCAACATGGCTGATATAGAAGACAATAGTGCTATGCTAAGAAAAGGAAAGAAGACTTATCACAGAGTGACTATTAAATAATTAAAATACCGGCAAACAAATGTTATGCCGGTATTTCTTTGTCTACAATAAAATTGTTTTAAGCAGATTCTAAAGTGATATAATAGTTTTAGAATAAAATCCGTGGAGGTGGGTTAATTGAGTACACCTGTATTGGAAATCAATCTTAAAAAGATTGGTCATAATGCAAAGCAATTAAAAGATTCATGCACTGAAAAAGGGATAGATCCCTGTATTGTTACAAAAGGGTTTTGTGCCTTGCTGCCTATTGTAAAAACTATAGTTTCTTCCGGAATTAATTTTTTAGCCGATTCTAGGATACAAAATATTATTAAAGTTAAAAATGCATTTCCAAATATCAGATATATGCTAATAAGAATACCAAAAATAAGCGAAGCTCATGATGTGATTAATTATGCGGATATAGGTTTACAATCCCAATTAGAAATTATAAAATGCTATTCTGATGTTGCAGAAGAATTAGGAAAGATACATGAGATAATACTAATGGTTGATGTGGGTGATTTACGTGAAGGTGTAATGCCGGCAGATGTATTGGAAACAGTTAACGATATACAAGCTATGAAAGGTATAAAACTCATAGGGATAGGCACAAATGTGGGTTGTTACGGTGGCGTTATGCCTACTGTAGAAAATTCAAATCTATTAGTAAATTTGAAAAAAGAAATAGAAGATCGCTTTAATATAAAATTAAAATACATTTCCGGAGGATCTACTTGTACCACAAAACTGCTATTTGATGATAGCCTGCCTAAGGAAATAAACAATTTGAGAATAGGTGAGGCTGTAATTCTGGGAGAAGACAGCACAAATGGTGTGTTTATTGATGGATTATATCAGGACGCATTTATATTAAAGGCGGAAGTTGTAGAGTTGAGAGAGAAGCCCTCAATGCCTATTGGAGAAATAGGCTATGATGCTTTTGGCTGCAAACCGACTTTTATAGATAAAGGAAAAAGGAAAAGAGCAATTTTATCTGTAGGACGTCAAGATGTGAGGATTGAAGCACTTACACCGATTTATCAAGGTATGGAGATAATAGGAGGAAGCAGTGATCATTTATTGGCGGATATAACGGACTGCTATAAGATAATAAATCCCGGTGATGTAATACCGTTTCGTTGTGCATATTCTGCCGTGCTAACTCTTACTACTTCTTCATATGTTTATAAAAGTTATGTAAAATGAACTATTAGATTAACACTAAAGAACAGAAAACCAATAACTGGTATATATAGGTCACATAGGCATTTCTATGTTTTTATGATATATTTAGAAGGAAAAGCTAATTGAATATCGAATATAATCAATATATAGAAAGTAATGATAGGAGAATTAAAATGGTACTTAGAAATATTAAGGATCAGCTTATTAATACAACTCCTTTAGCTTTTACTTTAAATGAAATAGTATTTGATGATTTAGGTTCACCTGTGGATTTTAAACTAATTGAGGTAAATTCTACTTTTATAAATGAAATGGAGCCAAACAGTAATAAAATAATAGGAAAGAGCATGAAGAAATGGCTTTTTTCATCAGAGGAAGATGAAAAAAGGTGGATGAAAAATTTTAAAGAATTGACATTAACAAAAAACAGAAAGGAATTTAAGGATTTATTAAAGTTCAAAGACTGTTGGTATCATATTACGGCTAGCGTATCCCGCCCCAATTATTTAATTATATTTTTCAGGGATATGACATGTCTTAAAAAAGCGGAGACCGAACTCGAAAAAAAGCAAAAAGAATTGGAAAAAAGTCAAGCTCTCAGCCAAAGTATCTTTGAAAATACACCCGATGGAGTAATAATTTATGAGGTTTTAGGTGACGGCACTTCCGGTAAAGACTATATCTTTAAAAATATTAATCCCGCAAGTATAGAGATTGAAGGTTGGCAAAAAGACTTGGTAATTAACAAATCTCTTAAGTCAGTAAGACCGGGTGTCGATGAATTCGGTATAGTAAAGATTTTTCAAAAAGTCTGGAAAACAGGTAAAATGGCACATTATCCGGCAAAGGTTTATCAAGAGGGTGATGAATATCGGTGGTTTGAAAATTTGGTGTTTAAGCTGCCAACAGGCGAGATAGTGGCTATTTATAATGATGTCACCGAAGAAAAAATGATAAAAGAAGAGTTATTGACGGAAAAAGAAAAGCTAAGGGTTACTCTGCAATCAATTGGTGATGGGGTTATTACTACCGACGAAAAAGGAAACATAGAAATATTAAATAAGTCTGCAGAAGAGCTTACAGGTTGGACACAAAACGATGCACGGGGAAAACCCCTAGCTGAAGTGTTTAATATTGTTAACGAAGAGACTCATATGCCATGTGAAGATCCAGTAAGAAAAGTATTGGAATATGGGAATATTGTGGGCTTGGCTAACCATACTGTTTTAATTTCAAAAGATGGGCGAGAGGAACTCATATCTGATAGTGCCGCTCCTATTAAGAATAAGGATGGAAAAATTATTGGTGTTGTCTTAGTATTCCGCGAAAAAGAAAATAACGAAAACTAATTATGATATAATTGGTTGTGATAAGACCAAAACTAGTTTATTATAATAAAATATTTAGCACTTTAAGTAGAAAGGTTTTAAATGTGGAAGATAGAACAAAAAAAATAAACATTCAAGCCATAAGGTTTATAGCAGCTTTAGCATTGTTTATAACTCCTTATTTATTTAAATTATCCGATATTTGGAGACTTATAGCTTTTGGCACGGCCTATATCCTATCCGGAAGTGAGGTTATTGTGAGTGCAATCAATAATCTTATAAAGGGAGAGCTGTTTGATGAAAACTTCCTGATGACTATAGCTACCGTTGGCGCATTTGCCATAGGAGACTATGGAGAAGCGGCTGCGGTTATGCTATTTTTTAATATTGGCGAAATATTTCAAGATGCGGCGGTTGATCATTCAAGAAAATCTATAAAATCACTTATGGATATAAGACCTGATTATGCCAATATAATCATTGATGATAATATTGAGCAGGTTTTTCCGGAAAAGATTGCAATAGGTGATATCATTATTGTTAAACCCGGGGAAAGGGTGCCATTGGATGGCACTGTTTTTGAAGGCGAAACTACAATGGATACGTCTGCCTTGACAGGAGAGTCTATGCCTAGGGATGTGAAAGCAGGAGATGAAGTCCTAAGCGGTTTTATAAACAAAAATAAAGTTATTTCAGTAAAAGTGGACAAAATATATTCTGAATCTACTGTTTCAAAGATTTTGAATTTAGTTGAAAAAGCCGCATTAAAAAAGGCGCCGACAGAGAATTTTATAACTAAATTTGCCAAAATATATACTCCCATCGTGGTATTTGCCGCCTTGGCTATGGCAATTATACCAACTTTAGTATTCGGTATAAATACTTTTCACCAATGGCTTTATAGGGCACTAATTTTTCTGGTAATATCTTGCCCTTGTGCCTTGGTTGTTTCTATTCCTTTAAGCTTTTTTGGAGGTATAGGCGGAGCCTCCAAAAAAGGCATTCTGGTAAAAGGAGGCAACTACTTGGAAGGATTGAATCATATAAATACCGTTGTTTTTGATAAAACAGGTACTTTGACTGAAGGTGTTTTCAAAGTAAATAAGATAAATGCGGTTTCCGGTTTTAAGGAAAAAGAAATATTGAGATATGCGGCAATAGCAGAGAGCTATTCCGATCATCCCATCGCGTTATCCATTAAAGAAGCCTACGGGGATAAGATAGATTTGTCACTTATCAAGGCCCATGAAGAATTTACCGGTGAAGGAATCAAAGTTACAACTCATGAGGATATCGTTATAGCAGGGAACAGCAGACTTATGGAAAGGGAAGGCATTAATTATAAGAAGACTGAATCCATAGGCACTATCGTATATATAGCGATAAACAACATATATGCGGGATATATTATGATATCGGATAATGTGAAGGGGGATACTTCGAACCTAGTAAAGGATTTAAAAGAAATAGGCATAAAAAAGACGATAATGCTCACAGGAGACAACAAACAGGTTGCTCAATCCGTAGCCGGACAATTAGGCTTAGATGAAGTATACTATGAGCTATTGCCACAGGATAAGGTTAGAATTCTTGAAAATATAAAAGATGAGAAAAAAGATGAAGGAAATATTATTTTTGTCGGTGACGGTATAAACGATGCACCGGTTTTAGCTGTTGCCGATATAGGAATCGCAATGGGTGGCTTAGGTTCAGATGCGGCAATAGAGGCATCAGATATTGTGCTTATGACGGATGAGCCTTCAAAATTAATAGAGGCCTTTAAAACAGCTCGGTTTACCAGAAAAATCGTATGGCAGAATATCGGCTTGGCATTAGGAGTTAAAGTTATTGTACTTGTTATGGGTTTATTCGGATTAGCTACCATGTGGAGTGCTGTATTTGCGGATGTAGGCGTGGCACTACTTGCAGTGCTTAATGCAATGAGGATAATTAAATCATAGTCATAATAAAAGCCTCTGTATCACATTTAAGCGATACAGAGGCTTTTTCTTATAATGTTATTTGAATATTTTTTTAACCGTATTTTTAATTAAATTCTCATCTGCTACATAAGGTATAGTAATATGATCGGTGCCTTTTCTTAGGCTATTGTATTCCATGCTTGTTGTAATAGAGTTCTCATTTCTGGCCCATGCACGTCTTGCGACTCCTCCCATTACATCCCAAAGCATGGCTGATTTGATAATTTCATCAGTTTTCTCAGTTCCGTCAAGAACCAGTCCGAACCCCCCGTTTATGGCTTTGCCTATTCCCACACCACCGCCATTATGGAGTGCTACAAGGCTCATCCCCCTGGCGGCATTACCGGCAAAACACTGGGTTGCCATGTCAGCCATCACATTGCTGCCGTCTCTTATATTAGAAGTTTCTCTGAAGGGAGAATCAGTGCCGCTGACATCATGATGGTCACGACCTAACATTACAGGACCTATTTCCCCGTCTCGTACCATTTCATTAAATTTAAGTGCAATATTCCTTCTCCCCATTGCATCCTGATATAATATTCTTGCTTGAGTACCTACGACCAGTTTATTTTCTTCCGCATCTCTAATCCAAACCCAATTATCTCTGTCTTGGGCTTTTCTGTTTGGATCAATACAATCCATGGCTGCCTTATCCGTTTTTCTCAAATCTTCAGGCTTACCGCTTAGGCATACCCATCTAAAAGGACCGTATCCGAAATCAAAGAGTTCCGGACCCATAATATCTTCTACATAAGATGGAAATATGAAACCGTCTTTTTCATCTATACCGTTTTTGGATATTTCTTTAACTCCGGCATCATATATGGCTTTCATAAAAGAGTTGCCATAATCAAAGAAATAAGTTCCTCTATCTACTAAAGTTTTTATTAATTCGAAATGCTTTTTAAGACTTTTATCAACTAATTTTTTGAATTTTTCTCTATTAGATTTTAATAATTCCGTTCTTTCTTCATAG